>JAAUXT010063439.1_pt1 | contig 13225 bp, 12 predicted proteins | sample 7278171 | NCBI WGS metagenome assembly JAAUXT01 (sample SAMN14350112, study PRJNA611818) | marine sediment metagenome | isolation source: surface marine sediment (1.8m) | place: French Polynesia: Moorea | collected 2018-08
ATAAGTGGCTGTTCCATTCAAAGAGGTGACAGGCATTCCATCACAAAATAATGGCCACAGAAAGGCAGGGTGTGGAAGTCCAACATCATATTGTAACTACATACTCGCAAAAACCATTGTCATGCACTGCAATGCCTCTTTCAGAGGCATGATGCCTTGTTCAGAGGCATACCAGATTACATAACAATTGAGAACAACTCAAAACCAGAAACCACTGGTGATGCCTCCATTTGTTGAGCTTTCCATTCTTCAATTTTTGCCAACAATGCAGTCTCATCATCTTGGACGTTTTACCCCAACTCCCAAATGTACACCAGTCGATCTAGTTGCCACAATTTCCACAATTGTCATTTGCTTTTGTTTTGCTCAGAGTGCCAAACTTGGGGAAGCCCTGGGAAGACACCCAAAGACACAGACACACCTGATACAAGACAACCCGACCAATGTTGTCAATGTATTGACACGTGTGTTTGAACAGAACTGAGTGTTGAATCTCAAAATCTTGTCAGACTCTGACATCTCTTTGTGCCTGTCATGGAGGGCCTCTTTTCTCTGCTGCTCAAACGATATTCATCCAGGAAGACTTTCTCGTCGCAACAGCAAATACCACAAACCTGTGATTCTGATCTCTGTCACGTTGTTGTTGATATCATCAGGTATTTCTGTCAAATGGGGATTGCTGCTTTCATATCTTGTCGAGGACACCGAACAGGTGCACAACAGCAATGTCCAAAGCCAGATGTCTGAACAGGCCATCGGCCTGGCAGGTCACCGCAGCCCAAGACTGATTTTTGTGTCCTTCTGCGCTTTTGATCGCCTCCTGCAAGTGTTTGAGAAGCAAGCTTCAGAAATCGAGCCCTGCTCAAGGTTTCGCAAAGATGATTTCACACCAACCTGGAGGTTTGTCCGGCCAGTTCAGTTTAGTTTCCTCAATGGCGAGAACAAGAACACCTCAAAATCCCTTGTCTCGAGTGAGATGAAACAATTGAATCAACCCAAGTGCCGACGGAATCAAAGATACCAAATTTTGGACTCGGAATTTGAGTTTGGAAGATTTCAGGTTTGTTCGTCGTGCGTGCAGTCAAAAGCCACACAAGTGTACAGTTGTTCAGATCAGTGCCTCCATCGAACAGGAATCAGAACAGTCTTTTTGAATCCGGACCTGAAAGCGAAATTAATTTTTCATCCTGAATCCATCAACTTTGCAGCTGATCCGCAAAGGAAACATCTCGAGATGACGCAAGTTAGCTTCCAGCCGATTACAACACACGAGCATTTTTGTTCTGAAAACGTCAAACCAGTCCCTTGGGGCGATCTATCCATTAGACTCGCCATGGCTGGTTGACGGCGCAAACATGTGTTTGTTATGATTGTTGTGGTTCTGTAGACCACCAATAATTCTCCTTTGGTGCAGCCGTAAAAGGAAAAACTCACAAACATTTTACAGAATCGATCATTGCGAATCAAGGCTTTGTTCCGACTTTCTCGATTCAACCACCTGCACTGTTCCTGCTTGTGCAACCAGACCAACACAACAAAGCTGTTTCTCTGGTCTTTCCAAGTTTGGAAAGGAAAAAGAGCTTTGAAACCCTCACAACCAACGGAACAACATGGATCTTAGCTGCCAAACCAGACACAGAAATGTGTTTCTTTTTTTTTTTTTTGTATTTTTTTTGTTGATTGAGCCTGATTCTTGCAATTCAGGCACACAAACAGTTTCGTGTAATCAGATAACCCTGATGTGATCCTTCTTTCGCCAATCTCCCCTCCAGGCTTTTGTTTGTTGATGCTGTTTTTACTTGGCAAGGTCCTTCTGATGTTTTGTCTCGTATTCCCTTTTTGTCAATATTCTTGCTTCGACAGCATTTCGGCGAAGGTACACAAATACTTGTCTTTCTTGTGCAAGATTCTCAGGAAGAAGGTGTCTCCTGTCTTTGGTGTCTGCTTGGAGTCTCTCGACCACAGTTCCGCTTCCAACAAATCATTGAGCAGCTTCCTGAAAGTGACATGGACAATTCAAACAGAAAAGATTGAAGCTGCATGGTGACTTAAAGTTTTGTGTTAATTTTGTACGTTCAGCTTTGTCAACCAAACCACCAAGCCTGATCATTTTCGCTTCGCTGCACGCGCATCATATTCTCCTTGTGTGGTTTCTACTACTGAAAAACGGCGACCGCATTTGGCCTGTTCAGAGGCAACATTGACAACACAGGCCGAAACAGAAGGCGAAGAAACGATCCAACGCTGATGTCAAAGCAAGTGGTTGAAAGAGCATTGTCGTTGCTCTGCGAAGACCAAGAAGTTGCAGGCTTTGATGCCAAAGACCGATGAATCAAACGTTCGATGGCGAGAGCGACGAGTGCACAAAGTAATCCGATGGTGAGGACGATAAACAAGGCGAGCATGTCGTACAAATTCAACGCTCGTGAAGATGTGGATGTTTCTTGCAGAAGTGAGCATCGGTCTGGAGGCTTGTGCTTCTGTTCCCAAAACTGAAACAGCCCGGCCTGAGCCATTCTTTCCATTCTGAAAAAAAAAATCAGAATCTTTTTCCTTGTGTTTTTCAAGTTTTCTGAGGCTTTCTTATCGGCCAAACAAACACCTGAGGGACAAAGAACGTACTTTTTGTTGAAAAACTGCTTGAAAGGAGACTGCAGAGGGAGCGCAATGCCGAAATGACTCATCAAGAATTTTTCAGGAATCAAGGCTCCGCCGCAGTTGAGCTCGGGATCTGCGAGGTACATCTGCTCCAGCAGCGTTCGGTCGCCTGTGGCAACAACACAGTCTTGCAAGCATTTCAAACTGATTCAATGCTCGTAGAATCTCAAGCTCTAAAGACCTGGTCAATCGTCAAAAATGCAACTCACTGATGACTAGATAATTGTCGTTGGATTTGAATAGGTGCAGACAATGTTTCTGAGTGGTGCATAAAGAATCGTCTTTCACCACCTTTTGCCACAGCCTGGCGTTGACCCCCTCAGTGCTCCCCTGAAACATGTTCAAAGACAAAGGGAGTCATCAGAAGTCCAAGGTGGAAACACCCAGAGCCACAGCTCGAGAAACGCCCAAGGTGTTGGGGTGTGCTGATTGCCTGTAAGCTCCACGCGATCTGGAAATCTTGGGCAACTCTCCCCTTGACCTCTGCTCAGGAAATCAAATTGCTCTTGTGCCGCAAGATACTTTGGACAAGACACCATCCAAAAAGGGGCGACAGCAGAATGGTGCTGTCTGCTTGGCTTGAGCAAGTTGGTTTGTTTTCTGGCAGCCTCCGTTCGTTCGTGGTCAAAAGTCATCAAAGTTATTTCTTCTCTGTCGCTTCTGTGGCCAACAGTTCTTCTTTTCGTGAACAGAGTGAGAACTAGGATTTCCAAACCTCAAAATAGGACTGATGGCTCGTCGATCTGGATATCAGCACTTTGTAATCCACGGTGTCTGCCACCTGTTGCAACGTCTTGAATGGGAATTCCATCTTCTGGACTGAAAACGAAGATAAAAAGATGACAATGGTCGTCTGTTGGATCTACGAGAATTTCCAACTTTCTACTCGGGGCGTCTCAACAACCGGTGGCCAAAGAAACACATTTTCTCATGGCGAGCCAAGATCCGACCTGCAATGACAACAGTTGTCTGAACGTTTTGGACCTCTTGCCGTGGACTTTGTCAAACAGACGAACAGCTTCAACATTTGAGCATTGTTTGAATTTTGGACATTACATTTACACATCAACGCGAGCAGAAAGGATACGATCGCAGTAGCGATCAAAGCATGCCACTGTTATCCTTCGGACATCACAGTGGAAATGGAAGAATTCTTCAACAGGTGAACAAAAGAGAATGATAGTTGAAGACCAACATTCTTGGACAAAAGGATGACCGTGAAAGGTGAGTCCACCTCGAGAGGATGTTAACAAATAAACAAGTCAGCGAAGACCTTGAAAAATGTGCACAAGGGTGTTTTTACCTGCAAGACTGGCAATTAGTGTTCCAGAATATGCAGCTTTCATTGCAAGAAGACACAAACTTATGGCTGCTGCTACGAATCGAGTAGAACTGTGATTCGGAGCGTAGGTTCCAGCTGAAACAACACATCAAAATAATGTTTGTGTCAAACTCACATGCAGGTTCAAAAAGGCAAGGGCAATGCAACAGAAGGGAAGTTGCGAAATGGTTTGCTCACACTGGAAAAGCCAGGTTTGAACACAAAACCACGCAGCTCGGTTTTCGGGACCAGGATTTTGGTTTCGTTGATTCTTTGTTCCTCCTTTGCCATCAACCGAACACACCACATGGTTCATCAGCAAATAACAAAGCGTGGTCACCAGAAATGCGCCCAATAGCAACAACCAAACCTCCCTTTGAAATGGATGGAATATGTACATAATTTGTGCCGACTTGACCTGCAAAAGAGCAACAGGGTTCACAAGTGAGGAAGACACAACAAAACGATTTTGGCACGGTTTTCGTTTTCAAATGCTGTTGTCTTTTCGTCTCTATTTTAAAGTGCTCAACGGATGACGAACCCTGACGGCGACGGCGGACGGCTCCGTCCAGAACGGGTAACTGAAGTCCACCGCCGTCGATCTGTCCGCCGTGACTGTCAAATCAGCAATGGCCATGTCCGCTTCCTGTCCAAAGCAAGACAACATGATGCTGCAACTTAGTCCCTGTCTTGAGCTGTTCGCAGTTCATTGGAACAAACTTGATTTCTTGTTCACTCACGTGACGATTGACGAGCCCCACCATGCCGTTCCAGCCTCCGTCCTGCGTGCGAGACCCGTACGTCGTCGTGACGAGCAGGTCATATCTGAATCCGAGAGGAACTCGCTTGTTTCATCCAGTGCATCAGAATTTGATTTGGCATTGCAGATTGTGTTGCCAGTCCACAATATCCTCGTAAAGTACGTACGTAAAGTTAAACTGATAGGCCAGTTCCTGCAGAACCTCAATGCAGTAGCCCTCGTAGGTGCGTGTTCCATTTGCAAGAATCCTTTCCCTCACAAATGGCTTTTGCTAAACAGAAAATACCGCATTAGCACATGCATTTCTGGTGACGAGTCGACGCCGAAACACTTCACGGAAGAGGAAACACCCCAGTTCACAAGCGCATCCGAAGAAAGATAGCTGCACGGAAACATGGAAAGATCACAAAGCCACAAAATGATTTTCACCCAATTTTCAGCAGAAAGATGGACAACAGCTGGGGCGTGGGGTTGAACTTCAGCTTTAAAAATTTGACATGGTGATGGTGAACACAAAAGTAACATTGTGATTGGACAGTGAAGGCACAACAAAAATACTCAGAGGTCTCAGTCAAAACTGTAAATCAAAAAAGACAAACTGCTTCTGCTCTACGAATGACGGCACGAGCAGAAAATTGGGGCACAAATTATCATGAACGTTGCCTTGGCGTCATTGTAATTACCACGGCAGTTGCAACGATCAGCCTTCTTCCTGCGAAACCTCTGAACGGGATATTGACGAATGGATTTGTCTTGCTGGGCAAGTTGCATTCCTGAAGGTACTCGAAACTGGAAGTCTTTTTGTTCTCGACGAGGTATCCCAGGCACAGAGTGTTGTTGCTTAAAGTCTGAAACAGCAAATGTTCCGGTTGACAATTCTCGGGCCACCGAAGTCCATTCAGATTTTCTAACACAGCGAACTCGAGATAGGCGCTTCAGCGAATGTTGCGAGCACTGTGGCTTGCTCCAACACAAAGAGCCTTCAGCGAACTAACCCCTGGGAACCAAACAAGTGCACGGTTCCTGATTGAGCTTTGACTTCAGTCAGACAAACGATCACTGGGAAAGTTTGCAAGAGACCCAGTTCTTTCCAGACATCAGACAAAGAAAGAGCCTCCTCGATAAAAGACGAGCTTTGCCACTTCCAGCCTCACCTAACCTGTGGGAAACGTCACCTGGAGGTGATCAACACAAACCAATTCATTGACCTCGTCATTACGCAGCACCCTGCAATCCGAGTTCAAGCCACAAACCAATATTCCTGACGACAGTCACTTGGTACTTGTCAACAGCTTCATTTCAACAGGTGTCTATGACATTTTCTGGAAACATGTCTTTCCGGTGGTACGCCTTTTGAAAATATTCCCCACATACACCGGTTTGGAAGCGCAACTCCTGCAAGGAACTTCACGAGAAGAGTCTTTCATCCCCTCGTCTGGTTAAACAACAGTAAAATCTCACCTGCGTTTCTATAAGTTTGAGTTGATGCACCTGTCCCTGTTGATGCGGAAGCGACCCATTGGAAACCTTCCGCTGCCAAGCTCCAACTGATATGTCTACGATGATTGTACTCAGTTCCCGTAATGTACTTGTCGGTTTCTGAAGAGAATGCGCAACAGAAACGTTTCTGTTGCTGTTTCCACGTTGAAAACAACATTTGGATGCAGGAACATAGCCCCACCGCATAGTTCCGTGTGTACGAGTTTGAGCATCAAAAGAAAAGATGCGTCTTGTACACAGGTGTGAATTTAGCACTGGTTCAATAGGACCTTGTTACCATGCACACAACAGATCAAATTATGTCAGGGTATGTCCAATGCCGGGTACGTTTCTGCACGGAACAATACTCTACTGTTCAGACTGCCATGGTCCGTGACTCTTCCACACTGCGACGCACACACATACACACGCACACACGCACACACACACACACACACACACACGCACACAGATAAAATCTCAAAAATTTCACAAACTTTCTCTTGTTGGTACTGTGCATCCAAAGGGAAAAAGGAGTTTGTTTTTACCACCAGTAAGTCTGGCCAGTGGGACAAAAATCTTTCCAGTATATTTGGAAACCTCTCAGGCACCTGATTTCATTTTGGTCATCTGTACCCACAAAAATGTTTTGGAACATCATCAATGTGTAACAGAAACCTTTCACACGTAATCCTCACCAAGTGGACAGACCACGTTTGAAAGCTGCCTGCTATGATCCATATCTAAAATCGTCCAAAACTCAGCCAAACCCCCTCCATGCAAGTCCAAATCCGTCCACCAAATCCGTCCCAATGGTTGCCAAAAAGTGCCGAACAGAATTCTATGTTTTTGGAAAAAGAAACCAACAGAGCATGGCCGAAGCAGCAGCTTCATCGAACATGTGGCTGCTTTTTTGGATTTGATTTCGTGTCATATTTGGAGTTAGTATTTGGAAGAGGTCAAGTTTGTGTTGAAAGCGACAAAAAATTGCATCTGGTGCCGGAAGAAGAGATTGTTACCGTTTGCTTGAGCAGAAGGAGGTCTTTGTTCTGGAACAGACAATCGATGATCACCACAATGTCTGGTGTGTTTCTCAGGTTGATCACGCCATTCATGTGTTCAATTGCTCCGGTTTCATTGCACGTAAAATCCATACTCGGTACTTTCAAGTTGAAATCTGCGAAACAAAGCAAACGAAGCAAATTCCTTCGCTTGGTTCGGTGCCAATGGAGATGGTGTTGTGCACTCAGTTCGTTAGTTGTGAGCGTTGTCGACTTGTCGCAGCCACGAAATGACAGTGACATTCGACTTTCCACTCATATTTTCGGCCCAAATCTTTTGACATGTCACAGTCACGTCCTGCAGGTGTGAAATTGCTACCCCGTGCTCTACCCCGTGCTTTACCCTTTGTGCATTTTACGCTGGCAATGACACTCTGCCTCTACATCTTGTGGCAACTGTGTTGCACAGAAACCTGTGATGACCAAATGTTCAATACTTGTGCAGAGAACCAAGCACTTCTATTGATTAGTCGCTCCAAAATTATTTTTGCAAGCAATAGCATGCTTCCTTGGACTCAAATGCAACAAGAGTCCAACAAGGAATCATAACAATTTCAATCCCTTTGATTTGAAAATGTTTTCAATTGTGTGTTTTTGTATTTTTGTGTTGCAATGACATTCTGCGTGGGGACCTGTTGCGTCGTGTCCAAAGAAATCTGTCACTGCTGGTCCCACTCAAATGATCCTTTTTGTTCACAAAATCATTCTTTGACTGAAGAATGGCAGTTACGCGCAGTGTCCAAACACATGCACGTATGAAGATTCTTCGTGCTGTCTCGAAATACGACACCTCGTTTGGGTGTGTGTATGCGTGAGGAGTCCTTTGTATTTCTGCAGCAAACTTCACCGAAACAACGACAAATGTATTGATCAGGGTTCTCTTCGACGGGTCCACCCCATGCCTGCCACGACTGAGATTGCACTCGCGGGGGAGAGGAAACTTCACAGCTGCTCCGCCACGGTCCCGATGCTGTGCAGGTTCATAGAACTACTATCAGCATCCGGAACCTTGGTGGGACCACCTGATGGACCCATTTCTGTGATTCAGAACAACTTCACACAATCAAAACGCAAAAAATTTCTGTTGGAAGACAATAGCACTTTCTTTGAGTGGCATGCAAACCAGAAACAATTCATCAGGAAACGCAAAAGTTTCAAGGAAATGAAATGTTCACAGGTTCAGAATGAAACAACAAGTCATGCTCAGACAAAAGATGTTTGACTGTTCATTCGGGAGGTGCGCTTGTGCCGCTCGATCGAGAAGGATTCGGTCAGCAAGCTGTGAGATACAGAACAAAAAGTTCGAACCCCTTACCGCTGCTTCTGTCGTCGGTGATCAACACGAAGTTTGGTGGCACTCCACCAAACAGAAAACCACCGAGCAGATGGAACAGGGCATTTGTCCAGTCAAACGACGGAGACAGATTCAGTCCGTGATGGCTGCTTCCGTTAGAACAAGCGAGATCTTGTCCGAGTTCCAACATGGTTTTGTTTGTTGTTCTCACAGCAAGTCACACTTCAAGACAACATTTTTGATTCGTGAAAATGTCCTCCTTCTGCTCGTGCGTACTGTACATAAGTCCACGCGAGAATCCACGAGAGCCTTGCATGTCCGCAAAGAACCAGACGTCATGGCAAGTTCGCCAGAAATCACTGAGGTACACTTGTTTTCGTTCTTTTCCCTCCTGCCAGTGTTTCTTTCACTTGAAATTGAAAGGTTAGTTCACCTGCTGTTCATTTGTGTCAAGAATACTTCCGCCGCGCCAGTGTCGCAGAACCTTGAAAACAGCTCCATTCAGTTGGAGCGTGAGATGATGAAAGAGACTCGTTGATCAATGCGGATGCGATGTGGCACCCTACAGAACGACATGAATGTGATGCTGAACCTGAGATGAACGACGTGAGATGGACGTGAGAAGAACGTGAGACGAACGTGAGGCTGAAAAAAACCCCGAAGGCAAAATTGCTAGTCAAAGCAATGTGATGATGGCACTTGAGCCACAGGGTGGTTTGTGGCCGCTTTCTCGCGTACATGCTCTGTACATCTCCCACATCATTTGCTGCAGAAACACAAAGGACTCCAAAAGAACTACATGTACTGAATTTTTTCACTCACATCACAGACAACACACAACCGTGTTTGAAATTTTACAGTTTCCACCTTGTTTTTGAAAGGGGTCGTTGCATTAGAGAGGCAATCAGCTCAGAATACTGTGGCCTGTTCAACTCGTGCGTTACGAGTGCGTCAGTGGACAGGTTTGTCTGCAAATTGCCGTGGGGGTTCAAGTGTCTTGTCCACAGACAAACTTCCATTTCTTCGCCGACGTCCTTATTTCCTTTTGCGTGCAAATTGGACTTCTTTGCAACAACTTGTCTTCCCACAACATGAATTATTTCTCCGCATTTCACCATCAAAGAACATCTGAGACTCAGCACGTGCAGGTGCAAAGCAAATTAAAGCAGCCTTTCTCAAAGAGTTTCGCTTCTGTTGTCAGACAATTTCTACCGCACGATTTTGTTTCTGAATTGATGAGAACAGAATTTTCCACCCGTAACTTTCTCAAAACGCAGTCGTTTGCAACACTTTCTTTCTCAAAAATTGAGATGAAAGAACAAAAAAAAATTGTTCTGAATGACGTGTTAAAATGAACACCTTTCCTTCCACAATCTCCAACTTCTGCAAAGTCTCCGAAACACTGCTGCTGCACGCGTGGTTGAAGATGCATGGAGGTGTGGGGAAGAACTGTGGAATCGGAGCAAAATCTGTCACGTTCAAAAGAGGCGCTCAGCGCACACAGCTTCAGGTCTGATTGTTGGTTCAGATCCACATCATCTTTCAGGCATACCCCTCATTTACAGCTGTTCTGCAAAAATGACAAGACACAACAGTTCTTTCGTCCCTTTCTTGTGTATGCACGTTCCGATCCAACACTGAGTCACACTATTCTAGATCTCTTGTTGTGTCCTTTTGAGGGACAGCAAAAAGAGTTGTCTGGAACTTCTATTTTCGTCTGTTTTGTTTTGTCTGACCAAAAACGAGAGATGAGCTGTCACAACAGGCGAGTTTTGATGTGAGCGGAGCAGCTGCTTAACTAGCTGAACAAACCATCAGCAAAACTCACACTCTGGCCTGGTGTCAAGGAAGCCCAAAATTCCAAGAGCTCAGTGGAAAATTCTGTTGCACTGGGTGGTTGCTTCCTCCTGTCGGAGATTGGTGTACAGGACCCGGGTACAAAGGGAAACAGGGGCTCTGAGGCTCCAAACGCAACATTTCCCCATATTTGCACATCGTTCCATTCTGACACACAACCGTTCTTCAAAAACATGTGACAGAAACTCATCGGGCAATGGGGATAGGAAGAGCACACAAAAAGCAAAGGAAGGACAGGCTCATCAGCAAGGAGAGGCCTCTCTGGTGAAAGTGACGTGCGCGAAGGACAGTTCTCGCAGCCTTCATGGCTCAGGGGGATGTAGGCATCGTCATTTGCTTGCATGTGTGGCCACAAAGTACGGCAGAATCTGGCGTCTCTGTTGAAATCTCTCCTCAAAAATACCAAGCCACAAAAGAGGGGCTGCGTTTTTATTGGCAAATGCAATGACAAACAAAAATTTCCAATTTTGCCTCTGACATAGTTCACAAGATTTTGTGTGTGTTTCCCTGAGCACCATTGCTCAGAAATGTCTGACGTTCCAGGAAAACATTCTTTTCGTGAGAAAGAGACCAAGGTCGGAAACACACGGGATCGGGCTGGAACTTCCTGACGGGCTGATCAGCCTGATCTGCACCCGATTCACATTATTTTCAGGGTCAATCCCGATCAGGCGCACACAGGATCAGGCCAGCATCAGGCTGGAATATACCAGACACTCAGAATGTTCTGCTTCATATAGAGAACATCGTGGGATGAAAAAAGTCAGATGCTCAGAATGTGCTTCCTGAGAGATAGATAGATAGATAGAGAGAGAGAGAGAGAGAGAGAGAGAGAGCATCCTGGGATGTGAATAAAGTCAGATGCATAGAATGTTCCACTTGAGAGAAAGAGAATATCACAAGATGTGAACAATGTCAGATGCTCAGAATGTTCTGAAAGAAAGAGAATATCCCAAGATGTGAACGAAGAAATATGCTGAACTTTTGTCTGCGCTCTCAAGTTTTACAGGTAGAAATGATTTGGCTGCCCAGGGAACATCTCATAAACATACAAGCATGATCAGGATTCAGCCCAAAAGTTCAGTCTCCATGCATATCCATCAGGCTGAAGCCCAATCAGGCTGGCCAGCCTGATCCCAGCCAAATGCTTGCCTGATCACGTATGTGCACCACTGTTGAAAACTGTGACACAGACAGAACACAAACAAACAAACCCTGAACTTTTGCCCTGTTGTGTGTGTGTTCGACTTAGTTCTTGCACACTGCATGAGAGTCCAGCAGCCCGCAAAAATTTGATGAAAAGCTGTTGGCATGTGTGAGATTGATTCCAGAAATCTGTAAAGGAACAATAGGTAAATGAAACACGCAGTGCATTTCTTGGTTGTTCATGAAGCAGCTGGAACAGTTAAAAATGTGAAAGTGAATTTTTGTTTCCTGCACGTTACGAGGACGTGCCTGGCACTGGCTGTTTCCTTCCACAAGAAAATAGGATCACACAACCTCCCCACGCGGTCTGTTGGAAAGTGATCTGTGTGACACAAGGTTGTGCGAGGGTCTCGTATACTCCTAGTCCGTCGGAGACTGTCGCTGCTGGTGAGATGAACGTGAGAAGCCGGAACCTGAGCCTAATCCTTGACACAGCTGGAGAAGCACACTCGTACATCATCTGACCCATCTCTGTCGAGGGATTCAGAGTGATGATTCTTGCCCCTGGCTCTTTGTGCACCAGTTTAGTGGTTCGAACAGAATAATGAGACGAAAAGAGGATCACGAACATGAAGATGAACTGGCAAAGTTTTTATTGGCGGATCCTGCACACGGTGCATTTGGACCAAAGTCCTTTTCTGATCTTGTCAAAGTACTATTTTTGCCTGTCAATGCTTTGTTTTGATGATTTTCCCAAATAGCACAGATATTCAAAAATCTGCTGCAGTCATCCACACGTTATGCACCTGAATGCAAAAATGCAAAAAGCTAAGGCGTGCGTGTGACGCAAGAAGACTCCGCCTTGAAGACGCAGTTCTGAGCCTTAAGTAGACGTGAGGTTGTCATACGTTTTGTGTTTCAAGCCTGGCCGTCGACATGGAAAGCTTCTGTGGAAATGCGATACCCTTCAGGCAAGGTAATGGGTCCTGACTGCACCACACATGGCTTCTATCGTGTGTTGGGGATGAAGTCTGATTTGCTTGCCTTAAATAGCAACAGGTACTGGAAGCGATGTAATTTGTGTCCTGAGATTTTCACTATTCGGTCATTTGAGAGTAATGACAAGGCAGTTGTGGGGCTTTTTGGCGGTAATTTGTTCTATTACGCTGATGATGACAGGGCTTTTGAAGATAACAAGAAAACGGCGATTTAGGATCGAATTCCTTCAAAACCACTCTGCATCACCAAGTTGGGTTGCAGGCAAAAACCTCAAATCGTTTCTGCCTGCCAACATGCTCTTGATTTTGAACACATCTTTGAGGTCATGGGTGCGCTCACATGGAGCCAAACAACACATACCTTCACCGCGCACTGTGGCCCGAGACCAAATCGCTCGCTGGTCGTGCGACGTTTCGGTTTGTTCCAGTTGGTGTGCTCACCAAGGACCTTGCAAGCCCTAAATCGACTGATTCGGGCTCGGCAAAATGGGCAGTGTTCAATCAACGAATCCAAACAGTGATGTTGTGTAATCGAATCATCGTTCCTCGAACCATCGTCACTTGGTTCGACTACACATGTTCTTTCCCGCTCTCCTCTGTAGCTGCACCTGTAGTACAGCTTCAGACCCCGGTTATAAAACCACCTGTGAT
>JAAUXT010083747.1_pt1 | contig 13225 bp, 22 predicted proteins | sample 7278171 | NCBI WGS metagenome assembly JAAUXT01 (sample SAMN14350112, study PRJNA611818) | marine sediment metagenome | isolation source: surface marine sediment (1.8m) | place: French Polynesia: Moorea | collected 2018-08
AGGATAGTGGCTCCATCTAGGGAATGATATGATTGGCTGTGGCTGTTGCTGTGGCTATGGAAGGCCATGGCAGTACTTAGGGGGGTGGTCATGGTAAATATATATAACAGTGTGCACGCGTGAGTGTCGGTGATCAGTGTGTGTCACTGTTGCTTTTGATCTTTTTCTCTTTTTCTGGCTTTTGCCTTGTTGTTGCTGCTGCAAAAAGTTGCATCTTTTGGCTGCATTCTTCTCAAGCTGGTTGCACACTGGTATCTGCTCTGGTTCCACCAGTGGTTCTGCCCTTGTCTGCTTCTCTTTGCTCTGTGTCTGTCTTTCCATCTCTGTCTTATCTGTCCGTTTCTCTCCCTCTCTCTCTCCTCCCTCTCTCTTTTTCTGCCCATCTCTCTCTTGTCTCTCTCTCTCTCTCCCTCCCTCTCTCTCTCCCTCTCGAGTTATGTCTCCTCTCTTTCCTCTCACTCTCACCCTCCCTCTCTTCTTTGTTTCTCTCTGCAGGTTTCTCCCTCTCTCTCTCTCTCTCTCTCTCTCTCTCTCTCTCTCTCTCTTTATTGCCCCTCTCTCTCTCTCTCTCCTGTCTCTGTCCTATCTCTCTCTCTCTCTCTTGTTGATCCGCCTCATCTTTTTTCTCTTAGGAGTTTTTTCTACAGTGTTCTGCTCGATGGTCGATTCTGCTCGATCAGGAATGTATTATTGTCCGTCTGTTCGTTTGATAACCCACACTGAATTGGAATGTGTCGTGGGGCCTCCTTGTTCTGTAGCAGCTTTGAGGGGATATGGTTTTTTTGGGGGGGGGGGGTTGTGGGGGCGTTAAAGGGACCTTTACACCCCCAAGGGCCCCCAGCAAGTGGGGCCTTTGAGACCTGGAAATTTTCTCCGGTAAAATTATTGTGGGAACAACTTTCCGGATGACACTTTCTCAAGCTCGATTCAAAGCTGAGTTTTCCCACGTGATTGAGACGCGTTTTTCCCACGTGATTGAGACTCGCTTTTCCCACGTGATTGAGACGCGTTTTTCGCACGTGTTTCAGACCTGGTCCCGAAGCCGGCGGCTCAGTTCGAGGACCCCCCGCTGTACCTGTGTCTGCGGGTCGGCATGCCCATCAACAAACAGGTCTCCAAGACGGGCCCGATCGAGAGCTACCGGAAGCGACCCAAACCCGAGTACTGGTTCAGCATACCCAGGGACAAGTGAGTATGTGTGTGTGTGCATGTGTGTGGTGTGTGCGCGTGTGTGTGTGCGTGTGTGTGTGCGTGTCTGTGTGTGTGTGTGCGTGCAGGTGCTGACGTTGATGCTCTGTTGTAACCTGTACGCGTTCTTCATACAATGGTGTGTGTGTGTGTGTGTGTGTGCGTGCAGGTGCTGACGCTGACGCTCTGTTGCAGGGTGGATAACCTGTACGCGTTCTTCATACAATGGTCGCCGGACATCTACGGGGGAGAAGACGAGATCGACCCGACAGAGAGAGGTGAGAGGCGCGGCGGGAAGAGGGAGGAGGCAGGGAGGGGTGGGGGGTGGGGCAGGGAGGAAGGGGAGGGGAGGTGAGGGAGAGGTGGGGAGGGGGACAGTGTGGAGTTGAGGGGTGGCGCGGGGGGAGGGAGGGGTGGGTCAGGCAGGGAAGGAGTTGGCAGGGAGGGGAGGGGATTGGTGCGGGGTGTGTGCGAGCGTGTGTGTGTGAAGTGTTTCGTTCTGTGTATGTGCGTGTGTGAGCCTCTGCACGCACACTCACTCCACCATTCCCCGCAGGTTTCGTCGTCATCGACGAGGAACCGGACGACGCCGCCATTTTGGACGGTCGCCTGTCGACGCCTGTGGAGGACCACTTCAAGATGGCGGCCGCGTCCCAGGGCTTCACCAAGGACTGGGAGGTACGGTCGCTTCTCAGGCTGGCCGGGAGAGGGCGCGGTGGTGGTGGCGGATCCAACATGGCGGCCGGAACAGCGGGCGGCGCCGGAACAGCCATGTCCGGAGGGGGTGACGCCGACAACTCGCTGTTCCTCACGGAGCTCGGCTCTTCCCTCAAGACGCACATCGGGGGGATCCCCGCCGTGCCCATGCGCGTCTTCAAGCGTATCTCGTTCAAGCGGAAGCGCGAGGACTCCGCTTCCGGTTCGGGAGGCACTTCCGGCTCCACTTCCGGTGGCGGCGGCGAGGCGGAGGGAGGCGCGGACCAGCCGCTCCGGGACTGGGAGGTGAGAGCAACAGCCGCAAAAATGGCGCCGAGCGGTGTGGCGTCGCGAGCGGTTTCCATGACGTCAGCAGAAGGCTTGGACATTTTGGGTGTGGGAATTCTTTTTTTGAGGAAAAGATAAGCGTTCATGACCACGTGATGTGTATGACGTCATGGAGACGCTGTGACGTCACAGAAGGCGTCGCGACGCTGTATAGAGTGGTAGACGCACGGTCTAGACGCAGAGTGTGACGTCATCACTGTCGCGCACCATTGGCGCGTCTCGGGTCGCCCCCCTCCCCCCGGAGAATTGCAGGATTTTCTTGGTGGAAGGGGCGCGACATCCTGGGGACGGAATTGAATTTGTTCGGGGGGGGGAGCGTCTGTTTTCCTCGGGGGGTTCTCTCAACAGCCGAAGACGCGCCAATGAGCGTGTGTTGCTGTGCCATGTACCTCCCCACAGACGGTAGAACTGAGAGCCACGCTGTTGCTTGTGCCGTACGCATCCCCGCCAAGCGTAGTGCCCACCCACCCCGCCCAGCATCCTACCCATCCCGCCCAGTGCAACGCCCAGCCCACCCACCCCTCCCAGCATAACACCCACGCCGGTCCGCCCAGAGTAATACCATCGCCACCCAGCACCCCACCCACTGGTTCCCATCATGATCTCCGCGCAATGCGGTGTTCCGGTGCAGGCGACAGCGTGGTTCCAGCAGCAGCGGTGTAGCGGGCTGAACCAGCCCCGGGATGAGATGACCCCGGGAGGGTGTAGCAGGTGAAAACGTGACCAGGGCTCAGATACCCCAGAGGGTGGCCCTATTTCACCCCTTGCACTTTTCCTGTTTTCTCACCCGTTACACCGGGTGCATCCTGCCCCGGGACCCTGTTGGAACCGCCACACTGGGTGCATCCTGCACCGTGGCCTGTTCGAACCGCTACACCGCTGCATTCTCAGACCGGGTTCACACTGGATGCGTCGTGCCATGTGTCCCCTCAGCCCTGAGTGCGTGCGTGTGAGGAGGGTGTGGTGTGTATGCGTGCGTGTGTGTGTGTGGATACGCAACGCATGTGTACGGGCACGAGGCTGTTTACAGCGAAGGCGTCGCGCGTCGTGTGTCGTGCGGGGGGGGGGGTGCGTGTGTGACTGCTGACTGCACAAGCAGTGCGTGTGCGAGTCAGGTGTGCGTGCACACTGTCCACAATCAGCGCTGAAAGTCTTTCGGAGTCGCCAAAAAGAGGAAAATCTTGTCAAAGGGACATTGTTGAATGTGTGAGTGGCGTGTGTACGCGTATGTGTGCGTGCGTGTGCCTGCGTGTACGTGCGTGCGCGCGTGCGTGCGCTCGCATTTGTCTGTGTGGAGTGTGTGTGTGTGTATGTGCTGGCGGCTCTGTGCGTGTGTGGAGTGTGGGTCTGTGTGTAGATGTGTGTGTGTGTGTGTGTGTGTGTGGAGTGTATGTGTGGAGTGTGTGCGCGCGCGCGTGTGTGTGGATGTGTTTGTGGAGTGCGTGTGTGTGTGTGTGGAGTGTGTGTGTGGAGTATGTGTGTGTGAGTGCATGTGCCCCACTTGAAACGACTGAGGTTTGACAACGGACGTGTCGTGCGTCGCGTCCCAGTTGACGTCAGAGGAGCTGCGTCGAGACGCAGCGTCCTGAGGTGACGTCACGTCAGGTCACGTAGACGTGAGGGGGACGCAGCGCGTGACGCGTCCAGTGCGAAGCGGAAACCAACCAGCGGCGCGCGAAACCCCTCCCCTCCCTCAGACCCACCGACCTGTCGTGACCTGCGCCATGTTGCCCCGCTCTGCTCGGCCTGTTCAGTCTCCGCCAGTTTCAACCGACCATTTTCATCCAAAAATTCAGTGAAAGTGGTCACTTGAAATTCGGATTTGACCTCGTTCTGAACCGGCCCCCTCCTTCACACAAGGTTTGGACATCACGAAGTGAACCCCGAGAATCGTGGTCACGCAAAGAGGCGGCAACAGCGCAGTTTTGGCGGCAACAGCGCAGTTTTGGCGGCAACAGCTCAGTTTTTGCGGGAACAGATCATTACAGTCGACTCGCCCTGTTGCTAGGCAACGCTCGGCCGCTGGTTGGTTCCCTTAGTGACGCATGCGTAGAGACAGCGTTGTGAGGAGCACGTTTCAGTTGTGCGCATGCGTGCTGATAACCACGACCAAAAAGCGCGTCGTCAGGGAAACAACTCGACGTTTCCATGGCAACCGATCTGAAATTGTTTTTGGACAAAATAACACCAGGGCATCCATATTTTCGTGAATATTTTTCAGTTTCCCACGATAAACTTATGCTTGAAACAAATCACAGAATTTTGCTGTGCCTTCGTTGCCATGGTTTCGGTCGCGTGGTTTGGGTCGCGGTTTTTAGCTCGTTGGCGCTCGCACCGCGAAGCCTATAGACTCGTGAGTCGTGCTGCGTCGTGGCGTGAGTCCACCACCGCCGTCGTCGTACCAGGTTTGCTGCATCTCACACGTCACGCGATGACGTCATGACGTCACGCTGACGTCATCAGTTTTACTCTCGCTTCTTCTCTTCAGTCTCGGCCCCTGCGCAGCCGCCATTTGTTGAATATTTTTGGAAACTTTTTGGAAAAGAAAATTGCTACACTGAAGGTGAATTCATTCTTTTAAAATTTGCAAACTTGTCAATAAATTTGAATCACTCTTTTCAAGGAGCTGGGGGACCAGATTTTCTGTGACCGTAGATTCTGTTCCTATGACAACAAGTTGGGAGGTTTTCAAAATGGTGGCTGCGCAGTGTTGCCATGGTTACTGCACTCGCTCTGTTACTGCATTGCACCTAGCAACGACACTCCCCGCACAAACACTGCACTTTGTTCTCTGTCTGCACCTTAGCAACCGTTTGTCCCCCTAGCAACGGGCTGTATCTATGGAGACCGAGGTTAGAACGTGCTTAGCAACCGTTTCACACCCCAGCAGTGGGGTTTGGTTCGCTTTCTTAGGGTTAGGTGAAGAGTAGAGGAGTGATATGTAGGGTTGCCCGTAGCAACGTGACGTCACGTTGTTGCTACGGTGTGACGCATCCAATATGAACCCCATCTTAGACTTATGGGTACTGTACAAAGGACCAGGCTGGGCGAACAACCAAGTTGGGTTGGTGTGAGAGAGGTATGCGTGCACACACACGCACAGTTCTCAGGACCGCGTGTGTGCACGCATACCTCTGTCACACACACGTGTTTTGGAAGCTGTACAGATTAGAATAGAGTAGTGGGGACGGGAGGGAGGAGGCCTGGTTCACACCGGCTGCGTCACGTCGGCCGGCGCGGTGACGCAGCCGGTGTATGACGCACAGCGTAACGACGTCGTTGCGTCAGCGTGACGTCACGTCAGCGTTTCCTCAACGTCACGGTGACGTGAACACGAGTGTAAAGTCCGCGTGACGTCCCCCACACTCTGTTTGCTCTGTCAGAACTCTGGACGCAACACAAACACGTGACACGTCACATTCACTTCCGCTTCGCACCGGAAGTCACATTCACTTCCGCTTCGCACCGGAAGTCACGGTCACTTCCGCTACAAACCACTTCCGGTCTTTTCCACAATCGTTCAATGACAATAAATGTTGCTCTGGTCGCCGAAAATTTTCCGCTCCGAAGGAAAATTGTGAATCCGTCGTCAGGGAAACGGTTTTGAAACAACGTGGGTTAAATGTCGAACTTGGTGGGTTGTCACGGCGGGGGCGGCTCCGTGAGTTTGGTCCTGAGGGTATTGCAGCCCCCCCCCCCCAGTCGCCAAGAAAATCGAGCCAGATCCAGGGGTGGTGGCCCCAGGGGTGGGTGGACCCAGGGATGGGTGGACCTTGGGGTGGTGGACCCGGGGTGGTGACCCCTTTGGGTGGGAGCCCCTTCACCCAAACCCACCCAACCCGTGTGCGAGGTTCGACCCCTTGGTGCCGACCTGGTTGGGGCCGGGCGTTCGGCCGGCTGGGCAAGGTTCAGTGGGTGGGGCAGGCTGCGGGGGCAGGTTTGGTGGGGTGGGGCCCGAAGTTTCGCAGCTTTGTAAGTTTGGCTGTTGCTGCGGTTGTTGCTGCTGCATGTCTGTTATGATTCTGCACAAGATGTGGCCGCATGATTCCGTTGCCATTGTGATTGTCACTACGACGTTTCCATGGCAACCAGACGTTGCGCTGTTTTACACACTTTAAGCCTTGGATATCTGCACGCGTTGGTCAGTGCGAGACGCATGTTCTTTTTACGCAAAAATCTGGAGGCGGGTTTCACGTCAGTTGCGTCACGTAGTTGACGTCACGTGGTTGACGTCACGCAGCGCGCGACGTGACGTGTCTCGTGAACCCAGCCTCGACCTGAATCCAAGATGGCGGTGTTGTCGTGACCCCCGTTTGACCCTGGAATTTTGAATTTTACTCCGGCACGGACGCGCAGAAACGTGATGACGTCAGCATGACGTCACGCGATGACGTCAGATGGCGCAATGTGGGCGGCAGACGCGTAACAGGCATGCGCGGCGGCGGCGGCGGCGACGAGAAACGTGTTTTGACGCCAGCGTCTGCGTCGCAGCGTCCGTGACCGGAACTTCCGGTTTCGTCGTCGCGCGGCGGCGTCGGATGCGACGTGGACGCCGCGTCAGGCGGGTTCCCTCTGGATGCGTCGCGTCCTGAGGTGTGCGTGCACCACACACACACGCACACTGCGTCGCGTGCTTGGGGCAATTCGGCCTGCTGTAAGTGACGCAGCGTGCGACGGTGCGTGTGTGGTGCACGCATACCTCACGCACAGCACGCCACCTCGACGTGTCCAGTGATAGAATCGCGCATTTTTGACGTCACAGACGGAGCGTCTCACGTAATTCTGACGTGTTTCGGCCTCTGTGACGTCAAGTTCACGTCAACACCATGAGCAGCGTCGCTTCTGTGGTGACGTGACGCGACGTGGTGCTGACGTGACGTTCACATGGTTCCGTCGTGACGTGACGCGACGTGAAGACGAGCTTGACGTGGTTGCCGTGGTGACGTGACGTTTGCCTGGTTCCCGCAGATCGTGAACCTGGAGGAGATGCGGCGGCGCCAGTCGCTGCTGGGCGACGCCGAGCTGCCCCTCCCGGAGTTCTCTCAGCCGAGCACCGTGCTCAGCGACGACCAGATCCGCCGGGTGAGTGTGCGTGCGTGTGTGTGTGCGTGCGTGCGTGTGTGCGTGTGGAGTTGATGTGTGTGTGTTTTTTAATGCTGTCAGTTCGGTTGCTCGCCAACATCCGTTTCTGAGGTTACGAGTGTGCGTGCGTGTGGCTGTGTGCGTGTCATGTGATGTGTCTGTTACTGAGGTCACTGCTACGCCGTTGCTATGGTTACAGCTGTGTCTGCACCTGCCTGCGCGCGCCGAGGGCTACCCGTGGACGCTCGTGTACTCGACGGACAAACACGGCTTCTCGCTCAAGACGCTGTACCGAGCCATGGGCGGCTGCGACTCGCCCATCCTGCTGAGCGTCAAGGACACGAGGAACCAGGTGGGAACACGTGCTGCTGAGCGATAATGGAGAACACGTGCTGCTGAGCGATAATGGAGAACACGTGCTGCTGAGCGATAACGGAGACCACGTGCTGTAGAGCGGTAATAGAGACAACATGTCACGTGTTTCCGGTTGCAGATCTTCGGCGCGTTCATCAACTGCCCGCTGCGCATGAGCGAACATTTCTACGGGACGGGCGAGAGCTTCCTCTACACGTTCCACGTCGAGTTCAAGGTGCGCACGCATACCTCTCACACACACACACACGCTCTCTCACACTCACACACACTCAGGCTGCGGGAGCTTCCTCCATACGTTCAACAAAGAGTTCAAGGTGTACACGAGACTGCTGCTCACATGCACGCATACCTCTCACACACGCACTTCTCTGTTGCAGAAGTTCAAATGGACGGGGCTCAACTCGTTCTTCGTCAAGGGCAACGCCGAGTCACTGTGGATTGGGGCGGGAGGGGAGTGAGTACCACGCACGCATACCTCACACACACACACACACACACACACACAGTGTTTTCTCCTGACTTGGCTTCACGGGACTACGTGACGTGAGCGTCTCTGTCTCCAGGGGTAACGCGCTGTGGTTGGACGGCGACATCTACCACGGCCGGACGCAGCGCTGCGAGACGTTCGGGAACGAGCTGCTCACGGCCGAGGAGGACTTCGTCGTCAAGGGCATGGAGGCGTGGGCCTTCATATAGGGGAGCACGCATACCTCACACACACACCACACACACACACACACACACACACACAGGAGGGGTGTGGGCCTTCACACAGGGCGCACGCATACCACACACACACACACACACACACACACACCGGAGGGGCGTGGGCCTTCCATTTAGGGCGCACGCATACCTCACTCACACACGCACATATCACTCACACACAGACACACAGACCTGGGCGTTCATTTAGGTGCGCACGCACACCAAACAGACAACACACACGAGGCCTGGGCGTTCATGTAGGTGCGGCGCACGCATACCTCAGTCACACACACGCACATAACATATCATGCGGTAGACCAATGTGAAAAGGACACACATCCGACAGTCTAGTTTGTCTCAGTACGGAGGTTGTTCGCTTAATTTTGCACGCGTGTGTGCGTGCGCGTGTGTTCCATTGGTTGGTTTGGGTGAAGCAACAGTTGCTGGCAGGTGCCACGGCCTGTTTGCTGGAACAACGCGTGTTGTGAGCAGCACAATGTTCTGTGCCGGACGTCATGACGCGTCCGTCGTGCGCCTCAGCGAACAGGGAACGGAACTGAAGAGATCCGTTTGGGTGGGCGTGGTGGGGTGGGTGGGTGTGGTCGGTGGGTGGGTGGGCGTGGTGTGTGTGTGTGTGTGGTGGCTGGGGATGGGGTGGGTGTGGTGGGTGAGTGGGTGGGGTGGGGTGGTGCAGAGCCAGAGGGTGAAGGTTCTGGACTCAAAGACTTCAATTTGACGGACATTCTGAAACCATTCCGAATTCTTGTTTCGTTCTGTGCAAAATTAAGTGAGCAAACCCCGGTACAGATGTAGAATAGTGTAGAGTTGTACATACCAGAGCGCGCGAGTCTGTGATGGTTGGTAGAAGAGCTGGCGTGAGGTGCGTGCGTGCGTGTGTGTGTGCGTGCGTGAATCGTCACAATGGAGTTCCACAGATCTCTGATTCTTGTTGCGTTTCTGTTCGTTTTGTTACAAAGAAGCAGTTGGTGACGTTTTCATTGGGTGTGAGGTGCACGCATACCTCACACACACGTGAGGTGCACGCATACCTCACACACGTGAGGTGCACGCGTACCTCACACATACTCCCAGAGACGCGGTGTGTAAAGCCGGTTTAAAGGGAGTATGCGTGTGTGACAGAAAATATCAACTGCACACACGTGTGTGCGTGTGTGTCCGGTATGCGTGCAGCCACAGAACAAAGCGGTACCTCTCGCGTTTTGTGTTCCGCTCTTGCCACAGCACGGGAGTCCGGCAGCTACAGCCGCTTCCGTTTTGTGCGTGCGTGCGTGCGTGCGTGTGTGAGAAAATAAACACGCACGCACACACTGCAAACGCACGCACACACAAAATCACACACCTACATTTCTGTATTGACACTTGTTCCGTTCAAACAACAGATCAGTTGTGTTTTGTGAAGCTAGTCTCAAGGGATTGTGCGTGCGTGTGTGCACGCATACCTGTGTGTGCGCGCGCAGCGCATTGTTTATTTGTGGGAGATGCAGTTGGCCACAAGTATCAACGAGATACGAGCATTGTGTAAAGCTAGTCTGTTTTTAGCGAGTGTGCGTGGGTGCGTGCGTGTGCACGCATACCTGTGTGTGCGTGCGATAGGAGACGGGACAAGCATTCCACGTAAACACAGCTGCAACAAATAAATGAGGAATAAAATAGTTGTGAAGAAAATAGAAACGTTCGTTGACGTGTGATTCTTGCGCGTGGGTGTGTGCGTATGTGTGCGTGTGCGTGCAGGACGTAGCCACGTTGCCGTGGGACGTAGTTGGACGTGAGGAAACATTGGGCGCGTTCGATTGACACGTGCGGATCTCACGGCGCGTCGCGCGGCTTCGCTACTGGGTTGGAGACCGGGCGAAGTCAGCCACTCGTGTGTGCGTGTTTTTGCGTGTGTGTGTGTGTGTGTGTGTAGCGTCTGTGTGTGTGAGCCTGAAAACGAACTGCACATTGGTAGATCTGGTGGGGAAGGATGGGGAGCTGCATGGTTAAATCGAACACGCCCCATTATTCGGCGCTTTCTCCGCGTTTGCGCTTGTTGCAGAAAAGAAGCCATCTTTCTTCGGAGCGAGTTTTGCGTTTCGTCAATTTTGTCCGATTTTCTACGATGTCACTGCGTCTCGTCCGAGCAGCCGGCCAGCAAATCAGGGTTTTGAGGTAAAGCAGCAAAATGCGGTGAATTTTGAAGCTTAAACGGCGGAATTTTGAGGTGAAATGGTGGAGGAAAGACGCGAACATTTTGACCTTCAGCGTGGTGCAGACAGTTGTGTTGTTTTGTGTTCAGAGCAAACGACTGGAAAAGCCAGGAGCGTTCATGTGTGCGTCCGGCCACAAGTTTATGCCACCCTCCCCCCTTCACCCCCCCTCCTCCCAGAACTTCAGTCCCTCTTCAGGCAATTGACCCGTCTGCACCTTCGTTTTCGCGTCTCCAGTTCCCGTGAGTTGCTCGGAGCCTGAAAACGAACTGCACATTGGTGGGGAAGGATGGGGAGCTGCCCTGTGTGTGTGTGTGTGTGTGTGTGAAGCTGTGTGTCCATTTTTGACGCTATCCTCTCCGCGGTCAAGCTTCACGGTGTGTGTGCGTGTCATGTGTGCGTGCGTGTTCCGTGGCGTGTGAGTGCGTACATGTGTGTATGCGTGCAGCGTGTTATGTAGTGACATGTGTATGTGTGGCATGCCTGTGTGCGTGCATGTGGCGTGTGCGCGCCAATGTTTGACAGCTTTTGCTCTCTCTACAGCCAGGCGCGGCTCATGTCGAACGGCGGACACGGAGACGAGTTGGGACGAGGCGCGGGGAAGGGAGGCGGCGCCGGGGGGAGCGTGAGGTGAGGCCGGGGGGAGGGAAGGGGAGGCCGGGGGAGGGGAGGGGCCAGGGGCAGTGTGAGGTGAGGCCGGGGGGAGGGAGGGAGGGGAGCCGGGGAGGGGAAGGGCCAGTGGTGTGGGGGGAGGTAAGGTGGCTTGGTTGGAAGGGGCTTGGCTGTGGGGGTGTGCAGAGAGGGAGGAGGGGGCAGTGCAGTGCTGCGGGCAGCAGCACATGAGCCGAGGGCAGTGTGAGAAGCCAGGAGAAGGGGAAGGAGGGGTGGGGCAGGGAGGAAGGTGGGAGCTGGAACAGGGGCAGTGTGAGGTGAGCCAGAGGGAGGGCAGAGGAGAGGGAGGCAGGGAGGAGGATGTAGGGACAGTGAGGGAGGGGAGCCGGGGGGAGTGTGAGGTGAGCCGGGGAGGGAGGGGTAGGGGAGGGAGCTGGGGGGAGGGGAGGGAGGCGGTTTCAATTCAGACACTTGGGAATCTCTGCACGGCAACACACGCACCACACGCTCTCACACTGGCGGCGCGTCTCCAACCGTCTCGCTTCTTGTTGGTCGCAGAGAGGCGGGCGGCGCGTTCGGGAAGATGGAGGCAGCGCGGGAGGAGGAGTACTTCCGGAGACAGGTGCGCACGCATACATGAGCTCACACACACGCACACACCAGGAGTACTTCCGGCGACAGGTGCGCACGCATACATGACCTCACACACACGCACACATCAGGAGTACTTCCGGAGACAGGTGCGCACGCATACATGAGCTACCACACACATGTCACACACACACACACACACACACACACACACGGAGGGGGTACTTGAGGCGACAGGTGAGCACGCATACACGAGGTCACACACACGTCATGCACACACACCCACACACCAACGGGTACCTGAGCTCTCACGCACGCACACCTCGAACCATTTTCACGTAACTCGTGTGGTCCTGTTCCAGGGTGCCGAACTACTCGCAAAGGTTGGAAATCGCTCAGTTTAGCAAAGCACCCGCACGCGCCGCACGTAGCACGTGGCACCTCAAATATCGCCCACCCCAATAATCGCCCCTCGACCATTGCTGAAGTGACGTGCACTTTGTGCAAAGTGACCCGCAGCAGCGCGCACGTGTTTCTCTGTTTTCGCTCAGTGGCACGTGCAGCTTGAATGTCGCCCACCTCCACCATTGGAAATAATGTGCGCGTGCGCGGACGTTTTCGTCTGTCTCCCGCACCCCACAGAGAATCGGTCACTCGCGTACATAACGCGCACGCACACAAACACTTGCACACACACACGCAGACACAGGCATTCACACACACAAACACACACACACACACATGCACTTGCAAACACACACACAAACACACACACAAACACACACACACATACACACACATTTTGAAAAGACAGGCTAATTGCTATGTGTTCACGCCCATCCTTTTGCGATGGAGACGCTTTTCTCGACGCGCCCCGTGCTGCGGTGACGGCGCGTCGCCTCAACTCCCTGCGTCACTGGGCGAGTTCGACTTGTCTCCCCGAGCTGCTCTCGCTATGCGATGTCGAGAGAAAAAGAACGCCCCTCCCGAGCACAAGGGGCGGGGTCAGAAACGCCCCCTCAAAAAGTGGACCCTGGGAGGTGCACCCCCTGACCTACCCCCCCGAGCAAAATTGGGAGCCTGGTCAACTGCCCCCTCCTCCCAAATTGAAGCCTGTTGGTGTTCTCCTCTGAAATGCAATTCCCTTAAAGTTGAACCTTGAGAGGTTTGGGGGGCGGTGGGGGGGGGGCGGCCCCGCCCCGCGAAAAAGGAGGTTTTCCCTTCAGTTTGCGCTGCAAGCGAAAATCAACTTTGTTTGCTTTGTTTGAAGAAGTTGGAATCTCGCGGAATTTGGAGCTCACGCCATGTGTTGAGTGCAGGGATTGGTCGGGGGGGGGGCGAACCCACGGGGGGCGTCGAGTCTGCGGGAGGCGCGGTTCCAGTATCGCGTTAGGAAGGGCACTTACCCAGACGCCGGG
>JAAUXT010009808.1_pt1 | contig 13224 bp, 11 predicted proteins | sample 7278171 | NCBI WGS metagenome assembly JAAUXT01 (sample SAMN14350112, study PRJNA611818) | marine sediment metagenome | isolation source: surface marine sediment (1.8m) | place: French Polynesia: Moorea | collected 2018-08
AGTGTTCCGCTGACGGAACAATTTCGTGCAGTGAACGATATGTTCCTTCATGTTCCATCATGTTCCGTTAACGGAACCAGTGTGGTGGCTTTTCTCAAATAACACTTTGCACACCATTGCACGAATTTTTTGTTCCGTCACGCGCACGCACAACGGAACATCTGGCGGAACCTGTGTGGACAAGCCGTAAGGACGAAAATAAAATTTTTTCAACGAAAGATACAATGTGTTTGCAGATTTTTCTGTTGATGTGGAAATTGAATTGGTGTTGCCAGTCCTGCTAAAGTCACCAAACACTTGGAGAACCAAGAAGCCTCAAACGAATGCACAGTGCACGATGCGAAAGATGCCCGTGGCTTTTATGCAGATAAATTGGAAGCTTCATTAATTTACGATGCAGGATGCAATGTGTACACATGGTAAGTACGTCAAACTGGAAGTTTTGAATACACGAATACAGTCATGTCTGTACGGATACAATGCGTGCTGAATATCTAAGTTGCACTACAGGAAGACTTGCCTTCATTTTAATCGAAGTGTGAAATACTTGCAGATTGAGGTGCAGTGTTTCAATCTCATAGGTACCCAAATAACACGCATGCTCTTGCCCTCATTTCATGTTTCACCCAGCGCACAAGCCCATGGTGCGAGTAGGTCGCACGAATCTCAGAAATGATCCAATTTGAAACTTCAACTCTCTTCTGTTGGTTATTCAGAGTGTCCTGTTTTGGTGGGATGAAGCCGAAACGAAATCTGATAATTTTCCCCATGTGCAAGTGAAAACTACATTTCGTCACCTTCCTTCTGAAGGATGACTTGTTTTCTCAGGAACAGTAAAATTGACTGTGGTTTGACCAAAATATCAACACCAATTCTGTAACGTCAAAAGTGAGGTTCCCACAAAGGAACTTTTTCGGTTGTGATCCCGTCACGTCACCTCACTTGTCTTCTGCAGAGGCCTGGTCTTCCATCGGATGGTATTTAGGCACGGCAACGAACGGAGAGCTGAACTGGGCGGTGTCCTGCTGATCGCTTGTGCTGCTGGCTGGTTTGGGCATGCGAATGTTCGGATTGTTGAACTGTGGGTTGTCCGACGCCGATGGCTGGTCGCTTGAGGTTGACACTTTGGGCATGCGCATGTACGGAGTGCTAAACTGGATGTTGTGCCACTTCATCCTGTGGATCTTCAACTTGTCTCCGCGCGCGAACCTCTGGTCACACTCGGGGCAAGCGAACGGCTTCTCGCCCGTGTGAATGCACAGGTGTCGGTCCCGGTTCGCTTTCTGCGCGAACGTTTTGGTGCAGTACATGCATGGGTAGCGGTAGTGCTCAGTGAAGCAGTGCGCTTCACACTCCTGGAACGAGGCGAGTTGTGCATCACAGATGCTGCACCAAAAGAACGAGCCGAAGGCACCCGGGTAGTTGTGGTTGTGCAGGTCTGCCATCCAGGGGCTCGTGGGAATCGCGCCGGCGCTGCTTCCTCCCGACGCTGCTTCTTTGCTGCGCGCAGTGGAGCTGGACGTCCCTGGGAGCACTGCGTCCCTGCGAGAGCCGTTGCCGCCGGTCATGTTGTGCATTCTGGGTCCTCCGTACGCATCGTCAGGGTCGTCATCATCTTCATTCTCGTCATCATCGGGCAGCGTGTCGCCGAAACGTGGTTTTGTAGCAGACACCTCTCCAGCTTTTCTCTCTTCGTCTCCGAGCATCATGGTGGCAGCAACTGGAGGTGCTGGGTTGTCATGTATCACAAAGTCATTTGCATATTGGCTATCATCGTGCTCGGGTGAGTCCGGCGCCTCGGGCTCCACGACTTCGATGGGCTCGTCGTCCGAGTCGACGAGAGGCACGGGAGGCACTTGGGATGTCGTGTCTGCTGGTGCTGCTGGGGCGATGCTGGAGGCTTCCCCGGACACGGCAGCAGCAGACGAGGTAGGAGACTGATCATGCTCTGCAGCGCTGACGCTGCTCGACGGCGTCTTCACGAGGGACAGAGGTCCGTGAGTCAACTCTTCTTCGTGCTGCTTCAGAGCGGCCGGGCTCGTGAAGCCCTGATCGCAGCTGCCGCAGCGAAACTTGCGGTAACCCTCGTGAATGCTGATGTGCTCAGACAGACGACTGTCGCTCTGGAAGGTTTTCGAGCAATAGGGGCACGTGTAATTCTCTTGCTTTGCAGCTTCTGTCTCAGCTATTTCCAGGTGAGCTGCTTCGTGACTTTTCAAATCTTGCAGCGTTTTGCAGATTTGCCTGCAGATGCAACACTCGAACACACCCACCTCGTTCTTGTGTCCGTTGAAATGCTGACTGTAGAGGACAGGGTCACCGAACCTCTCAGAGCACGCCAGACAGGAATAAACGATTTGTACGTCGCGATGAATCTGCTTGTGCTTGAGCAGGTCCAGACGCGTGCTGCAGGTGAAGGAGCACTGAATGCACGAAAATGGGCGGTGCCTGACTGGGTGCTTGCTACCAGACACCTCCGGGTGCGTCTTCACATGTTCGCCGTAAACCTTGGGATCGGTGAACCCTTTGTTGCAATGCTCGCAGATATTGGACAACACACAGCTGTGCTCTTGCACGTAGTGCGACTTGAGTGACTCTCGGTCAGCAAATCGCTTCAGGCACTTTCCGCATTTGAAGGCATGCTTGGCCGCATGGTTGGTGAGGTGATCTTTACGCGAAAACGCTTTCCCACACTTTGTGCAAACATAGGGCTTGTGACCGGTGTGCAGTCGGGCATGACGGTCGAGGTTGGATCTTGAGGTGAACGTTCTGAAACACACATTGCAGGTAAACACTCCGTGGACGGCTTCATTGTGCTCTCTTAGCAGCTCCGAGTGGGCAAACGTATAGCCGCATGCTTTGCAATCTGGCATCATGGGCATAGCATGGAAATGGGCCCTGCGCTGATAGAAAGGAACCATCGAGTAGGGCTTAGCAGCTTGGTTGGCTAACAAAAGGTGCCGCAGTTTAGAATCGGTATTATGCTGGTTATAGAAAGACATGTTGATTCCTGAATCGTTATTTCCATTTGGATCACTCTCCATGTCATCCACATCATCCTCAGGATCAAACGACTTCGGCTCATTTTTGACGGTCAAATCCTCAGCCAGTCCATCCGTATCCTTGCTCAATTCACTGGCCTTCTCATCGTCACTGTCACCAATTTGTTCCTGCTCAAACGGTACTGCGCCTTTCGAAGCTCCCGGATTTGGCTGGTGACTGCTGATGCTCAAATCTTCGTCCAAAGCATCGTCTTGGCCATTGTCCAAAGGTCTCGAATCCTTCTCAGCCAAATCCTGGAACAGCTTTTCGTGGACTTTCACAACAATTTGCTGGCCCCGTTTCTCGCCACTGATGCAGATGATTCCGTCCACTTCCAGCTGCCCTCGGTAGTCTAGTTGGGATCGGCATAGCTCGAGGATGGCGTTCTTCATCACTCCCGTGAGGGCTTTCGCTTCTTTGTCGTGCATCATCCCAGTTTCATCGAGCTTGTCTGAGAAAGAAAAGATCTTGTTTGAGCCCAACACTCCAAAATCTATATGGTGACTCTCAGAGAAACGAGACAAGCTTTCTCCACTGATAAACCTAACAAGTTATCAACGCAACTTCCACGGGATTCAGGAATCTTGTTTATGTTTTAGGTTAACGCCCCTCGTTCCACTTTACAAGTGATACAACCCATCTGGATGCAAGCTTTCAATGATTTCTGGAAAATTTTGGCTTCGTACAATGGCCCAAGGTTTCTTTAGAGAAACTGACATCACATCCAACCGCAATCGCACCGAAATTTTGTCATTGAAGAAACCTTGGATTGACACTTGAGGTTCAGCCGAAATGATCGAATCCATCTTGCAAAAATATTGCTCCTTCTTGCGTCTACAACCAGTTGTATCATTTCTGAGAACATTATTTCGTCAAGCAAATGGTACTGATTCAGCTTCAACAATACAAAACGCAACATACCGCGGAAGATCCATCTAAATCGATTTTCCAAAAGTAACGAAGTTTTGCGACCCTGGTGGGCCTCGGCCAAACGGAAGTTCACGGTTGCCCACAATGCTTTGCGTAGATTCTACTCTGCGGAGTCACAGAACGAAATATTTCTTGGCGACTAGAACTTGAAGTTGAATCGACCATCACGACAAAACAGCAGCTTCGTGTGAACTGTAGTTTATCTGTAGTTAATCTAAACCACAGCAAGTAATTTTGATTCGAAATGGTTGGTGAACTGTTTATTTCGTTTCAGAATTAGTAAAAGTGATTACCGTTCTACACAACGTGAACCGAACTCACTATCGTTTGCAATTGTGATTTTTCAACAGTAAACAACAAACAAATGCCATGAAGAATGCTCGTCGTGTTGCGTGTCAGTTGTCAGGAAGTGTCAACAGTGCCGTTGCAGCTTACTTACTGAAGCAAAAAGGTGTGTCATTGCCTGCACACAAACATACAGACATGTTCAAGTGAATGAGCATTTTGTTGGTCAAGTGTGGTGTTACTAGAATCAGGAAAACCATTGAACTGACCTCATTGGCGTGATTCTTGGGCGGCCTTGGCAAGCCGCTCCACCATGTGAGTCAGACAAAGGTTCTGGGGGGGCACCAGCCCATAGAAATACTCCAAAACCAGAGTGATTACTCTGGGGTGAGTGCAGGGGAGGTTCAGTCTTTTACCATGTATCAACAAATGCCTGGATATCTCCTGCTTAAGGGCACTAAAGGCCTTGATCACTTCTACTTCAGAGACACCAGTTTAAAAAGAAGGTTTTTCCAGTCACGTGATACCACTTTAGTTCCCATGCCCCCTGGGGGGAGGGAATAAGCCAGAGCCAGAATATCCACTCAATATTTGAGAGAAATCAACCACAAATGGCAAATTCCTGTATATAGATGATTCTTGTAAAATGTTGTTAGAATATTGAAATGGCTGCCAAGGCAAGTGCTCCCTGGTGGGGGAGGAGTATGGTGTGCCATACCTGACTTGATTTGTCAGATCCACTACTAGATGGTGTGAAGCTTCTCAATAAATAGGGAGATTCCTGCCTCAGAAGACAGTCTCTTCTGAGATACCAAACTGATCGTTTGTGATATCACTACGAAGTCCAGTCACTTTTTGGATCTACTTCACTGGCGCCAAGCACGACCTACTCTCTGGCTTCCTCGGTGTTGATCAGTCGTTGCGCACTGTAAATCCATCAATTTCCCCATTTGAAATTTGCGGAGCTTTCATGTTGCAGGATGGAATGTTGCGGGAGTTTTCATAAACAACCAACTGTTGACAAAGAAGAGAAATGCCGACCAGCTGGACAAAGCACGGCTTGTTGCGGATTTTCTGCGTATTCCGCTGGAGGAAGTGAGCCTGAGCCAAGACGAGTGGGCTGGGTTGAAAACGTGAGCATGTTTATCCGCGCGGTTGGTGCAATCACTTGGTGTCAGTTCCGGTGGACGAGACTCCCTTGCGGAGCAGGGTGGACACGCTCGAGCTGTTGCAACATGAACAAGATTTGAGGCACACATTCCTCCCCAAAATAATTCATTCTGTTCCATCACATTTTGTGGGGATGAAATGGTGGCAATGAAATTCCAAATTCGCCATCGGCGTGACTGACACTGTTGTTCGCTCGGACTCCGAATGGGCCTTGCGCACTCTTGGGTTCAGAGCACTCGCGCAACCAGTTTTCAAAACGGTTGTTTTCTTGATGATTGTGAAGTTTTACGTTTTTTCTTGTGGTTGTCACATCTTCATGCCTTCATTGCAGAGCTCTGATCGCTGCGTACAAGCAGGGACATTCGCCAGAGATTCGTGTGCAGTTTCACAAACACGTGACTTACGGGGCAGCCTTGCACCACATAAACCGAGTTGTCGGCGTTGAAACTGTCTGTACTGGTCACCTCGCTCGCGCTGTTCATGGAAGCGACACTCTGCAGTCATCCAGTGTCCCAAGAGGCAAGAACATTCCGAAAGATTTTTCTGTCAGATTCGCCAGTAAACATTGAAAAAAAAAATCACCGTCAAGGCGACAAACAACGACAGAATATCGAGTGTTTGTGCAAGACTTTCGAGGACACAAAGCAGACAGGTAGATAACTCGCTCACTTGTGATTTTCAAGCGCGCGCCCTTGCTGAACGCGCGCGCGCTTTGTGCAGTCCCTCTGTGTGTGTGTGTGTGTGTGTGTGTGTGTGTGTGTGTGTGTGTGTGTGTGTGCGCGCGCCAAATTTCCTTGTCCATCCACTTGCACCGGAAACTCGGATCACGTGCCACATATTCCCTGGTGTTGTTTCAGGGATGCGACTGCTGAAGGCCGTAGATCAGCACAATGACGATTCGTTGTTGCTGGGTCAGGTTCCCCAACAGCAATTGCGAAAACTCATTCTTCCTCTCGGAGAATTCACTCAGGAGGTCATCGAGAGCATCAGTGAACAGTTGGGGTTTGACAAGCTCAATGACGTGAGTGGTCTTCAGGATGTTTATCTTTGATATCAAGGGACAACAGAGATGACGATTCTGTGTTCTTCATCTGAAACAGCGCATAGAATTGGACTCCTTCCAACCAAATAGCTCACAGATGAGGGTCGCTATTGTGTATTACTTTGGGTATCTTGGTCATGTGCTGAGCAAGTAGTGACCCTCATCTGTGAGCTATGTTGGATAACTCCCTCACACTTGATTGATACTGTGTGAAAACACCTCTCGTGGCTAACGCCACTCGAGTTGTTCTCACACAGTATCAGTCTCGTGCTCGGGAGTTATCCTATACGTATCACACAAAGCAAATCTTGATTTGAATGTTCTGTGATTTTTAATCTTTGCGTCACACTCGTGCGTTTTCCACGCCGTATTTTCTTGCAGGGAACGCAGCTAATATCCAGTGAACTGAAAGCAGAAATGCTTGAGCAGGTAGCTTGCATTTGTCTCAAGCAAGATCAATTTTGGTATTCTTGTTGAAACATCACGGTGATGATGTTTACAGAGCATCAAGCACCGGTGTTGGCTGCGGCTCTTCGGTGTTTTGCTCACTGTTCAAGACACAGGTTATTTTTTGTTGCAGCAGTTTTATTCACCGAAGTGTTTCTATTTCAGGAATTTCCGATACGCATCGGGGACTTTGTCAACTTGGAAACTGGAAACACTGAAGGAAAGCACAAAGGTGAATCACTCGTTGATTATTTGATCCAGCAAGAATCGTTTTTATCATGCACTCGAAACCAGAAGTACAGGGTCGTGTTGCGGAACTGGGGTTTGTGGAAAGAACGAAGTTTTCAGCTGTTCGCAAATTCACTCGAGGTTCCTTCTGCGAGACGAACAAATCTGAATACACGTAAATCCAATTTGAAATCCGTGGAGAAACATGCCACAGCCCGTTTTTTTCCTTTTTCGAATGAATTCCGTTCTTCTCCAGTTGGCCCGCAGAATCTTTGAATTCCCTCTTCCAGGAGTCCATCACCACTGCGTTGGAGACGAGATCAGTTTGAAGGGAGGAGCATTTTACGTGTCAGATAAAAATCCTGATACACAGCAAATTACAGTGGTGCGTATGGTAATTGTCCAGGCAGACTCTTCGTGTTTTGGAGTTTTACTGCTTGGCAAAAAGGCGCAGCCAAAACTTGCGTGACTGTGACGTCTTTGCAGGTTCCCCGTGCAGACCATCCAGCTCTTTTGACAAATACTCTGATCACTGCTCTTCCGAACTGGGTGTATCGAACACCGTACAGCCTCTACGAGAAGCACACGATGCAGTGTGAATTTCGCACGCGTCCCAACGCTCCCACAGCTGACTGCGTCCTCACAGTTGGAGCAACAAACGAATGGTGCGGAAACGATCACTTGATTCTCTCTTCCTCGCAACCGGTCAGGGCTGTGACGCCTGGACATTTCGTGGCCTTCTATCGCGGGGAAGAATGTATTGGAAGCGCTTCCATCAAGAGACCAGGACCGTCACTGTACGCGATGGAGTGTCACAAGTTTGGCAAGGCCGCTTCGCCAGAGAGTGAAAAGAAAGCTAAATCACCACTGAAAAGCATACTTGACAAACTCAGCTGGCCTTCCTGATGACGTGTCTATTTGACATGAAAGAAGATCAGCAGATGGACTGAAAGAATACCACAGGATTCACGTTCTTCAAGCAATGGTGGATGTTTATCACTGGAGAGCCGAATTGACACACGTCTACGTGTATGAACCTGCAGATGAATTGCATTTCTGGTGCAACACCGTCAGAAGCATCTCGTTTGTCTTCTTGTGGGACACCAGTCTCCCTTCCAGGAAGCGCACATTGAATCTCGTTGACGAGTTTGAAACTGAGATGGGAGAAGAAGACACAAAAAATCGAAACAGTTTTGTTTATTGGTGAATTGTTTTGATTTGCATCTCAATGTTCGTGTTTGACAAGTCTTGTCTCCTCAGAAATTATTTACTGCAGTTCACGAAATACCTGGTCGACCGTGATAAAACGTCAATGTGTGAATTAGCTGTACGCATGTCTGAATGGTCCAGATTAGCTGGAGCAACAGTTGATCAAAAAAGGTCTTTTGTACGGAATGTTTCCGAAAATCGTAATTCGTAGTCTCACTCTGGATACAGCAGACTGGGCCACATATGGCCTCTGACAGGTTCCCCCTCGATCCAAAATGAAAACGTTTACAAGAAGTTACTGAAGTATTTTCATGCCTTGTCACTTGTCACGAAGATGTCCCGATGTCAAAAGTGGCACTGTGTACGCTCGCTGTCGAGCCAGTCGGCACAGGTGGTTAACTCGAGACAACAGCTGACAAGCTCATTCTGTTGTCCTTCTCGGAATCGCGAGAACACGTGCACAGTGCCACTTTGTTTTGATACTCCTCGAAGCAAATCACGGAGACATTTTTCATGTTCTGCGCGTCCAGCCAGACTGTTGCGATTTGTGAGTGCCAACCAAGCTGTATCGTTTTGCATTGTTGGTGAGCGATCAGCTGTGACTTTCACTCTCAATTCCGACGAACCCTGAACATTAAAAATAATCCCACTGAAAAAAAAAAAAACGCGTGTCAACAGTCTCGTGTGAGTTCTTTGAACAGTTCACACTGGACAATGTACGGTTTATGACATCAGTTCAAAGGAATTGAAGTGCGATTTCTTGTCAGAGTCCCGAGATAAGGCTTCGAACACAGCATCCGAACAACTGCCTTGCGCAGGTTCTTTGGCGTTGGTACTTCATGCATGCTCATAGTGTTGTCTGCTTTGTGCTGGCTTCCAAGTTACTGGCGAAACTGCAGACGTGTGTGATGTCCTGCAAGAAAAGGAGTCCAGAACGTGTACGCAGTGGATGAATCTTTTGAGCGCGACACGGAAACATTCAAACAAAGCTGTTTCTTTGTTTTGTCGAAGTTCAACTGCAGTTGGAAAAACAACTTCAAGAAAGGTGGAGTGAGATAACTGGTCTTTGTCTTTTCTTTTTGCCTTTTCGCGCCCCGTTGATCAGGAGTGAAGATCAAGTTTGTACTTTTAACACACTAAACAAGGATGAGTGGAAAATAACCACTCAGAAACAACACCCACAGGTCTTGAAGCTCAAAGCCCAGGCCAAGATTGACATTTGCAGCAAAATGTCTCGCTTACGAAAAAGAAACAGGAGGACATACGGTGCTTATGTTGTCAATTTGAAGACCTTTAGGTCCCCATTGGCCTGTCCGACGACCAGCTGACCAGTCACGTCCAGTGCCACGGCAGTGGGTTTCCTCAGCCCCTGCTTGTCGGAGATGACGGTCTGTAGGAACTGCCCCTGGGTGGACAGGGCGACCACCTTGTCTCCGCCCTGGCACGCCACGTACAGCCTCCCGTACGCGGCGTCCACACACACGCTCTGCGCCTGCTTCAGCTTCTGCTTCTTCTTGGTGGTTTCACCGAACTTCCACATCAACGTGCTTCCGTTGTCACCCGTGAGGTGGACTGCACTCACCGTCTCCTTCTCGGCGACGTACAGAACTGAGGACGCGGGGTCGATTTTCGCGCATGTGGGATGCGTGGAGCACGGCAGGAAGGCGGTGTCCGGCTTCACTGAGTCCTCGGTGGATTCAGCCGTCGCGATGTCCCAGACTCGGCACTGCGGGTGCCACTCGTCGAACTTGTTCTTGGAATCGTACGAATCGCGCCCGAAAGAATCGAGGCCCATCGCCCACAGTTTGTCTTTGTGGTTGAAGACGTGTGCAGGTCTGTACAGCATGTTCCTGAACTTGTAGTAAACTGTTCTTACCACATCTGTGTTGTGTGTGTCCTCGATCGGGATGATTCTGATCCTGGAATCTTCAGGTAGAGGCAGAGCGACTGACTCCACCCCTTTGTAAGACAACAGATCGAAACTGTTTTGACTGGGGTACGAGGGCTCGTAGGGAATGAGCTTCTTGCAGAATCGAGGCAAGCCTGTGGCTTTGAAGATTGCGATCGACTGATATGTGGTGTCTTTGGTGGATATGGTTCCCAGGAGACAGATGTCCCCGTCTCTGGTGATCCCGATGTCATGGATGGTGTCCAGACCTGTGGGTCTTGATCCTGTCAATTCAGCAGTGATTATGGCCGGAGGTAGCTTCAGTGCCACGCGAACGATTTTTGGCTTTTGCTTACTCTTGCTGATCGTCTTGCGCTGTTTGGGTTTCGAGTCCCGTGAACATCGCTGTTGCGCGGTGCTGTCGTCTGGACGCGCGTCCTGACCACCTTCAGCCGCAGTCTGCTCCTCCGTGTCAACACTGACCAAGTCATCCAGAGGGATCACGTTGTCATGGCTCCTGGCTGGGATGGGCGGGCTTTCTCGGGGAGCATCGTCAAAGCCAGCCAAGGCCAGAGGGCTTCCCCTCCAGTTGTCGTCTGGTCGAACTTCCGGTTCTTCTGGTGAGGAGAACAGGAACTCGTCTGCCAGGTAGCGAGGGTAGATTCGGACGTTGTCCGATTCATCGTGAACCGACGGAATTGACAACGGTTGAGATGTTGTGGCAGGTGACTTGACGCTGGTGACGGACGATTCTCCTTCAAGGTCAGACAACGAGAGCGAACTTGGCACTTCAGGATCTGGTGAATTTTTGCATTGGACACAAGCCAGAGAAACCTGCTTCAATGCTCCCACTGCTTGTCGCACTTGATCCTTCGGTTCATTTTGTGGAACTTCGAATTCATATGTCTTCCATTCCAAGTGTTTGAACTCCTTTCTAATGATTTTGCTGACGTTCTTCACGACATCATCGGTTATCGCGGCCACGGTTTCGAGGGAGCCACTACTCAAGACGTCTTCAGCGAATTGCACGATGTTGTCCAGAGTTGAGAGGTCCTCAGCCGTCAACGCTGCTTCTTCATTGAAAGTTTGGCTGTCCTTTTCGACATCCATCTCTTCTTTTATTTTGTCCAACAGTTCTGCTTTGTATTTCTGCATTTCGTCTGCCATCACTTCAAATCGTTCGTCGAGCGAATTCAACAGTTTCTCTTTGGCGCGTTTCATCTCCTGGACAGAGCTCTCCATATTCGACTTGTGCTCCTTCAAAAGCTTTGCGTGCTTTTCCGCTTTCTTCAGGGTCAACTTCAATTTCTCTTCTTTAGCTTGGTACATCAACAGTTGCGTCTGACTGATTCTTTTCTTGTCACCTGCAGCATCTGTCGGGGAAGAACTTCCTGCAGACGTCGCATCGACGAGTTCATCCTGAGCCATGAGATCCGGAACATCTTGCTCCAAAGCTCCTGCCTGAGCTTCCAGGAGCCCGAGCATGTTCTTGATGAGGAAGTTGCTCCTGAGTCCGGCGACGCCCTGCTTCGGGAGCACGACCGACTCCCTGCACGTGGGACACGGGAACGTGGACCCGGGCCGCACGTGCTTTCGAACCAAGTAGTCTCCGAGGCATGACTGGCAGAATGTGTGCAGGCAGGGTAGACTGCGAGGACTGCGGAACTCCTCCATGCAGATCGCGCACGTGAGCATCTCCCGAATTGACTCCTGGTTCACGTTCATTCCAGCCATTCTTCGTTTTGTGCCAATCTGTTCGGATCCAATTTTGACCTCACCAGGTGACACAAAAATTGATGTGGTCCATCAATTCGAACAAGCGACGCGTGACTCAATTCGCGCCAGCTTTCGGTTTCAAGAACGTTGATTTCGAAAGGTTCCTGGTTTCATTTTCGTTCACTTGCGCCACCAAATTGCAGGTAAGCGAGTGAAAAAGCCCGCAAGTGCACTCGCATGACATACAAGCGTGCACTTTTGTGTGTTGGTGGAGCAAGCAAACATGCTTATCAGTGCACTTGGAGTGGCCACTTCTTTGCAGGGAGCGTGCAAAAAATTGGTTCTGGAAGAGAAACAACCAGCCAAAAGCTCTACAGATATGCCCATACACAGCCAATTGGAGCTCAAAGTCTCAACAATTAAAATTCTACCTTTTTGGGAAATCCACGGTTCTGCTCCCATGGAGGTTGGGCAATTTTGGCCATCCTTCTGAATTTTCAGTACACAACTCTCTGTATGGTTGACAATACATTCGCGTTTGGGCCTTGGTCCATGCAGTCCATGGTGACTGTTCTTGCAGCCATGCATTGACAACCAAGGAACACACATGAGAACGGAATTGCACTTTCAAGGCCGATTTGCTCAAAGTTTCCACAATGGTGTGAACCAAAGTGGCACAATGTGAGCAGAATGATATTGCAAACTGAGAGCAAGGTCCGTTCACCAATGTTCTCCCCAAAAGTCGTGGCTTGATCAGCAAACACTATAAACAGCGGAAAGGTTATCGGCTTGTCGATACTCAAATGCCTGTGTGTACCTTTGCCTTGTTGGTGAAAATATTCAAACAAATTAGGTCTGTAAAATTTGTTTTCTCCACACAGTTTATACCGCCGTTCCGGGTCTGTATTCCCATAAAATTCGAACCAGTGACGGAAACACTCCCATCAAACACTTGATTCTCCAGTTCAGGAGCTGACAGGCGATTGATTGAGAACAACTGTTCTGGCATGCATATCCTGCTGCATAAAGACTGAGGACCTGTTTGCTCCGTTTCTTTCCTTCCAACCAATGCGTGCATGCATGTTGGCCGAAAAGAGACAAACCCGACAAGTGATGCCACCGCTCCCTCCTCAGGTGAAATTAACACACCTTTTCTCCAGTGTTGTATATATGAGTGAAGCCCCAGTAGTGATGTTGTAGTATAGTTTATTGTAGAGTATGAGTTGGAGCTCAGTGGTTTAGGCTACCTTCCTCTATGGTGTCACAA
>JAAUXT010145038.1_pt1 | contig 13223 bp, 6 predicted proteins | sample 7278171 | NCBI WGS metagenome assembly JAAUXT01 (sample SAMN14350112, study PRJNA611818) | marine sediment metagenome | isolation source: surface marine sediment (1.8m) | place: French Polynesia: Moorea | collected 2018-08
ATCACCGCCTCCAGTGTGGGTCAACCTCATCAGAGTTTTGTCTCATCACCGCCTTCAGTGTGGGTCAACCTCATCAGAGTTTTGTCTCACCACCGCCTCCAGTGTGGGTCAACCTCATCAGAGTTTTGTCTTATCACCGCCTCCAGTGTGGGTCAACCTCATCAGAGTTTTGTCTCATCACCGCATCCAGTGTGGGTCAACCTCATCAGGGTCTCGATTCAGCATTGCTTCACAGGACAGGAGACAGACAGTGACAGGGACACAAACTGAAGGTACGTAGCACAAGAGACACACAGTGACAGGGACACAAACTGAAGGTACGTACCACAGAAGCCACACACTGACAGGGACACAAACTCAAAGTATGTAGCACAGAAGCCACACACTGACAGGGACACAAACTCAATGTATGTAGCACAGAAGCCACACACTGACAGGGACACAAACTCAAGGTATGTAGCACAGAAGCCACACACTGACAGGGACACAAACTGAAGGTCGGTATCACAGGAGCCACACACTGACAGGGGCACAAACTGACACCGGTGTCACATCCAGATTTTGACGCCAGCATCAAAAACTCTGATGCCACCCTGCCTGTGTGAAAAACCCTCGTGTGTATGTGAGAATGAGAGCTTTTACGAAGGCAGATTTGTTGATGCCAGCATCAAAATGTGATGCACAGATGTCAAATGTAACATAACGCCCAATGGAGAGTATCAACAAACGAGTCCAGTCTGTTCCTGGGGTCAAGTCAACATTTTGACGCTGCGTCATCACGTGAAAAACCTCTATTATGTGCGTGTGTGTTCAAGAACAGAACAACTGTGTGTGTTATTCACACCACTGCAACACTGACAGGGGCCATGTGCCAGTGTGTGTGCTTGTGTGTGTGTGTGTGTGTCTGTGAAAGTGTGTGAACAGAATAAAATTCCAGTGTGTACACCACTGCAACAAGCTGTGGCTGGGGTAAGATGCAGGAAGCCAAAGGAAACCTTGACCCCTGGCCTCAAACCTGGACCTGCTGCAGCCTTCCCCTTGTCTCCACCACACATTCCCATTCAACTACAGTCATATTCTTTGAATACCAGCAATGTCAGTGAGAGGAATACCCACACTCACCACAAGAAGGTTCCACTGCAGTGTGTTTTACATGAATGTTGTGCATTCCTCTGACAAGTGTGAGTGAGGGAGTATTTGGATTGACAAATGGTATTGAATCAATGTGTCAACAAGGTTGCATCCTGCCTGGGTTGAAAGTTGGGATGTCCTGTCAAAACACACTGATTTCCAAATTTCTGATGCCAAATTTACACATTTGCAACAATAAATTGTCATTCTGATGCAGAATTTGAGGTCAATGTGAAGAATGGAAATACATCTGCACACAAGGTATTCAAACCTGATACACTTATACCTGAGAAAAACAGCTTTCTGACTGAGTCCTGGGCTCTCTAGCACACAGTCTGGGACTTGAATTTTATACAAAAAGTGATAACATTGTAAAGTGCGAACTATTCTTCTCTCAGGAGTCTAAAATCAATTAAATGACCCAGAGGTTATGATTGCTTGGAAGATTTTTTGGATGGACAGTCAGGATAAAAATACGATTGAAACAATAGCCATTCTCCCAACACACAAAACTTGAGAATTGGACAAGAGAATCTTTAGTAGTTCATCACAAAGATCACTTTTTTTCTCAAAACTCTTCATCTGCAACAAACAATGTCATTTGTTATTTCATCAATGGAATTGTCCAGATCTGTATGTTTTTCAGCACTGGACTAAGAGCCACATGATGTACTGGTGGTCTTATGCCATTCGTTCATTTGTCACATCCCTGTACCTGCAAGAAATAATTCAAGTCCATCTGACGAGTCAATCTCTCCAAAAGAAGGGTGTTGGTGGAAACAGGAATTGAGTGGATTCCATTGGTTTGGAATATCAGAGTGATCCTTTTTGCATATTCCTAAAGTTTTGGTTTGCAGGATCAACATTCTGTATCAGTGAGCCAACTCATGGGAAATACTGGGGCCATAATTTTAATTGTATATGTATTTGTAAAAGCACTGCAATCAGATCACATTGTCAACATGTTGAATATCACCATCCTTGACAATACGCCAAAGGTGTGGTTCAAATATGTTGAGAAACTGGCATCCAAAAGTTTGGAGAAAACTTCTGTTGGGAACAGTTTTGTAAACTTTGTTCCTTACACAAGTGTTCTCAGTGCACAGGCAGAAAGATTGAACAATTTCTGTACATATTCAAGAAAAGATACCCCAAGCCCCCTTTCATATCAAGACCCCCTCACCACAAAATGTTCTGCAGAGTTTTATCATACAAATCTGAGGCGAGCTGAGCATGAAAGATGGTTTATTTTTTACAAATCTTCCATGCTGATGCAGCTGCAATTGAATCTGTCAGTTTATCACCTGAGCATTGGTGTTGCAGCATGGAGTGAGAACTGTGGCCATAAAGTATACTTTTCTGTACAGTTCAATTCAAAGTGTAGCGTGCAATTCACAACTGAAATTTTGTCTGAATACAGATACTGTGGTCAGCATTCCAACTTCAATCTCTACCCAGACAGGAATGAAATTTGCATTGCAATGCATTTAGGTTTGACTGGTGCCAATTTTCATGGACTGGAACAAGTCTTTGACAGCACAACTTTGTCAACATTTAGTAATAGTAGATATACAGATACAGACTTCATATCAGTTTGTGTTGTGCCATCTCTTAAATCATTTTTCTATGTGGGATTCATTCGTGTGGAAAAGCACAGAAAGATTTTATTCAATCTGAAGGCTGTCAATGTGAATGCAAACAACACAGTACTGTTTGATGGACCTGATTTTGATTCAAAACAACTACATTTGAGCAAAACATTTGTATCAGCTTCTTCATTTCAAAGCTTGATTGTTGCATTATTTTCATTTGGCAAAGATCCTAATGACAACAGCATGCTTTACACTTCACAATTGTTGCCCATATCAACAATTCATTTGAACAATGAGGAGAACATCAGCATTATCTGGTCTTCAAATGTTTCATCTCAGAAAGTACATTTTGAATCCAGCATTTATCATTTTCAAGCCAAAACAAATCAGAACTTTTTCATCAAAGTGGCAAATTTCACTTTTCTCAAAAAGCAAAAGGCAGGTTGTGTGTTTTGTGCAGCTTCAGTTCTTGAGTCCAACACAGAGATCCTGTCATATTGTATGCCACCAGAATGTCATTTTCAACACCAAAGCACTGTTTATTCACAGAAGGAAGCATTGATGTTAGTTGTATATCACCACAAATTGTACTGCCAGTTGAAGGTCATAGTTAATATCAACACAACTGTTTGTAGCACTGTCAGATTGGATGCTTGTCTTGTCTGGGAAATTGAGATTTGTATGGAGATGTATGATAGTGCTCTATGTCACAGATATTTGGAAGATTTGACCACACCTTCTAATGTTTCATTGAGATTTCACCAATTAATAGAGAAAGCCACCCCAGGTCTTCTCATGGATAAAATGTGGTGTGGAACACCACCAATAAGTCCTTACAAACTCTATTTGTCTGTACCTGAAGGCCAGTGTGGCATTCTTCAGATTTCAACCAAAAAGAATGCTTCTTACGCTGCTTCTTATGCTAAAGGATTTATGGGCTCTCAATCATGTCATTTGTCAATTTACAATTCTCTCCCTATGAGTCATTTGTTCATTCCATCACTCTCCATTAGTGTGACAGGCTCGTTCAAGCAGATCAGGCATACTTTTGGCGACCCCTACCACTGTTTGAGATTCAGAGGATTCAGGTCCCTTGACACCATAGTAAATTGGATAAAGAGAAATACAACTGGAAAACCATCCCACAGGTACAAGGATCAGGGACCACTCCCAATCCCTCCAGTTCATATGGATTCCCAATTTTATTTTCATATTGTTGTAAAACAAACAATGATGAGTCCAGTAAACATTGTTGACATGGGTGTAACTGTGCGGTCACCTGCCTGGATAGAGCTTATCATTTGGAACATGTCTTCAAATGGAACCTATGAAAATTATTGGAAAGACCAGAGTCACAACATGTTGGATGAATATGGAAAACTGAATAACATTCCAAAGTATGAAAATGTAGCTCTGCAAATAATGTGCAATGGCATGACACATACAGGGTTGGGAAGAACAACAATTGACACAAGCATCTACTCAAGTGTGAAAAATAGGTTTCCTGCTCCAAATGAAACACAGTTGTTCAGGCTTCACACCATATTTTTCTTGGATGCATTTGTAAAGTGGCAAGATACCTTACTTTGTTCTGACAGCATAGGAATAGCATTACCAGGCTTGATAAAAGAAATACATTTGCACAAAAACAATACAGACAATCTGACAGTAATCTGGCACTGGCACTTTTTCCCAAAAATCTCAAACATACTTTCTGTGGTTTTTCTCAATGCTGAAGATTTCAAATTATATTTTTCCAATAAATATCAAGTAAATTTTACCAAAATACAACATCATGGTTGTTTGGTCAAATCTACACACTATTTTCTCCTTTCTTATCAAGCCTTCTATTTTCATCAGGATGCAAGTTTTGCTGTGGTTGGTCAATGGCTTAAATTTGAAAATGTAGCAGAGGAAGCCAGTATTACTCATTACAGTTGGTATGAGGCAAGAAAGCTGTGCAGGAAACAAGGAAGTGCATTACCAGTTCTCAGAAACAGAAGAGAGCAACTTGAGATTGTGTCTCTCACCAAGTTATTCCCAGTATTTAGGCCAACAGAGGCACTATTCATTGGCCTGAAAACACAGGTTAAGACAATTTCAACTCTTGTTGTATGTTGTTTCATTCCACATTTGTGCCTGAGTTGAACTGTGGACCAAATAGTTTGTGGCTAGTAGTCTTCCCACTGAGTCCTGGGTTAATCTGTGCCAACTGGTCTCAAAAGATCAGTGGTTTGCTGTGCCTCAACTGTCCTTTATCTGAGCCATAACATGACTTCAGTCAGGCATCAAATGTGTTGAGATAATATTGGGTTGGGAATTCAGCAGAACCCTTTCCAATGGTGTTCACAGGTGGTCTCAATACAAGTTAGGATTCTGATGGGCATGTGTGGTGAAGGGCTGTGAACCACAGAATGTGACAAGGTTACATTGAGCAACTCTTTCTGTCGGGTGTTTTGTCATGATCACCTTCACAAGTGGTGCAGTTTGTCTTTTAGTCCCTGGCTACACACAAAACCAACACATACAGGTACATGTGTTGCTGGTAAAATGGGGACTGAAGGGTTCAGACATATCTCGCCATTCATGCAAGTGAGGAATCAATTCATGGTGCTGTAATTATATTTCTATGTTGCCCTGGCAGACAGCCAACTCACTCTCTGCATCTACACACCCTTTCTGAAATTGTACTCTGTTTTCGAGATGTCTGCTCAACCTGAGTCCAGAAACACAGCACATCAGCACAACAAAGATAGGGATTTCATTCGAATAAGTGTCAAACTGAATGTGTCAAGCTCACAGGAATGACAGAACAAAATCCTCATTGGAACATCAAATAAGTTTGTTATTTTTTCTGCACAGGTCATTGCCAACTGGCTGAACAAAGACCCTGTAGGATACCAGTACTGGAAAAATAGCCACTTTGGAAAAGATAAAATTTCAAATTTTTCTGTTGGATGGTGTAAAAAAACACAAATGGAATCATTGGCAATATTCAAACTTGGAGGTGCAACAAGGCCTGTATTTGAAGAGAAAGTTTTCTCTGAACATTTTGGGGAACAAAGAGCTGTCAAAGAAGCAACTCTGACTGAATTATATCCTGCACTGAGGACTACAAAGGCATGCACACTGTTGTTGCTATCCAATTTGGCATATCCAGAATGGATACCTATTGGCTGCAAAATGCCATTCACTCCAAATGTTTTGTGTGTCAAAGAACAAGTAGAAATGAAGGCAAATTACACATCAGTCAGTCAAGGATGTTTCAAGTTTGATATCATGAAGTTTGGAACTTGCTTTTATTTTTTCCCAAAAAAGCAGAATATTTTCCAGGCTAGAACAATGAGCACACCACCAACTATCAAAGCAATGAAACAGAAGATTATGGAGAATACTTGGAATGTCAGGCTATCTAATATTCAAGAATTTCATTCTAAAGAGCAATTGTGCTTTTTGTTTCAAGCAGTTGATATCTCCACTCAACATCAAAGAAGTTTCACAAGAAAAGATCCAATGGAATGTAGAGCAACTCTCAAAGACCACACAGTATTCACATCTGAGTTCAGTCAACATCCAATTGGAAACAACATATTCCACTGTACAGATGGCAGCTATATTTCTGCAATAAATGTCTGTAATGACAAGACTGATTGTGCTGATAGATCAGATGAATTTCACTGTATGTGCAACAAGGTTACAGAAAATGAACAGTGCAAATATCATAACAACAGCAAAACAATAAAAGAATGTTCATCACTGTTCTATAAATCAAAACAGAATTTGTGCAGTATTTATAAACAACTGCTGTTGAACAAAACATTGTTGAGTGTGAGTAGCAGAGAAAACAACACTTTTCAGTGTGTGAAATCAGGAATTCAAATCAAGTCTGCCCAAGTGGATGATCTTGTATCTGACTGTGGACCTGCTGCTGAAGATGAAGAGAGACTGAAAGCATTGCTGACAAAAGGAATCAAGGTGACATGCTCAAACCCAGGTGAGATACCATGTATGCCAGGACATAGCAAGTGTTTCCAACTGGCTGATGTTTGTGTGTACAGTTTAGATATTTATAAAAATATATCACCATGTAGAACAGGAACACATTTGGCAGAATGTACACATTATGAATGTCACATGAAGCACAAATGCCCTGGCTTTTATTGCATTCAATGGAGCTTTGTCTGTGATGGTAAATGGGACTGTCCCTTTGGTTTTGATGAAGAAAGGAATCACAACTGTGATCAGCACACAAATTGCTCACAACTCTACAAATGTAAACAATCCACTGTGTGCATTCATTTGGGTGATGTATGTGATCAAAAGGAGGATTGTCCTCACAGGGAAGATGAACAAATGTGTGATGCACACAAAACAAAATGTCCACAACTGTGTGTTTGCTTGGCATTTGCAATAAAATGTTGGAGCACTAAAATAGTATTGAAAGAAATGCCCATCATATATTTATATATGATGGTATCAATTTCTTTTTCAAACTTTGAACATGTGGAACCACTGTTCAGGAGAATAGAGTGTGTCTCATTTCTTCATTTGTCATCCAATAATATTACCACTGTGTGTCTCATACCTCAAGTATTGGTGAATATGCATGTCTTTGATGTTAGTGACAATAATATTGTTCAGATAAAGCAGGACAATTGTATTTCTAACTTGCACAATGTCAGAGTGGTCAGACTTGAGAAAAACAAAATTGAGCTTGTTGAAAAACAATCCTTCAATAACTTGCTCTTTCTGCAACTCTTAAATATGTCATATAACTGCTTGACCATTTTTCATAGCAATTGGATCACACTAACAAATAAACAATGGAAAATATTTCTTGCCATCAAAAATAACACATTTAATGACATAGAGAAACCAGATTCATTGCATATCACACTGATTGAAACAACAGATTACAGACTGTGTTGTCTTTTCCCCTCAAATATTGACTGTGATTGCTTGAAGCCTTGGTACATTTCATGTTCCAACCTCTTGCCAAATAAATCTGTCCAAATTGTTATTATTTTGGTGTCTGTAGTTCTCATCACACTCAATATTGTCTCTGTGGTTTGTCAAGTTTTGATCATCAGAAGCAACAGGAGAAAGAAGCAAAGACTTTCCCCTGGAAACACAAATCCAAACAGCTGTATGGAGAGTGTTATTTTGTCAATAAATGGAAGTGATCTTTTCTTGGGAATGTATTTTGTAATCATTTGGACTTCTAGTTTGGTTTATCATGAAGCATTTTTTCTGAGAGAAGAAGAGTGGAGGTCTCATTTTTTGTGTTTTCTTGCATTTGCTTTTGTACTTTTGTTTAGTTTTGCTTCTCCAGTATTACTTTGTTTTATGTGTTTGATGAGATTCCAAATTGTTGCATCTCCTCTGCATTCTAGGTTCAAAGACATTCACTTTGTCTTGAAATGTCTTGGTTTGCTGTTTTCATCAAATACAGTTATTGCCATTGTATCAACATGTGTTTTGTATTCACTGGGACAGACACTGCCATTCAGTTTGTGCTTGCCTTTCGTTGACCCTTCAAGTTCTATTGTCTTGTTTAAAATTCTTGTTGTAATAACAACCAGCATTCAATTTGTGTCATCTGTATTTATTGCATATTTTTACAGGAAACTTGTGAAACAACTGAAGATACATGCAGGACAGCTGCAGCAAAGTGCAACAACAGAAGGGAATCAAGGAATGATCATGCAATTAGTTACAATAACCTTGTCAAATATAGTGTGTTGGTTCCCATCAGGTATTATTTACATTATTTCTATTATTCTCAGTAGGTATCCCACTGAGATGGTATTCTGGACAACAATTATTGTCATGCCCATTAATTCAATCCTGAACCCAATAATTTTTGTGATCACAGCAAGGAGAAAATTGAAGGAAAGACAAGGTAGAAAACCTGAATGTAAGGAAGGTGTTTAACTTTTGGAAATTGCCATTTGGTCAAATTGCATTCAAAAGGAATGAAGACTCTTTGTTGCTTATAAGTTGAGCAAACTTTTGTCATTGTAATGTGGTTTGGAATGACAACAATTCCACAAGAAAATGAATACAATTACCCCATTCCAAACTGCTGGTACACCTTCTTGTTCAGGGAATAAATATAGCAACAATGTGACAGTGTGCTTGTGGGTTGTGAGTGGAGAAATGATTAAAATTTTATCACAAGTATACATATTTATGAGTTGTCTCTGGAGAAGTGTTTCTTGTTGACAGGGTGATAAAGGAAATGTGTACAACAGGAACATATGAGTCACTCAGGACAAGAAGCCTATCTCCCCTTCTAGCACAGCCGGTCTGGGTCAAACCCAAGAGGAGCCAGATCCCCCCCCCCCCCAGTTTTTGGAGGACGGATATCTCTTTCTTCAGCGTAGTTGGGAGATAATCCAACCGCCAGAACTGGCATTACACCAACCTGCCCGGAAGAAGATAGAGCCTGGGGCTGCGTCCCATTGACTCTTCACTGGAACAGTGAGAGGATGGAAACAGGGGATGAACTGAAGCATTTGTCTTTTGTGTTGAGCAAAGCGGAGGACAGCAACGGTCCAATGTGCAGCCAGACTCAACATGAAGGAGATGTGCAGAAGACCCATGCCAACAAACACACACACACATACACACACACACACACACACACACACACACACACACACACACACACACGAGTCACACTGTGTCCTGGCCTCTTCACTAGTTCAGCGAGCTGTAAAACAGGGAAGGAACCGAAGCGTTGAACCTGACACAGCTGTGGTGAATGAGACTGAGCAGAAAGAGGACAGGGTCTTCAATGAAGCAGAGAGGATGTCACTGCGGATTCCAACTCTCCCTGATCCAGATGGCAGACCACGCCCAGTCCACAAGGCGTCACCACAGGAGACGGACGTCATTCCAACCCGAGTGCACTTTCACCTCTCTGATGTAACTCTCTCTTTCTCTCTCAGGACTGTCTCTCTTTCTCTCTCTCTCTCTCTCTCTCTCTCTGTCTTTCTCTCTCCTGTCTCTGTCTTTCACCTCTCTGCTATCTCTTTCTCTTTCTCTCTCTCTCCCTCTCTCTCTCTCCCACCCTCTCTCTCCCACCCTCTCTCTCTCCTCTCTCTCTCTCACTCTCTCTTCTCTCTCTCCTCTGTTTGTCTTCCACCTCACCCGAAAAGAGACCAGCTTCGCAACAAACCACCACGCACTAAAATCTACCAGGGAGTGGCCCTCTATAGATTGTGGTGGCCCTCTATTCACAGGGAGATCATGAAGACGGTGTTGATCCTAACCTGTCAGCATCCAGACCAAGTTTTGCTTCAATGGGGCTGGACACACTCCATCACACATCAGTACCGGAGCAGCACAGAATGGGTGATTGAGTTCCTGCTGAGCTTTGTGTTGTGGTCGACCCTGAGTCAGAACAGGGAGGCAGCTGCACAGAACTCAGTGAGGACCCAAGGACGTCGAGAAACACACACAGAGAGGGAAGGTAGGAACTGGACATCTCTGCTGCAATACACAATGTCAGACACTCACGCACACACATGCATACACACACACACGCACACACACACACACACACACACACACACACACACACACACACGAGGCTGGTTGTTCACAGTTTGGCGCCACCCTCGCTCACCCAGGAACACGTGAGCAGAAACCACGAGAGCGGACAAGTGCACACTGAGACAACAACAGTAACCGAGAGGAGAGGTTTTGTTGTTCCAGTGTGAGCCCAGGCAGATCATCATCTCAGAGATCAACTGACGGTTCAACAGGGTAGGAACCACAGCTGATCACAAGACTTCATACGAGAGCAGTGGATGGACATGCCCTGGATGTACACTTGGCCAGCACCATGAAACGCGGCGTGAACGCTTTTGACACCACCTCATTTTTCTCAACACCACAATAAAATTCTTTATACATTGAAGGAACATCCAAAATTTTGACGCCAGAAAAATTGATGCTCAGACAGACTCTTGCTGAACTGGTCCAGATCCACATTCCACATGGGAGTAAGACTCACCCAACCAGACTTCAACACACACACACACACACACACACACACACACACACACACACACACACACAGGATGGCCAAGAGGCTGCCTTCCCTCGCTGTGGTGTGCGTTTGAACGGAGAGGGAGAGCCTTGATGCCGGACCACACCCACAGACAAACGATGGTGCCACACTGACCTCTTCACCTTCTCTAGTCGAATCACTTTCACAGACTGGACGAAGTGAAAGAGCCAGTGTGGCACTAGACTCTTCAAGGTCCGCGGTGTGCAGTGAGCTTGTGCCACCAGATCTTGATTCAGTGTGTGTTGTGTGACGCGCAACCTCCCACCCCGTGGAATGGAACCGTGGAACCTGGAACCCAGGATTGCTCAGAGGGGAAAAACCTTGAGTACAGTGCGCCCGTTGTTTTCTCATCACAGGAAGGACCGCGGGACTGAGGCCCCGGAAACAAAAGACCTCATTCCACAGGACTTTATGAGGCAGCTTTGGCAGCGAACTACGTGTCTGGATTATATCTCTTCACAGGAATGGAGCCAATGTGCACTGGACCCACTACAGATACGAGTACAGCAGAACCAGACTCAGATCTGCACATAGTGTTACTCGGAATCACGTTTCTCACTTTGTGTCTTCACAGGAGTGAACAACATTTACATCTACTGTGCCTCAGCTGATGCTGGTTCACACTGAAAGCCCCAGGGTGCATCTTCTCGTCTCTGTCAAAGAGAAGGAAGCTCCAAGGCTTCGAGTTCGAACCAGACCCACTACAGACAGTGGACAGCAGAACCAGACTGATATCCACTGTGTCTCAGCTGAAGCTGCCTCACACTGAAAGCCCTGGGGCACATCTTCTCATCACTGTCACAGAGAAGGAAGCTCCTGGGCTTCCAGTGTAAACTGGATTCACCTCCTCAAGATGGCAGTCAGATCCCTCCCCGCGTGTCGCTCCACCAGTTCACACAGGTCGATGCAGGGCGGGACAGGGCGGGGCGGGGCGTGGTGGGGCGAGGTGGGGCGGGGCGGGGTGGGGCGGGGCGGGGCGGGGTGGGGCGGGGTGGGGTGGGGCGGGGCGGGGTGGGGCGGGGCGGGGCAGACCCACAGTGGATCCATCCACACAGAGCTGAGGTTCATGCTGAGAAGCCAAGAGCGAACAAGTGTCGTCACCAGCATAGACTCCTGTGCGCTCGACTTCACAGCGCGAACCAGACTTTTCCACACCACGCAAGACTGCTGAATGGGACCAGTAAGAACAGGGATCACAGCAGAGACCGGAGGGGACACAGCATCATACTCGGTACAGCACCCAGGCAGCCTCTATTCGTCAGGTCAGAGTGGGCAGCTGGGAATCTGACCAATGCAAACGTCACTCACTAGGAGAGAATGACTGAAGCTGGCCGACTGACACAGCATGCAGAAGGCAATGGAGGAAAGGCACATCATGTTTGTGACAGTTCTCTTGTCATGGGGCCCTGGACAGATGCGACTCAGAGAAATAGGCATCACTGGAGGAACAGGAGCACACGGACCATGTTGTAGATGCTCTCTTCACCTGCACAGAGACACAGGGACTCCTTGTGAACTCTGAGTCATCCACATCCAGATCAGGGCCACACCCACCCATCACTGCAGAATCCTGAGGAAAACCACCACGGCGCTGGGGTTCCACTGGCGAAATCGCTCAGTCGGTCCTCTCTTTCATTGTGCAGAGGACTCGGTTTGTAGTATCACGTGTGACAGCGAGGTCAGGGCGGAGACAGGACATACGGTTGCAGGCGCCGTCAGATGTCACAAAAATTTTTCTAAATGGGTCTAAAACAATGGTTTCAGTACAAGTGGGGAGACCCTGCGTACACCCAGCCTTCGTGTGCAGAGAGATGGTGTGTAACACAACACGTACACACACGCACACACACGCACACACACGCACACAAACCGCAGCTCATCAGACCCCACACTAAGAACTGGACCCATTGAGATCTCCTCAGAGGGAAGAGTACACCGAATAAGATGCGGATTTACACTGGCAGCTGCAGCATCTCTACCTCCTCTGTCGTGTGCAGGTGTGAGGTTGCAGCTCTTCTGTGTGGACCCACAAGCATCACGGTCACGACACTCCCTCTGCAGTCAGACTCATAAGGTATTTCTGGTCTTGTCCATGAGTCGCTTCAAAAAACTTGGAACAGTGCACAGCTCGCAAATGATCAAAGGAATGGAAACCTCTCTGCACCCGAGTTCTGACGAAGATGATAAGAGAGCCACTGCAGTCTATTGTCGTCATCGTCATGACGCTGGAGCAGAGAGACTCGCCCTGACCCTGAGAAGCGCTGGAGCAGAGAGACTCACCCTGACTCTGAGAAGCGCTGGAGCAGAGAGACTCACCCTGACCCTGAGAAGCGCTGGAACAGAGAGACTCACCCTGACCCTGAGAAGCGCTGGAGCAGAGAGACTCACCCTGACCCTGAGAAGCGCTGGAGCAGAGAGAC
>JAAUXT010108993.1_pt1 | contig 13222 bp, 14 predicted proteins | sample 7278171 | NCBI WGS metagenome assembly JAAUXT01 (sample SAMN14350112, study PRJNA611818) | marine sediment metagenome | isolation source: surface marine sediment (1.8m) | place: French Polynesia: Moorea | collected 2018-08
ACCTCAGAAACCTAAAAATTCAAATTTGACAAATTCCTTCCTCGCGCATTATCCCCAACCCAAAATGAACTAAAAGAGCCCAAAAGGTCCTAAATCAATTCTCATCTTGACTATAAAACTGCTGCAGACATACTTTTGGAAGACGTTGCCTATAGGTGCTTCGATTTGGCTCGCACCGATTTGGCTCAAATCGTGCAACCCACCTCAAATCACCTAAAAAGTCCTGCGACACTCACACTGAGGGAGAAATGAAGAACATAAAGGAAAACTTCACCTGACGTTCGGTCTCTGATGTGTTGAGCTGGCACATGCTTTCAATGCACTGGACCTGCACTTCACCGTGTTGCTGTCTTTCGTGCAGTCAAGTTCAACGATGACTCAGTCAGTTTTCCTGTCTGCCCATTCACCCTTCCTCTTTGCAGTTGTCAGGTTCCGCCATTGTCGCGTCGCAATCTTTGCATTCCACGTGTGTTCATTTGAACTCACACTTTTTTTTTTCAAAAACTGCAACGGTACGGGTTTGATCAGAAGCCTGAAAAATTCCCATGGGAAGGGTGCAGGTAAGCTTGGGGTGTGAAGATACATCTTGTCAGTGGTAGTCACACCTTGTGACACAAGGGTCCTTGGGTGTGCCATCTGCAGCTGTGGGGTGAGTTGTGGACATGCATGGATGCATGGAATTTGGGTTGTGGCTTTTCCCATCGCAATTGTTACGAAAGCATTCCCTTTTCTCCCGACAATTGCAAAGTTATCTCAAGGCTCCCTAATTGTTTGGCACAAGGAACATGACTTCAACGGTTAGTGCAGGATCTTTCGTGTGCCGTCTGCGGTTGTTAGCACAATGTTCTCACAGCATCACGACAGCTGCACAGCTGTAACGAAACCCTGCACACCCCAAACAAACACCCGGCTGGTTTCCACATCAAACGATTCCTGAAGAACCCAAAATCCCAGAGAAGCTGGCTGTTTAAGAGGAGTGGAGCAGGCAGCGTTGGATTCCTCGTGCTGTGTTGCATCACCCAACACCAGACTGGTCGTTTCCTTCACGGAGCAAAAGAAACTTGCGCGCTTCAATTCAGAATTCACGCGGTCGTTTGGTGTTTTGAGCAGATCCTTTTGAGGTGTCACCAAGTCTTCCCGCAAATCTCAGATTCTGAGAGCGAAGTCTGGACCGTGGAAAGCAGGAACATTGGCCGAAAAGAGTGACATGAAGATTCCTCCAGTGGTGCTTCGTCTCTCGGGCCCGAGACTTTCTTCAGCAACCAAGCTTGAAGTGACACCAAGAGCGGACAGTTCACATTGGGAAACAGTCTTCGCACAACACAGTCTCGGATTCATTACAAAGCAAAGATAAAGCGGACAAAAGAGCAGGCAAAAGAGTGTAAAATCTTGTCCGTGGTATTTTCTCTGAGTGAGGTTCTTCCGGTGTTTAAACTGCTGAGGCAAAGGTCAGTGATGTTAAGTGGCAGAAGCAACAGAGCTGACTGCACGATTGGTTGCATTCCTGTGGAAACAACCGATCTGTGTGCGAGAAATATCAGCGGAGTCTTTTCTTGGGCCACACAAATCTCTCTAGCCAGGCCACTAGCAAATCTCAAGCGATTCCACTGAGCTTCTGACCCAATAAAGGCGAGGAATGAACTGCTGCAGCCAAGCGCAGCTACGCACGAGTACAGTTTCCTGAGTACTCGTTGCCTGTTGAATGCATCAATTGCCTGTGCAGGTGTGGCCCCATGTAACTGAACCTAAAAGCCTTTACATCCCTTTTACTTACTAATCCCCTGGCTGTTCTATCGCTCTCGAGGGACCCATACCCAAGGCTGCAAACAAACGCAACAGTGTCCTGCCCCGTACGTCAATTTGCAGCCACACTCCACAAAGCTGTGCTTGCCTTCCGCAGCCAACTTGTTGCTGAGGAAAACAACATCAAGGCTTCTGGGCCCCCGGTGTACTGCAGAGAAATTTCTGCCTCTGTCAGAATTCCGTTCGCTCGCACTGTCGTCTGAGCCAGTTCGAAAAAGCTACCTGTGGCAGCGAAAGATCTTGGACTGCCTGTTCAATAGTGGGAGAAGCAGACTGTGTGAATGGTTGGAGGCGGTGTGTGCCTTGACTCCGATCAATGCAAATCAGACTTGTTTATTAATTGAACAGCTCCCTTTGGCAGTGACGAATCATGAAACTTCAACGCCTCTTCACACGTGAGGAAAGGAGTGAATTTGCTCTGTGTCCGCACAGGTCACGAGATGGGCCACGTGAGCCCAGACACAGGCACAGCTGGAATCATGACAGAATTTACTTGGATCAAGAAATGTCTGCTCGGGAAGAAGTTGTATTTTTAGTTTGAGTCACGAAAAGATAACCAAATTTTTTGTTGACTAAATTCACGGCACAGGCAACCCAAGCTGCATGGCTTTTCGCCACAGAAACACAGAAAAGAGTCCATGAGCGTAGAATCCACCACCAGTGCAAGACAGATGGTAATGTCCCAGGGTATAACACCTACACTTCCTCTCTGTTGTAAATCGGGAGTGTTAGCTTTCTTGCGCTGAAAATCAATTGTCGTTTCCCTTTCCCTCGAGACTCGCACATCGTTTCCTAATTGCTCATTAATTAGAGACGGCAAAGCTTCGTCTCTTCGTTTACCTTGTTGCTCTGACGAGGGTACAACTGGCGAGCAGATCCAAGGAAAATGCTTAGCCAACACCTGGCCTGACTGTCCAGCAGAAGGGTGTCTTTGGTGAACTTTCACAAGAAGCCTGTTTTCCACGGGTCGGCAAATGTTCAACATGGCAGGCTCTGGCAGGCAACCCACCTGCAGAAACTAGATGAAGTGCCCTTGTCTCTTTCAGAAAGAAGGTGAAGCGAAAACCAAACGCAGGATACAGTAATTCCAACCAGAACGCTGGGTTCCTTCTGTGTCCGGCGCTGGTGGATTCCTCAGACATTCCATTCAGTCCTCGCGGCATTGATGACGGGGATCGTTGCGCTCACTGCTTTATTTTGTGTCAAAAGCTCCACTGCAACACGAGTGACAACAACGTCATGTGCAGAAACAGTTAAACTTGGAGGACAGACGTACACGTACACCTGTGATCGTCACGAGGAGCCGAGACCCTACGATCGAGGACGTTCAATCCGCTGTGGCAGACTGATGAGGGGTCAGTGCGTCCGCCGTGGAGAATAAAACTCATTAGGCTCTGGTCGTATCCGGACAGTCATCGATCACCGACCAGCGCGCGCTCCGGAGACTCGAGGTCAATCAGCACCTGTTGACATGGAAACCCCCAGTTGCACTGCGAGAGTTCACTCTGTGATGTGCTTCCAAGTGGTCAATTCAGTTGCCTGACCGGCAGAACATGCAGTTTCCAACCAGAAGCTGAATATCCAATTGACCAGTCTCTTTCTCCTGCTGCAAAATGCCTCATTTTGAGACGAACTGTGATTCAGTGGAACCACAAATACACAAGCATCACCGGATCAACTTCACAACATTTCGCTCCAAAGAAACCCACCGAAAACCCCACCCATTCACCTGTAAACTACGAATTTAGGATGTGACAGCGCTAGTCCGATTGGATTCAGTTCATGTTCTTGTTGAAATGAATTGAGGCGGGACGCGGGACGCGGGGACACGACGCGCGGCGCGGTAAGTGATGGATGACCCGGGCGAACAGCGCGCCCGGCTCCGAGCACGTCACCGCGTCCTACCAAGTCCATTTACTCATCTGTTCCGCTCGTGACTTGTCTCTCGTGGCTGGGGCCTGGAGCCTGAGTTTGGACTCGTCCTCAGAACATCAGAAGAGGCCCTCTCTCTTTTGAAATGTCTGCAGACAACGAACCAAAGATTCTCTCATCTTTCAGATTTTGCTCGGAGAGAGGAAAGACCCGTGGGGAATAGTGCCATCCTTGGTTCACAACTCAATCAAGTCAGAGTTCTCCGCATCAGGCACTGAAACATCGCTTCTGTGTGCATCCGCAAATCCATTACAGAGCAGACATGGTGGGGGCAAACTGCAAAGTGCCCTGCCAGCAGAGATCGGTGACTACAAAAGCCCTTGTCGTACACACCAGAAAACACGAAAGAAACGCATTTCCAATGCAATTGCTCGCACGTATGGGAAGGGAAACTGACGTTTTCAGTCCCGACTCGAGATCCTGTGTGTGTTCCTCCAGACACTGGCATCCCAGGGTCTGAGATCAGACTGCACCACCGCATCGCGTGACGGCAAATTGACTCGGATGTCTTAGTTACACGCGTTTGGTGGCTAATAAACCCGGCTTCCGTCCGCTGAGAACGGAGTTCAAATTGAATCAGTCTTGCCGAGGGAGATAGCGACTGCTTCGACGCAGGGTTCAGGTTACCTTGTGCAACCGCCCAAAGTTTTAAAATACTGTCCCGACGAGAAAATTGCAGAGTGGTGAAGTTTGTTTCCTTCCGATTCCACACGACTTTTTGGGTCTCGCGCAGGAAGGCAAAGAAACAACAATACAGTACCAAACGAAGCTTTGCACGCACCCTGTCGTTCCCTCAACTGGACGACCTGTCTGCTGTTAGTTTCCGAAGAGCCGGTCTCAACTGAATTTCGCATTGTTTTGCTCTGATCACTAAGTCAGGACTTCCCTGCTGCACGCCAGGCTGTGAGTGGAGATGCGATTTCCAGCAGCTGAAGCTGCCGCCGTTAATGTGAACAGACACTGATGGAAATTTTAATGGGCTTTTGAAGAGTTTTACAAGCGGAGGATTCCCACGCACACGTCGCCAGACGTGGTGGTATGCGTGGAACATTCAGAGTCACAGTGCTCTGCAGGTTGTTTTTATTGCAACGATATCCATTTGGATTATGAATGAAGTCACGATGAATCGCTAATGGCCAGAAGGGACAAGGAATGCAATGAGCTGTTTTTGCCATTCACCAGACAATGTGGACTTGTCCCATCCGGTGGGGCTGGTTGGCCAATTCGCGACGGACGGCGTATGTACGCTCGTGCAGTCCTCAACCACAAAGTGAGTGGCTCGAAAAGAACGGTCTCCTCCCCTACTTGATGCTTCAAAACGATCATTGTAAACAGTCCAGCGCCCGACCTTGGAAGATGACTGGTGACGTTGCTATTTTGGTCAGGAATGGAGGGCCGTTTGTTGTTCCGAAGTCAGACATATGAGTTGCTCATAATCGGGACGAGTCTTGCCACGGATTCCTGTCTTTGCTCAACAATAGTAGAACCTTCACCCATTTGTTGTCCAAGGGGACGTTCAAAATTTTGCTTGGTATTTGTTTGGTTTTCCCGGACTCGTTTGATTCCACAATTCATCACCCAGCATGGCAGGCCAGCAAGAGACAGTTCTTTCCAGTGCCAGTTGACAAGTGCTGAAGGGTCTGACAATGGCCTGCTACAAATCTCAGAAAAGATGTTCCCCAGGCGGATTTACCTCCTGCTCAGAGGGGGGTTCCTACTTCGAAAAAGACACGTGGAAAAGGGTGTGTTTCTGTTGGAGCAGAACAAGATGGGTTGACCTGCACGTTGATGACTTTTTCGGCAGCCTTTCCTGGATTTGCACCTTATCAGATGCACACCCTCTTATCCACTGTCCCAGGCATTGCACGGCATTGGTTCCGGATGGCAGCACAAGAATGGGGTCCAAGACACTGCGGCCCAGTGCAGCGATGTCACTGGGCAGAGTGCAGGAATGCGAAGGAGGTTCAGTTCAGAAAGGATACGGTGCAACAAAGGAAGTGGAGCAAGGAGAGGGTGGCAGGGACAAATTGCAGAGTCAGGCAAACACAACATACGCGTGCAGACAATTGAGGAGAACAAACAAGAGAAACAAACAAAAGAGAACAGAACAAAACAAAACAACAAAACTCGACAAGCAAAGAAAAGCTAATTTTCAAAAGGAATCTTCAATCTGTGAGAAGAGAATTGGTGGATCGAACTCGCAAAAGCGCAGATGTTTGTTGTGCTTGACCGGAGCCGCACGAGTACACGAATTCCTGCAGCGAAAATCTGAAAGCCGAGGCAAATAGAGTTGCTTTTTGCTGCGTCACTAATCTATGGCAAGAAGCTGCATTGTGTATGTTACTGATACGAGGTGACCTATGGAATTATGGGGTAATTGACTGTTTATGATTTAGCAGTGGAGTTTCCTGTGGTAGGACCGGAATACGAGGAGGTGCCATGGCGGGTCTGCGCAATGGATCACACAGCTGCAGCCTACTGGAATGGGAACCGAGCAGTGTCGCTTCCAACTGTTGACCAAGGCCGAGAACCATTGCAATGGCACAAATGGCATAGTGAGTTTCAGCATCGCAACACACAGCACGTGGGTCTCCGCTGCTGCTGGAGGGGTGTGGCAGTCACTGCTGATCCAGTCAGCATGTAGAACTGTACCAGTACAAAACAACGTTGAAAACGAACCCATGAAGGTGACAGTCATGTTTGCCGTGTCCAAACTCGCTTCCTGCAGTCTACTGACCGCGTGGGCCTCGTCGCTGAAACTCACGTCGTGAACGAGTTCTCCACTCGTCATCGCCCACTCGGCCTCCTCCACAGAAACACGTTTCCATTCTTGGCAACAATGGGATCAGGATATTTTCACGACTCGTCTGATAAGCTTCATCAACCAGCTAAAAAGGACTCGTACTTCTGCAGCCAAAGCCAAAGTAATTTGATCGTTCCTGCGCCGAGTGAGACTTCGACATGCAAACCTTGTGGCCCCGACACAACTCGATGGTTTGCAGACTTGCTGAAATACAAGCTGTCAGGGCTTCGTCCTTGGTCTGCAAAATTCTTGATGTCAGTTACCTTCTCATTTTTGGAATGATTATTTTTGACCGACTTCTTGACGGTGTGCACAGACAATGAGCGTACTCGTACGTGCAGAAACACGTGAACCTACCAAGCTTGAGGCGATCACTGAAACCTTGAAACCCGATGTCCGTCTGTTTGGGGTGCAGCTGTCACGATGACCTGTCACTTCAGCTGAAATCAATGGGCTCAGTTTGGCTTCGGTCACATCACACGATCCTAGTTGTGTCCAGTGAAAGCGAACAGTTCACACGGAATTTAGGGCTTTCTGGGAAGTGAGTGTTACGAGCTCCAGAAATCCACAGAGCTGTTGTTTGTGGTTTCCTGCTATTGATAGATGCACGGAGAATCTGCCGTGCCAATCAATGGACCTCTTCCATAACCCACACCGAAGGTTTTTGTTGTTTTTGAACCAGATATTCTGACAACAGCGGATTCTGCCATGCAATTACCCGCAGGCATCAGGCCATTTTGCCACTCAGTCCTCTGTAGTCACAACCAAATGGTGTTTTTGCATGCGAATGGGCTGGCTCGAGTGCCCATTTCTGGGGTTGGGTTGCACAGCCCAATTCACAAGGTGCCAGGACCGCACTGGTTCTGTAGGTGTGCGTGTGTGGATCGCGTCAAATCACGCAAACCTGTGCGTACCGGGAGAAAGTATCAAGTGTCCCCGACAACTCGATGGGAAAAGACAGCCTGATCTGGCTTTCTCACATTTCAAAAGCACATCAAGCCCCGTCTTGTCTTCGAGTAAACACACACACACACACACACACACAAACACACACAGACATACACACACACACACACACACACACACACACACACACACACACACACGTGCGAACAATGGAGAGGAACGCCGTATCCGGCAAATACCTCACGAAAATGAAGTTTCTCGCTTGCAGGCGTGCACATGTCACCTTTCGTGAACTCGAACCCAACTGGAGTTAGTGTTTTTTTTGCCAAGAGGTTTTATCAAGCCTGGATGTCGCGCTTGGGTGACCCCCACTCCAAAATTGTCAAAGTTTTTTGCATGAGAGAGGGCGTTGGCCTGGATTACTTTTCGTTGGTCCACGAGATCACCGGCGCCTGTCAGTGTGCGTTGCCGCAGTTCTGTTGCGTTTGCGAAACTTTGAACACAGGAATCTGCACATCAAACAATGCCTTCTAAATATTTCTGGAATGACCGGGTTGCAGATTCCAAACCCCGTCAAGTGTTCTGCATGTCTTGGTCCATGGCAGTCTGCTTCCGAGGCTTTGCAGTCAACTGAATGTGCAGTGCATCTGGAAAGTGCTCCTTGAAATCTTCACATCGCACTGCCCATCGTTCGTGCTCGTTCAAAAGACGACAGTGGAAGTAGTTTCCTGCGAAGGCGACAGACGTGAATGGGAACAAGTGTCCTTCATCTCATCGGGCGGATGTGTCTTTTACTCAAGACACTCGTGGACTCGTCGTACTGGGGGACAGAGGACGGCTACTTTGATGCTTATGGCTGGCACTGTGAAATGAGTGGCAAACACGGAGGCCGTTTTTGCCACTTTGCATTCCTACCTGTGCAGCACAGCAACTTCACAAAACCAACAAATGAAAAATACGAGCGTGCACAAATGACAAGCATTTCTGTAGTTGACCCTGGCAGACGATACCCAGGTTCCAACGACCACGAAGTACTCGCTCGAGTGTCTGAACCCACTGTAGAACAGTGCAGTGCACTTGGGTATGTTGTAAGCGTACTCGGGTCGCTGTCTTTGAAGTCTGCAGGTCTCATTAGCAGTGCGGCGTGTTCGGTTCCTGCCCTGGCAGGTCTCGAATCAGGGCCACACACTGGATTCACGAGACGGAATCTCTCCATTGCGCCTTGGAACATGAACTTCGGGTCACTATCTGTCGCTCACAACCAAGATTCTCAGTGTGGTGCTTGACAAATTTGAAGGACTTAGTAACCGGCAAACCAATAAGGCTCCCACGCGTTTAATGCTGTGTTGCTTTTACACCTCCGTCCGCTAAATAATGTATTAGCCTCCAGTAATGAGGTGCACCAAATGGATATTAGAGTTTACTGGACTGACTGAACCCCAAATGTAATTACATGCACTTCTGATGTTAACTGCTGCGACCGCTGCTGAAAAAGATGGGGACTTGGCATGGCTATCGTATCACCACAAAAATGGAACATTGAGAAGATGGTCCTCTGGAGACCAGTTTATCGGATGACGTCAATCTGTGAAGTGTTTCGTTGAAGATAATTGCCCTGCGTCTGCGTGTGTCGAGGAGCAGGATTTGGCCTGTGGAAACGCTGCTGAAAAGTCCCGAGGTCCGTGCGCGCGTCCGTGGGAAGGCGACTTGGCGGACAAGAAACATACAATTGAGCCAATCACCGTGACACGGCATGCGCCAAATACGACCTTTTGCCAGGAGAAGTGCTCGGTATCCAAGGACATCCCAGAAGGAATGTGCCATTTTTGGAAACATTCCAAAGAGTTTGAAGGACTTTTCTTCATGGTTTGGGAATCGCATCAAGTGGCTGAAACGTCCCGCTTGTTCCACACCTGCAGACACGAAGAGCTGCCCAGCCATATGAAATCGTAGTGTGATCGGGGACTCACACACAGATGTGTGCTCTTGTTCACTTGTATTTGAACGGATGTTGTGAAACGAAAACTCAACACTCTCACGAGAGTGGAAACTCTGACCTCACGACTTGGCAGGGTGTGCGAAGCAGAAACGAAAAAGTATTTTCCGTGTTTGAGTTGCTCAGCAAGTTTTTCTTCTCTTGTTTTGTGTTATTCTAGAAGCAGATATGAAATGTGGCTGCTTGTTGTCACTGATTGGCCAGGACAACCTCCCAGACACAAATCGTTTTGTGCACGACACAAAGGATTTGCATATTACTTGGATTCAGGGAAATTCGCCCGAAATCACCGAGAAATAATCCGGACTTCCATGAATTGTGGATCATTTATTCTACTTGCTGGCTGCATACCCACGGACACTCTTTAACTGAGCATCGGAATGCGTCATAGAACGACAGATCATGAATTATTCCACCAAAGATGCGACCACATTTATGAAGAGACAGATGGATGGGATCCTGGGGGACGCTAAAAGTTTGTGGGGCAGAGATCTCACCCCTCTTCCTTGCTTCGTGTCGTCCCATCTGCATCCGGCAACAATGTATTTTGTGAAAACGAGGATGTACCACAAAAAGCATCACAGAACAATTCCTTGATGCGAAGCTGTGAATGAAACCTCCACCTCTGCGGAGAAACTCAGCCCAGAGCTCTGGACTCTGCTTCAGGACGCACACCTGGTGCTGCCTCCTTTGAACTCACCCAATTCAGTATTCCGCCGATTGGAACAGATCTTGTTGACTTCTTTGCAACAGAAATTATCTTTTCTTGTTCGCATCTTGGCTGCTTTTCCTCGGGATAAGGCGCTTGAATGGGAAGGGGCCAGGTGACGACGACCACTTCAGCAAAACAGAACATTGGAAACGGACGAAGCTGAAAACACCGGAAACCCGCTGATAAGCTCTGCGAACAGGATCGTTGTGTGGCAGGCACAAGGTTCCTGATCGTCCTTTGGGGCCACCTGTCCGTACACAATTAGTTTAGACTTGTGTTCTGTGATCGAGTTCCTTCAAAACCAGACTGCTCAGAGGCAGAGATGCACGGAGGTGGATCTTGTTCGACGACGCGACGGTGGTCAGTTCGTCGGATGGTGGATATTTGAACTGGTGCATTGGCGGGGGAGGGGCAAGAACTCTTTCTGTCTGCTAGCCATGTGAGGCAAGTTCACAATGGCACTGGCTCTTGCAGCTGCGTGGACGCGTGTTGCCAGGACACGATCAGCCGCCTGTGCAAAGTCTCCAATGAACGCAGTCTCTGAAGGAATGGAAAAAAGCGAACTGTTCGCTCACCTCAGACAAAGCTTTCAAGGTTTTCCCTTTCTGGAATAATTCACCTGACTGAAGGCTGTTCCTTTCTTGGTCCCAGAAAAAGTAACCACACAGCGTTCGTGCTCTGATCAGTGGAAGAAGCAGGAATAAGTACGAGAAAGATTCGGGACGAAAGATGCTTTGAAGAAGCGTGAAAACACCCAGTTCCTCACACTGAAGTTTGTACCAGTGTTCGGTGTGAAGGTTGGGCTTACTTATTGAGCCTTTCCAAATCATTGGATTCTAATCAGAGGGATCTTTGGATCAAAGCCTGCAGAACTTCATGCAGCCAAAACCGCATCTTCACAGTATTTTTTTCCACACGTCAAAAACAAGGTGACAGGAAAACCTTTGGCTGCAGGGTTCTTTTTCCCTGTTCATTTGCTCAGCAAGATTTCAGTTTCATTGCAGTGGTCATGTTGTGGTTTTGAAACGTGCATCCAACTGTCCGCGTTTGTTCCTCAAAAGGCTGCGAGAAGTTTCACAGCGCACCCAATATGCGCTGCATCCTGATTAATTCATAATCATAAAAACTTTACTCGCATCGAGAGCCGATGAGACACGCTTTGTTTGTTGTGTTTATGAGTCTTCACCTGTGTTACCCAGACCCATAACATTATCATCACTCGTAAAAGATAATTAATTTTGCCACTTATTTTCGTTCCTGATCACTTTTTACCACCTCCAAGAGTTCTTTGGACGAACAGTGCGTTTTGCCTGACAGTTTCCCTCACTGTGAGCTTTGTTCCACAGAGATCGAGTGCTGCTTGTGCGTCTGCTCGCAGCTGGGAACTCATTTGGGACAGGGATTTGTCAAAACAAAAATGGATCGTGGGTCCAAATTCTGAATGTTATCGACGTGCATGGTCAAATTGCCAGTACAACATGATTGATGCATCCGGTCCTCGGTGGGTTGTTGTTTTCGGAGGGACGTATCTGCAGGGCAATGCTACTAAAAGCGGGAGGACTCAAAATTAGAGATAATTAATTCATAGTAGTTTTCACTTGATGCGTCATTGAAATCGATCCGCACCTGATCCGTCCTGCAAATTGCTCGCGTTTGAATGAGGTTAATAAACAAGCGACACACGAAAATTGTGCTCACGCTGAGAAATTGATTTCATTGATACAGGTTTTATGCCGAATGACAGATTCCCGGAAGGAAGTTATGAGCGTAAACAACAATGTTCTGTTCAGGATGTGCCTGCGGGAGCGAACTCTTTACATTGTTTGTCAACGAAACATGTCAACTTTGTTCGTTGAAACGCACAACCAAGACACAGCCAAAGACACCCACCGTTTTCAGCCCTTTGAATCAGTGTCCATGTACTCAGCCAAACAGATCAGGACAAGTGAATGCGCGGGGTTCAGAGGTGGCCCTCCAGCCGCCACTCGCAATCTTGATCAAACCCACGGTCGCCATTAAATTTTCATCATGTCCTGTTTTGGCTGCGTCTGGTCCACGGGGAAAGCACAGATCGAGTGACAGGTGGTTGTGAGGGGGCGAGGACGCGGACAGTCCATTGGTCATCCGCATCAAAGTCCCAGAAAATTCGGACAGCATCCGGTTGACACTGGAGACAAGCTCAAAGACACCATCGCCTGTACCCGTTTCATGGTCTTTGGCGTGACATCTCGCGTAGAATTGAAACAAGTCGTCGTGACACTGATGTCCCTCTTGTCTTGCACCGCTGCAAAATTCAATTTTGGTTCCGATTTGAGGCTGCTAAAACATCAGACTGGCCTGAAAGAACATTTTTCAGGTAAAGGACAATTTTTCTCCAGTGCTTGTAAAGATGGGTGCGATTTCGAATGTATCTGCCAAAGAAGTGCTCACAGATATCTCCTGCAACCAGTCTCTCTTGTGCGTGATCTGGCCCTTCTGATGAAACCGCAACCATCAGCCAAGACTGGTTTGCTAGACAGAAGTAAACCGTGTTTTCATGAAAGAAATGATCAGTTGGCTGTGTTTGGGCAAATCTGTGCTTCTTGGAAACAGGAGAAAGCGGGGAAGCCCTGCGGAACAGTGGAGAGAGCTTTCGTGAAATCTGGACTTCTCACGGGAAATCTACCTCCTGCTCCTTGTGATGTGACACCAATGGAACACGCACAAATCTCTTGTTGTCAGCGGCAGAGACTCGCACAGGAACCACTTTTGCCGTGGGTGCGAGCTTGCCTTTGTTGCTGAGGTTCTGTGTGTGCTTGGTTCTGCTGTTTTGTTTACAGCACGGAGCAGGAGATCTTTTGTCGTGGTTCCAACATCCAGCAAAACCCAGAAGTGTGGTGTCCAAGAGGGCAGACGATGCATGAAGCAGTGTACGCGGTAAGAGCCGTTGAAAGAGTTCCCGCTGGTTCCTGCCATTTTCTGTGTCTTACCGATCCATCGCAGTCGGTTGTGAGCTTTCCTTGCGTCCGGAAATGAGAACATATAAAAACGATGTGCGCCTCTATTGCGTGGGATTCTTAGCACTCTGGCT
>JAAUXT010008369.1_pt1 | contig 13217 bp, 9 predicted proteins | sample 7278171 | NCBI WGS metagenome assembly JAAUXT01 (sample SAMN14350112, study PRJNA611818) | marine sediment metagenome | isolation source: surface marine sediment (1.8m) | place: French Polynesia: Moorea | collected 2018-08
AATATAGCTCATGATGACATGAGCCCCTGGCAGGCTGATTTGTGACATTGAAACACCTCACTTATATTGAATACATCTGAGACAATTCCTGGTGTCCCGTACGTGCAAGCACGCAACATTTGTGATATCGAGCCATACTGTAACATCACCGTAGGAGACTCTTGTTGTGGCCGATGAAATATGCCGCACTCAGTCCGGAGCCTGCGATGTTCTGATGGTCTCCAGGGAGTATCACCGAGAAACTACTGAGATTGTTCTTTCTCGAGTTAATTAGGATAGAGAGAGAGAGAGAGAGAGAGAGAGAGAGAGAGAGAGAGTCACAAGTGCTCACAGGCGGAAGTCTGCCAAACCGGAAGTCAAAGGCCCTGCAGCTTCCTGCACGTGCAGGGGAAACGCTCGTCATGGTGACGGCAGAATTGCGCTTCCTGTGTGGATTCCCACGCCTCGTTCAGGGCGGACGCACATCTGATCGGGCTGGTCAGCCCGATCAGGCTCTGAACCGATGAGCACGCGCGAGGACCGAATGAATCGGGCTGAAGACTGGTTGGGCTTGAATTTTAATGAGATATTCCTTGGCAACTGTGACATCCCATATAAATAAAAGCACATGGAATATCCTATGTTTCGCAAAAAAAAACAAAAGCACATGGAACATCCTGTGTTCAGCAAAAAAACTAAAGCACATCAAACATCCCATATAAATATAAGCACATGGAATATCCCATGTTTCACAAAAAAAAACAAAAGTATGTGGAACATCCTGTGTTCAGCAAAAAAAACTAAAGCACATGGAACATCCCGTATTTATAAATAAATGCACATGGAACATCCCATGTTTTGCAAAAAAGCAAAAGCACACGGAACATCCCATATGTAACAAAAAACAAAAGCACATAGAATGTCCTGTATGAACAAAAGCACATGGAACATCCCATGTTTTGCAAAAAATCAAAAGCATGTGGAACATCCCAGCCTGAAGCTAGCCTGATGCTAGCCCAAAGCTGGCCCAAAGCAGTGTGCGACCAATTGGTACATAGCCTGAACATCAGGTGAATCAGGTGCAGATCAGGCTCACCAGCCCGTCGGGATGTTTTCAGCCCGATCCGGTGTGCGTCCGCCCTCACACTGGATGCACAACTGGGATTTGCGCTCGCAGAATCCGCTGAACTGCGGACTACCCGAGGACCTGAGTACGGCTCAAGACCTCATTCTTGATCTACTGCAAAGCTGTTTGGATACCAACACCAAAAGGCTTCACGAAGCAGAGGGAAAAAGAACCAAGGCAGCTCCAAAGCATCCGAGATTGTGGCCCAGACAGACGGAATTGTCCTCTGCAGAAAGATCGTTATCTCCAGTATCCTGCCGTGGTGCTGGAGAATGATATATGTGTGTTCAGCACCACTGACCAAAATGTGCCACATCACGCTCGAGCGCCAAACAACTTGTGTTCTGTGTTGTTTCGTTCTGCAGAACCATTTGGTGTGTCCTGGCCCTTGAGATGAAGGGAAAACAACTGACACTGCAGACACAGATACAGGTAACGAGGAGCCCACGGGGTTTAGTTTCCCTCTTGACCAGATTCTGAATGTGGCTCTGGGAGAGCGTTCACGTTGGACACGCCCCAAAAGCATCGCAACGGATCAGAACCTTGAACGTCACCGAGACTCACCGTATGACGAACACAGTGAACACAGGGCCCCAGTTCTTGCGATGGGAAATGTCGTTGTTCTGTGAGCGTGCAAAGTTCCCGTCTCTTGAGGACTTCATCGCCTGGAGCCTCACGACAACTGTGATGCAAACGTGTGTTCCTGCGGAGAACAATTTGTTCGGTGTGCAGGGTCCAGAAGGGAAGACGCGGGAAGAGGTGCGAAATACTGCTGGGAGAGCAAAAGCCCCCCCCCCCTCGAGGAAGGCGAGGAGGTCTGGTGAGGGAGAGGTGCCGTTCTGGAAGAGAAACACGAGGAAAGGTCATCAATCCAGCGGATCCCATGGGCTCTGACCCCTGAAAATGTACACAAAGATTTGCATTGTCACGAAAAAAATTCAAACAAGAAGCAATAATTGGTCTTGGATCAAACCCCGATCGGCCTGACCCGAAGAGCCTCCTTCCCCAGGTCCGCCTCTGCACCGACCAGGTGATCTTTCGCCTCTGTGCAAACTTGCAGATCATTGCAAAAACAAGCGCAACAATGTTCATACGTTCCTGGTGGCTTTATTCACTCTTTTCGCGTGTGAAAGCCTCCAGGGCCGGGTGCCTGTGGCCGAGAACCTGGGTCCCGCGGCCGCGCGGACTTGATTATGCACTGATCACTCCGCGAGCATTAGCGCGTCTCCAGGGCCGCATCGCCACCGCCGCGACGCGGGCCGAACAATATTTCCCGAGGGGCCCATAGTTTGCCTTACTTAACGCACTCTTGAACCTACTCGTAGAGACAGAACCTGCGTGTGTGGAGAGAATGCAAAGCAAACTGACCAATGTAAGGTCACAAAACGCAACGGAAATGGGAACCGGAATCAGCGGCTGGAGCAGCAAATCCAACTCGTGTGGACCCAAGGGGCTGGGACCCCGGACTCACAAAAAGCAATGTCACCTACAGTGCCACTCCCAACAGGGTGAAATGTGCCCAGACTCTCCAAATCTCCCATCTCACCACTCCCAAAACTTTATCCCTTGGGGCGAAATATCAGCTGGGTCTATTCTGAAGCTGCCCAAGACCTTGGTCGCTGGTTCCATGGGGTCCTGGCTCCCAGGTGACATCCCCCAGAGAAAGAGAAATCGTGAAGAACATCATGACACACCCATGGAAAGAAGCGCGTTGTCCTTCGGCATCGCTGGTGCAGCAGGCCCAGGAGCAATCTACCTTACCCTCTGTTGTCCTTCGGCATCGTTGGTGCAGCAGGCCCAGGAGCAATCTACCTGACCCTCTGTCAGGTCCAGAGGACCATGGGCTTTGGACCCTGGTTCAGCCAACAGTTTTTCAGCCCAACAGACGCAAAACTTCCGTCCTTTTCCAGTGAAAATTTTTCAAGGTTGGTACGTACGTTTATTTGGGCTTCTTCCAAGGTTTGAGTTCAAACGGCAGCCCAAGTGTTCGTGAGTATCCTTGTCTTCACAACGTGCACATTTCTCACAGCGCGACCCTGGAAGCAGCCTGATGTCTTCCCAAACAGCGACAAACACGGTAAAAGGCCGTGGAGCATCCCGTACTCGTTTGTTCCGTGTCAAGGGAGCTTGTTGCGTCCTGATCCACGAGTCCAGGGTACAGCGGTCTGATCCTGACGAAGAGGTTCTGGGTCGCTCATGAATGGCTGCAGACTGCGTGCGTGCGAGAACAGGAGCTTCAGGTGCCGCACATCCAGGGGAAGCCCCAGGGGACAAGGATGGCGACTTTCTCAACCCCTGGACCCGAACCAAGGGACCTTGACCCTGATTCCTCTGTCGTGCGCTTCGTCAGTTGAACGTCAGGTGAACGTCGTGCTGCGGGTTGAAATCCAGAGAATTCAAGAAGCCTTTTCTCTCTCTCTCTCTCTCTCTCTCTCCGTTTTTTGCATTCAAACGAGAAACATATTTTCCCGCTGCGGCCCAAAACGAGGGCGAGGGGAGCGGCCTCCCGTGGATGCGCCCCTGAGAGCAATGTCATCCTTTCCTCTACTCTGCACGCAGATATATCTTCCGCGTGTTTCCGCATTTCATTGTGAAGCACAAACAGCTCTTGAAAAGTGCTTTTCCCTCAACAATTCCAGCTTGAATCTCCTTTGTTGCCCCCTGCGTGTCTGGAGCCCATAACAATCGAGCTGCACCTGGTTAACAACCTGACACACTCACGGAGAAGAAAACAGCGTTCCGAGCCTGTTTCACTCTGGGTGTCACGCGACTTGGTCGACGCGGGTGCTGTCTCGCTGTCTCGATCTGCGAGGTCAGGCGACACAAAATTCGTGTGCATGATGGTGGTGAGTTCCGTGTTTTTGCAGAGAAGGACCCGGTAAAGAGGAGAAAAATTGTGAAGGTGCGTGGACGCCTCTCAAAAACAACACCTGCCCCCGACTGCAGTCCGGGTGAGCTCTGTTCGCGCTTCATTTCACATGGCGGGACAGCGGCGCCACGAGGCTCGTTTGTTGCCGCGGTTCCTTCTGCAGGATCCTGCGCACCGTCGAGTCGCCTTTGTGCGCCGCCTATTGTTGAGTCGAGTTGCCACGGACACGCCGTATCTATTCAGCCCGCAGCCAATTACACGACGGCACCTGCGCGCTCGAGCACTGCGCAGCGGCCCGGTGTACCAGGGTCACGTGACGCAGGGTCCGGTGTTCTTGGGTCAAGGTGCACGTGCAGGAGTCAGGTGTCGCCTTGCCAGGGTCCTGGTGTACCAGGGTGGCGCCGAGACCCAGTATACCGAGGTCACGTGATGCAGGGACCCGGTGTATCAGGGCTAGAGAACGCAGGGACCTGGTATACCAGGGTCAGGGAACAGCGACCCAGTGAACATTGGGGCACAGGACGCAGGGACTCAGGGTGGAGAGACAACCCTCCTTCAGATCCAAGGGGCCTGTTGACGCCAGGTCCGAGCGAAAATATTCCCAATTTTGTCGAGCGGTCCCTGTTTGTCTTCCTCGCCTCCCTTCTCTGCTTTCCCTCAATCCGACGCCAAACAACCAAGGGATGCAGGGAAAAGTCGTGATGGGTTCGGTGTTACGAAACTCAAGACGCCACGAACCAGATGTCTGGCCATTTCGTTCCAGCCCACTGAAACGATCGTGCTGGCGCAGGCTGGTTGGTCATTACTGGCTCTGATCCTCTCTTCCTTCCCAATTTCGTCCCACCGTGAAGCAGAGACCTGACGGGGTGACGGGAAGTCCTCGGACACAGTACAGACCCAACCCAATGAAAACGCTCACTTCGCATGTGATCTTATCTTTCTTGTATTTTCATAATATTTCAATATTTTACAATATCTTACAAGTTTGATGGACACGTGGCGATGACGTCAGAACACAACCGAGGAAATCATCATGAAAACTGATCAGAAATTGCAAACGTAAACAAAACACTGCAAATCTCCCCGGACGCATGCGCGGAGAACGACGCGCGTGCGCACAGGACGACCCATCACAACGCGTATTCACACCGAGGCTGCAGCGCCGTCCTCCCTCCCAGAATGAGCCTGTCAAGCCTTGACCTCTGAGTGCACGGAGCTGCAACCCCACCGCAGCGACAAACGATCAAACTGCCACTGCAGTGTGCTGTGACGATGGCACTGCAGTCTCCGTCAAGACTGGACACTTAGCGCATCTCCGCACCAGGAACTGGTTGCTACGTCGCCGAACAGAGAGACGCAATGCGTGACGCATCCACTATGAGTGAAACGTCAAGTTTCATTAGGGTTGCACGCGTGTCGCAATGGCAAAGGAGCGAGTTGCAACCGCTTCAAAAATCACTCTCACCCCTCGAGTTCGAATCTGTCATTCGCAAGCATCAGATGCGGAACTCACATCACACGGTTGGTGAGTATACTTCACGACGAATCTGTCCACTGAAAATCGACATGCCAACATTCGCAGTTCTCTGTAGCCGTTTCCTTGACTTGACTCTTCTCGGGTCGATCTTGCTCAATCCGACCTCTCTTCAATGGTCACCGCGGAGGGTGAAATTCCTGTTTCTTTTTTCTTCAAAATTCCCTCTCATCACAATCTCGATAAAACACCCGCAGATGTCGAATTTCTTGCAATTTGAATCTTCATTTTCGAAATGAGTTCGGACTGAGCAGAACGACTCGTACATCACGAGTTCCGACAAGCGCACAAAGCCGGACTGTGCTCTCGTTCACAATGTTTCGGATCCCCAGACACGGGCAGCGCCAAGCCATCTGAACTGAGTCCGACCATTTTCTCTGTGAAAAGACAACACAAGCTCACACTTAAGGCCAAAACTGAGTGTCAGCCCGAAACAGTTGCGCCTACAGGTAATCAGGTCGATTTCTGGAGGCGCACCACTCTACGGCCCGCTTCACGCCGCACGCGCCCAACATCCATTACTTCTCATCGCTTTTCCATCAACGGCATCCAGCCTTGGATTTCAATGGCGCTACTTTCCCGTCTCCAGACCAGGTTGCCATCACACAAGCACACCAAGAATCATAGCAGAATCATGCGCAGTCCTCCGAAAGACCCAACAAACGCCGAAGAACTGCTCTTAACAACGGCTTCGTTCCGTGGGTTGCGCGTTGTGCACCACCGCAAGTTGGAATTTGGATCAACCGTCACTTTGTCTGGCTGCACGAACGCTTTCATCCCACAAGCACCAAACATTCACACGCACGCACACGCACACACACACAATTCAGAACGCTCAGAACTGTTGGCCGCAAAGCAATTGACGCAGTCCCTCCCTCCCACTCGGCCCAACAACTAAATAATACAACATATCACGCTGCCTCTGTCTCGCCGGACTCTGCCACGGGTTTCACCCAGACGTCGCCTCTCTCGCGTTCCTTCCTTCCCCAAGTCAATCGCGCTGCATCGTGGACCGAGTTGATGACTTGTGTGCAGAAATGTTTGATGCACAGCGGTGAACACACACCGTTGGAATGAAATGACGAGACACAGGTTGTTTTTCCAGACAAGGGCCACTCGCATCCTGGATGAGCGCCTGGCATGAAATGACCAGACACCCCTGTCCTCAGGTTTCAGGTCAGGTTTCAGCCAGACACCCTGAAAACATGAAACTTGGAGCCTTGATGAGTACCTGGCCATTTTGGGGTGAACCTGAGAAACCCGACACCCGATCAGGGGTGTCTGGCCACTTCATCACACCGCGCGCGGATTCAGCAAAATCACAACAATATTTCCTCTACAGAATAGGCCAGGCGACATAAGAATCACCGAAGTCAAACTGAACAAAACGAAACGAATCACTCGAGTCTCACATGCTCACATTCACAAGTTTCCTACATTGGCTTTCCCTCCGTTTCCAAGGCCACAAACCACAGTGTTCCTTGTTCTCTGTTTCCGATGCGCGTCCACAGACTCGAGTTCGTGGTGATCTGACCTCGGCGTCGCTGCGTCCGCATCACGTGTGTGGGCGCGTCACGTGTGTAGATCCAGTTCACAGCAGGAGAACACCTCCACACACTGGTCAATACTCACTGCGTCGCACTGCACAAATGGCGCGTGCGTTGCGTCCCTGTGCAAGCCGCTTGCTCGCGACGCAGCGTTCGTTGACCTGCGCAGGGACGCAGCGCATGACGCACGCTGTGGAAAGCAGGCCTGGGTAGAGTTTATCGCACGGCGCGGGGTGCATTAGTGAACGAGCGGCTTGCCCGAGTCGTCCTTGCCCTTGTACCGCGCCTTGCCGTGTGTGAATGGAAGATACCTGTACTTTATCATGTGCTGCAAAGAGAAACAAGAGAAACTCGTTGCCATGGAAATGTGGACACACAATGAACAGAATTTGGTGTGTTGTGCTTCTCCTTTCGGCTGGGTGTGTGTGCAAGGGTGAGGGAGTGCGTGGAACCAACTGGCGTTTGCTGAAAATGTGCGGCCTGAGATCAAAGTGCATTCATTCTTCTTTCGAAGTGGATGGGTCGTGTGTCGTATTCAAGTTCTACTCGGTTCGTGCGTCAGTCGAAGGACACAACTGTCGCCTGTCATGCCCAACTGCACGCGAGTCGCCTGTCATGCCCAACTGCACGCGACAAGGCTGGACAGGTCAACACCACCCAAGCGTCAGGACTGGATTTGGCACAAAATTGAGCAGGGGAAGGTCAAGGAAGCGGTTGCCTGACACTCCATTTTGCCAAGCCTCATTGTGCACAAGCACTTTGTTTCCCCCTCTTTGCATGCTCTGGGATTTCGCCTCTTTGCATGCTCTGGGATTTCGCCTCTTTGCATGCTCTGGGATTTCGCCCCTCTTGACTGAGTCCTACACATCGACCTCCCCATGAGACCAACAGCGGTTGACCGTTCACGTAACACCAACATCCACTTCTGATTCAGCGTGAAAAAAACAAAACAAGTGCATGCCACCCAACAGATTCACTATCACCCCAACAAAAACAGCAAAACTTGAAACCAAACTGTTCACCACAAGACGCACAGCCAAAAATGACCAAATGCCCTTTGAAATATCCTTTGAATTTTTTCACTTCAGATTTTCCAGGATAGTAGTACAGAACACCCTCTTGCGTGGTCCATGGCACTCATTTTTGTTCTGAGAAGCGGTTTCCTGAACAATATTTTTCTCCACCCCACCCCCCGTCGGAATGATCACTCTTTGAGAGAGAGAGAGAGAGAGAGGCGAAGGAGCAGACGTTTCCAAGGAGCAGATATTTCAAACGCGGATTTGCCCATTGCCGCCGGTGCGGGGTGGTTGGTACCTGAGCGGCGCGGTGGGGGCGGGGGCGGGGGGCCCGACGGCCGGGGGAGAGTCTTCCTTCCCAATGTAAACCATCTTCCCCGTAGAAAAGGGCAGATAGCGATACTTTATCATGTGCTACAAAGGGAAACATTGAATAAGTCGTGTGGCTCGTGAAGCTCAGCACCACAATGGAGGGAATCACATCATTGTTCCAATCACATCATAATCGGGGTGGGACTCACGTGGGGCCAAAACCCGCCACCGCAACATGGCCCCAAATCACCAATTTACACTTGCGCCCTTCACTGCGCCAAAACTTTTCCAGTGGAAATTCAAAATTTCACAAACTTTCCAGACACTTGAAAATCAAACATGTGTGCGCGCGTGTGTATGTGTGTGTGTGTGCGTGTGTGTGTGTGTGTGCGTGTACGCACCTTGATTTGGCGCTTCATGGTGATGGTGAAAAGGATGATGAAGTACATGACGAGGATGGGCCAGAAGACGGGGATGTTCAACGCCTGGAAAAACGTGCAAAAGAACGCGACCAGTACCGCCTTCAACGAACTGTACCTGCAAACAGAGCAAGGAGACGTACGTCAGTCTCTGTGTGTGTGTGTGTGTGTGTGTTATACGTATGAGTGCACAGAAAGGCAATCAAATATGACTGTTCCAGAACTCGAGAAAATCACTCAACAATTTGGCGAAGAAAACAGCAGAACTCGCGATTCCGTGTGTCTGCCTCCCCCCCCCCCACTTTCCGTGCACTTCACAAACTAGTACTCACCAAAACTTAAATTCTGGTAACCGGCGCATGAAAGGCCTAAATTCTTCATTTGCTTTCGTGGGTAACGAAGGTCCGTCCTCTGTTGAACACAAGAAGAGTACAACGGTAAGTGTTTGCGCGCGCACCAGCGCGTGCGTCAGTCAGTCAGTGTGTGTGTCAGACATGTTTGTGTGTGTGTGTGTGTGTGTGTGTGTGTGCGCGTGTGTGTGCTCGTGTGTTCTCTGGGCAGCTGAAGACTCTCCTGGCGCCGCTTCAATGTCCCCTCAGTGGTGAGCGACATGAGCAATTCAGGGTCCTCCTCTGGGGTCACTCGTGGGGGTGGGGGAGGAAAGAGCTGTTGAGTCCCCAGGACAATTTCTAGAACACGAACTGCGGCCTCTTGTTTTGATTGACCGACGAGTGCCAATAATCTAGACTGGTGAACTTGAACTTTGCCTCACGAGCAGTTTGACGAGTGGCCGGCTGCACTAGTTTGGTGATTTGATGGGCGGAAGAACAACTCGGGGCTTCACGCCGGGTTCAAGATGAATGCGTCACGGGATGTACTCACCATCGACGTCCTGCATAGCAGGATCGATTTTTGGAGTTAAGAAGGCTATGAAGAGGTTGAGGAGATAAATGCCTAACGCGTATGTCACTATGTACCATCCCTGCAAACAGATAAGATTGTCAAACAGCGTGTTGATATTCTGCATTTATCGCCGCTGCGTGTTGCCCCCCCCCCCGCACAAAGTTTGGCAAACTCACCCTCCTACTTACTCACCCACACCACACCCACCCACACCCCACTCCCCTGCACACCCACACAACGCTCACCTGTGCACCCACCCACATGCCCACATCCATGCCATACCCACCCACACATCCCACTCATGTCCACACCACTCACTTGCACGTCTTCCCACCCGACAACCACATTGCACTCGCCCTCCCACGCACACTACTCACCAGTACACCCCTACGAACCATCCCACCAACACACCCACCTCACTCACCCGCGCACCCTCCCACAGCACCTACCCTCATATTATGAACACACCACTGAAAGCCATTCCGCAACAACACATTCCAACAATCTGTTTGCTTTCGTGTTCAAATAGCAAGAGACACATGGGCGCGTTCGATTTTCGATCTGCCCTCAGGTGTGCCACATCGATTCAGCGTCATCTGATCACTCAGACGAGGGGAGGGGGCTTGAAACCCGGGAAGGGGGCTCATCCACCACAACAAATTTATCTCCACCCAACTTTGAGCAACAGCCGCAAGTTTTCTCTGGTTTTCACAGGGAAATGCGCGCAAGCAGGTGTGTGTTGGCGTCCAAATGGCTGATTCCGCCAACTCGTTTTAAAAAGGTACCAAATTACGCATCCGTATCCAACAGGTGAAGTGAGTGAAACTCCACGCTCACCCAAGCCTCGTGCAGCCTCATGTAACTCCACAATGACGCCGTTGGTGTGAACGGCCGCTGCTCACCTGTAGAAAGAAGACTCGCAGGAGGTAGAGCAACATGAGCACGATCCACAGGCCCCAGCGCAGCGTCGTGTGCGGCGTGAGTCGGTCCAGATAGAACTGGTGCCTCTGCAACAGGAAGGATCCATATGAATACGGACTGCGCTGAACACAATCTCCAAGAATGGTCGTCTGATCATCACCCGCGCTTCGTGAACCACGAAGGCCACACGGTCATCCGAGTGGAAAACACGGAACAAGTTTGTGTGGTCCCCATCCCTCAAGACCACAGTGCGAGAGACGGAAAGGACCAAGCGGTCGTTCTCAGTGAGAAGCCCTCAATCAGTCCTTCAGACGCGTCTCACCTCGCTGAATTTCCTCCATAGTCGGACGAGAGTGCTCGGCTGCTGTGCAGGCGAGTCACCTGGTTTGCTGTCATTTAGCATTCTGCATATATATCTGCAACACAGAAACACAGTGTGATCAAACCTTCTCAACAGTTGGGCCTGCTTCACACTGGCCACGCCAGACACGCTCCAGTGAATGGGTTCTGCGATGATTAGGCGACACACGTGAATGAAAACGAAACGCCTGACGCCTTCAGTGTGAAGCAGGCTTCGACCAGCATGATGGGTTGTCCTTCAATTTCCAACTGAGTTCACTTCGGTTCTTTATTCCTTTCATGAAAGCCACAGAAAAATGACTGTTCTTTCGTGGAAGTCCAACTGTGTGCGTGCTTGACATTTGTGTGTGTGTGTGTGTGTGTGTGTGTGTGCAGGCAGCTTTTGATGAATCGCTGACGCGTTTTCAACACACAGGTAAACCCAGACACAGGATCACACTTTCATTGACGACTTCGACTCGTCACCTGCTCCTTCCAAAGGGTGACAAGCAACCTGGTGGGCGGGGCTTGGTCGTCAGTCACGCCATTCCAAACTGGTGGTGCGCAAGTCTGACCCCAAGAAAGCGATTTTTGCCCAGTCGGCTCCTGGTTCTCCATACTACGGACCGAGATACACTCCACCCATCAAAATCCTGTTTCTATTTTGAGGTCTTGACAAGGACTGGACTTTGATCAATCTGCCAAAGCTTCCAGAATTTAATCTGAACCATTCAAACTCTTCACTCCAGTCAGTCACGGGGCAAATGGGCGTCGGATGTAAAGCGTGCGGCTGCTGACTCCTGCATTACCAAACTATCTGAACAGATTTCTTTCAATCTGGACAACTCATCACTGTGATGAGCAACAAATGAAACAAAATTTTCAGGACGCCATGTTACAGCTGACAGTCTACCGGCTTTGGAACTTTATTTCACAAGTGAAATTGTGTCCTTTCAAGGCCAGCAGTCTATCCGAGAGCTCTACTTACGTTTTTCACAGACACTCAGCAAAGAAACAGCGCCAGTTATGAACCACTATCCTGACGTAAGACGGACATATGAGCAAGTTCTTCGCAGGAATTTTGATACCAGCCACGTTGCAGATGAATTTCCCGGCGATTTGACGAAGTTCTGTGCCGCCAGAAATGCGGCTGGTTCGGGTTGATTTGATTCAGGTTGATTCGAAAAAAATAGAATCAACACAATGCACACATTGCAGCAGCTTTGGAAAAAACTAAAGGGACAAACGAGGAAGAGTAAGAGCAAGTGTTTGCAAATGTAGATATATTTGTTGAAAAATTTTGCGAAGATATTTCTGAGAACAGGAAACCATGACCAAAATTTGTGCTGGGATCTACGAACAAAAATACAACAATTGTTTTTCTTTTGTCAATTGCGGACAGATTGAAAGACGAGTTCAAAATGTTTCAAAATATATGCAACTAAATACGAAATAAACAACCGGGAGCACCTGCGGTGTGTCAAAATCGGACTACCTTTTGCGACCTCAATTGACCCAGAAAAACTCCCACAATGCAGCGGAATCTGGAGCAGACAGCATGTGCTTTTGCTGTCATGTAATGCAAAATTATTGGTGAATTCCTTGCACAAAGTGAGGTCAGGATGGCCGGAAACACCAGACGATATTTGTTGCACGTCTCATACTTGGGGAGCGGGTTCTCGTAAGTCAGTTGCTGTAGTCTTTCACAGTTGATCCGAAGTGAGCGATAATTCATGCCAGGTGTTCATTCCATGTGGACCTCAGGCTGATCATGCGTCTGCAGAGGTCAATTTTGTGAGGACCGAGAGACCAATACTGTTGCAACCTGCGACTTGGCAGCTGTTCGATTCTGTCTCTGTTGCAGCGGAGTGCAGTATCAGGGACGACCGAAGGTCAACACAGTCGTCGGGGACCTGCTGGTAGGACGCAAACTGAGCCTAACCAAAGGCGGATCGAGGCCGCTTTGACCCCCCCCCCCCGGTCCGCCATTCATCATTGCCACATCTCCGTATGATGTGAGACGTCAGGGAAAAACTTTCGACCTTTCTGAAAGTTGTCCACCGTTCAGACAGGATTTGTTGTGTGGATCCGCTGTAGTGATATCACAAACACACTGGTTGGTATCTCAGGAGAGACTGACTCCGGGGGCGGGAATCTCCTCTTTTATTGAGTACACAGTGGTGCCATCTAACGAGCGGTGGTTCTAAATTCACAGCTGGTGTGTCACACCACACTCCTCCCCCACCAGGGGG
>JAAUXT010090842.1_pt1 | contig 13213 bp, 15 predicted proteins | sample 7278171 | NCBI WGS metagenome assembly JAAUXT01 (sample SAMN14350112, study PRJNA611818) | marine sediment metagenome | isolation source: surface marine sediment (1.8m) | place: French Polynesia: Moorea | collected 2018-08
GGTCGAGAAAGGAGTTGTGTGATTGAACAGGAACCTTTTTGTGGGGTGAGAACCCATTTCTACCACGATGCGAGCTCGTACAACATGTTTAGAGATCGCAGAGTGGTAGAAAACAGATTTCCCAAGTGTTCGAAAACACATCTGTCGACTTGGAATTCGCGCTGCTTGTGCAAGCTTGGCGAGAGAACAAAATGAGCTGCGATCGTGATTGTGTCCAACTCTCCGTCAATCATGTCACACAAAGCAATCAATGCGCGTTTGTTGAGAGTGAAGCTGGTAAGCAATTACTGAAGGTGTTGCGTGGGTGAATTGAGGCTGACAGCTGGTGGGTGTGTTTGTTTCAAAAATCTCAAAAACTAAAAACTTCCTTCCCTCAATCAAGGGAAGGCACAAACCCCAACTCCTCCGCTGCTTCAACGACATGCATTTGTCGGCTTCGTCAAACTGCCAATGGGGCAATTTTTGAAGAGCAGAAGCCAGCGCTGTTCCCGTCAACAGCCTCAGTCACAAAATCTTCCCGCACGGTATGTGTGCGTGTGTGCAGATTTGATGAGGTTTTCATTTTAAATGGAATTTGACGCGTTTTAACTCGTGGTGAGGAGTTCTGACAGATTCTGGAACTTGTGCTTTGCTGGAAACATTGTTGAATTGTAGCATGAACAACTTCGAAAGTTCTACCGGCCGGACGTGGCAGCACCTCGACATACAACCTGTATCTGGAATGTTCGGCTAAAAAGTCCGCCTCGCTTGAATTTGCTTTGAGAAACATTTCTATAAGTACACCAGGGATGTAGCATCAGCCACAAAGAACGATGTCAGCGAAACCATGGAACAAAGACTGTTTGCTGAGAGATGGTTGGAGCTGTTTACTGAGGTCCTTTACATTAGGAGGAGTGGGCCTCTTGTGCCTAATTTCGCTGATCCATGTAAAATACGTTATCGACAAACTCAGGAAAAGAGAGTTCTCGCTGTGTGAACCAATTAGCCAAAGAAAACATCAGCGTTTCTGTGGACGACGAAGAAAGGCTCTGTTACCTTGGAGATTGCTGCCAACTTTGGTGATCTTGTGCTGCTGGTGCCAGTGGATCACTTTTGCAGCATTTTATGTTTGAATTAGGATCTTGGGCAGGACTATAGCATGTGAAAATTCATCTCATGTGACCTGACGGCGCCGACTCTTATCGGACAGGAACACGAGCTCGGCTACCCTGGATTTACGAAGGTTTGCCCTCAATCGCTTCGCAAAGCCATGTCCTCGTGGAGCAGCAGCAACAGGCTGACGCAAGTGAAATTGGATGCTGAGTTGGTCTTCTCCCACACAATAAAAGTAGAGGGTAAAGCTCAACATTTTAGGTTTGGAAGCTGACTTTTGTTTGTCCTCACTGTTGCCATTGAAAGCACTCAATAAAAAATGGACGTGATCCACGCACCGCACCAGTTTGCAAATTGAACAATTATGGTGCATTGGTGTTCTGCAGGGACTTCGGCTTCAATTTGCAGTATGTGTGCGAGATATTCCCCACACCTACACCGTTGCTCTGCACGACACAGGGAACGTGGGCTCTGTTGGGAAACAAAGAGAAGCCAGCTGCAGTTGCGTTCGCAGTTTTTTGTTGCAAATCGAAGAAAAAAATCACTCAATCAATGAATTTCAAAGACAACAGACGCCGCAATGTGGCCTGCACCGGACCACCAGAGCTGAAAGTTGAAGTTTCCTGCAATCTCAGAGTATTCGTATCATCGTCTCACCAAAAATTTTCAATGTTTGTTTGCTTTGAACACACCCACGTACCCCCTCCCCCAGGCATGACCAAAGCCGACAAGGGAAGCTGATCTGCACAGTATTTGACATTTGGAAAATGATATCCCCATCATTCCATATGAATCGGTGACCTTGGAGAGAAAGCGACAGCTGAAGCTGAGGTGTCGTGCGTGAGCAAGCAGCTGTCTGGGTGCCATGAAAAGGCCAATAACAATGTAGACAGATACTTACATACAAATGCCATCTCTGCCTGATCACTTGCATCAATCGCAAGACACACCCTTCTCTCTGCTGCAGCCATCTTTTCCTAACTTGGTGTGCGTACCACGAGTATTCTCAGAGCAAAAGGAAATTGTCAGTTGTCACTAAATCCTGAATGAAGACTTATTCACAGAATTAGTTCTAGGATTTGGAGTAATCCAAGACTGGATGTTGCACTTGTGACAGAACGCGTGGTGCTGCTTTCAACGGAGCTGCAGTGCTTCCGTTTTGGTGAAGCTGCCCAGGCCTGCAACCTGCTTCTTCGAAAGGAAGTCGCGCAAGGGAGGGCATTTGCAATGGAAATCAGCACAAATGGTTCAAGTGATGGCCTTTTCAGCGTCAAATATTGGAATTTTTCAGGTACGAGAGAACTGAAGTTGCAGTGACACGTACAGCGTGGCGAGCATCTGTTTTCAGAACTGAAATTCGCAGCATCACAAATGTCGTCTTTTCTGTAGGCGACGACATTGCCAATGGCTCTCAATGATTTATGTGTTGCGTTCAAATTGACCCAGGTTGACGACAAGAAAAACGTCCTGTGTGTGCGTGCCTAACGAACCCAACAAGCCTCATTCAGTGCATAAAGCTGCAGCCTCTCGATCAATATACGTGCATGGCGTGGGAGTTCTTCCTGACTCCCCGGAGATTTTTAATGCTGAATATTTCGCCACCAACTGAGCTTCCACGTTTCATGTTTCGATCTTACCTGCGTTCAGAATGTTTCTTTTGAACAAACCTCGGCTGATCGTGGAGGAAGGTCGTGAGCCATGACAAAACAAGTATCACTGCAGGCGGTCTTGATGCCACTGTCTACACGTCATGCGTGGTCTTTTGCTTTTGCGAAAAAAAAGCCTGAAACAAAAGAAGACTTATTTTGAGAGGGAAACGCCTCTTTCGTCAGAGACTTTGGCCAGGGTGTTGTTGCCTCCGTGCTGGGTGCGACTTGGAAAAGAAATGTGGAAAGGTACGCTGCTCCCGGCGATATTCTTCATGGCAAAATCTGCCAATTCTCACTTTTTGCAAGGAGCCTGTTTTCCTGCCCCAAGGCAAGGAAGAGCGGGACACACCACAGCGGACGCGCTGTCGAGAGTTCCCCGTAATCGCAAGCACAACTCTGTTTTGCAACCCTTCAGGAATATTAGCTGACACTGAATCCACAATCATTTGACGTTGCCTTTGCCTGTGAGTGTTTTGTGGACCATGCAGAGGTGGAGACAGACTCTTCAGCTTCCTGAGACAATCTGCCAGATCTGTTGCATTGGGCATCCAACAGCATTTGTGCCAGCATCACAGTTTGCTTCAATCAATGAAAAAGTCCGTGAAAAATGATGATTGTTCCGGGCAATAATCACGGCGCAAGAGAAATTAAGGGCCTGAGATAGTTGCATGAAATGTAGTCGTCTTGGCAACTCTCAACAGATCCATTTTGGTCGAATCTTGCCACCTTGAGACCAAGTGTACACAAGAGGTTCCCGCACAACGAGAATTGAGCCTTGAATTTCCGGTATACGAGAACGGATCCCTTGTTGGACTGGGATCGATACAACTGAACCTCACGGCGTACGGCTGACATTGCAAGAACGCCATTGCAATGTTTTTGAACCAATTGTGTGCTCGTGGCAACTTCTTTTTTCAAAACAAAACAAACTCACGTTTGCTATCCAGAAAGGCTCAACGTGTGGTTGAGGTTTTGGCTGGGGGCACACCACCACCGACGGGGCGAGTTGGACGGGGCGGCCCGTCTGGGTGTGCCGTGCTGCTGAAAGGCTCATGGAGCGGTCTGGGCGACGGGGCGGCCTGTGAAACTGTCCGTCCTGTGAGGTGTGTCTGCATCCATTAAAAACACACTGGAGCCATCCGCTGGACGGGGCAGTTGCGGCACGGGGCGACCCGTCCGACCGCCCCGTCGGTGGTGGTGTGTCCGCACCATTTGGGTGACGCTGCATGCCCCTTACTTTGTTGTTGCGCGCACACGGAGATGGGCTGCTTTTTCCTGTCACTGGAACCAGATTTTTTGTGGCTCTTTCTCCTGGATATTCACTCACTTTTTGGCCCAAACGCCATTGCACCGGGCAGCCAAACAAGTGAAGTCTGAAGCAAGATGTTTTCCCCAAATGTGGTGGTCTGGATTTTTTTTCACACAACACTCGTGATGTTATTTGGTAACGAAACCGAACAAATCAAAACCTTCAAGGGTCTTTATGTCGTGGCTTCCTTCTGCTTGAATGGTTTGATGAAGATGTGCTTATACCACACTGACAACCCTCACCTGAGGCCACAAAATATTGACTTCCATTAATGAAGGAAACTTCAGTAGTCCTCTCAAGATTAAAGGACACCGACAAACTCTTGTTGTTGAGATCGTCTCTTTGTTGGAAAATAAAAATCAGCTCAGACTTTGAGGTGAAAGTTTGCAGTGATCATTATGATTTTTTTTCGAGGTTGCACCTCGCTGGGAGGCACAATTCTGTTTGACTCGGACTCAGTTAGAAAATATGTTCTGCACCATCGATTTCACTCTGACCTTGTGCTTGGCCAAACGGACCAGAAGGTCTGGGCTGATCTGTGTCGCCAAGGATTATTGGGTTGAAACAAGATCAAGGTAAATCGAGACATTGTTCAAAAGCGGACACTCGAGCTTTCGTGACGGCCCGTTCCCTGTTCATTGTTTTGGTGTGCAGATAAACATATTTTGCATTCTGTTGAAGCTTCGGCATTCGAAATTGTGCCTATCACACAAGAACTCGACAACGACCATCATCGTTTGATTAAAATGCAACACAACAGACACTTTTTTATTGTTAATGTGGGAAGGTTTCCGCGTAACACATGAAACTTACGAGACCTATTTGGGAAGACAGCTGTAGAAATGATTGCTGAGATAATGACAGACCGACAGATGAGGAGCTACGAGGTTTCAAGCCACGCACTGTCCTCGGGTCAGAACCTTCCAACATCTGCCCTGAGGCCCAACCAGCACAACTCAGCAGCAACAATTGGATTTAACTCGTAATTTAATTGCACCGCGACCATACTCTGTATAATCAGTGACATCTTATTCAGCTCTTGCATTTTGGATGTGTTCAGACCGCCTGAGGGTTAGACATATGGTTATGTGTTCAATGTTGCATGTGGGATGAGCCAAGAAAAAATTTTGTTGGTGAAGGAAATGCTTTTACTTGTGCCGTTTGTGGCCATTTTGTGCGGTAGAAGATACGATGAAAATAATCAATTGCACTCAAATCTCACAAAGCCGAGTTGCATCTTTGAAAGCTCTTCCTGAGAAACAGTTGCACTACGCGACAGTCAGCTCAGACGATGAAAAGTCAAATTGAGAAGATATCCCATTCTGCAGAAACGTTAGTGGACAGCTCCTGTGTGTCATCTTGTGTGGAACATTTTAGTTTCTCGTTCAATGATAGTTCTGAACGAATCTGTGGGAACTTTTATGTCAATTTGCATGATCTCGTCCGTGTTTGAGATCTGTAGCTTCCAGTCCAAGGTACTTTTCAGGTGACCCACACTGGACGGAGACCTCCGCGTTGTCGAAGTCGTCGGTCTTCACGGTTTGATCTGGTGAAGTGACGCTGGTCTTTTGATGCACTGGCTTCCTCGACATGGCGCTCATACATTATCAAATATCCTCTAATGGAATTTTAAAAAGTAACATCTAATCTAACTATTTAATCTGTTTTCGTCCTTTGACTCCAAACAAGGAAAGAGTCTTGATCTCTGTGGTAGCTAAAGTGGTGGAGTGTTGAAAAATTGCTTGTTATCTTGCGTGTGCGCGAGGGTGTTTCAGACTCAAGGGAGACAAAATGTTCCCAAAATTGTGCGTGGAACTTGGGCATGTTTCACAGTGCTATTTCAAGTCTGACAAGCAACGAAGACACTGTAATTATCAATTATTTTCACTACATTGACTTGCAATAGTCCTGATATGAGAATATGTACAAGGGGGTCTGGGAAACATGATACACATTTGATTATCTGATTTAAAGCTGAATGATGATCGCTCCTGATTAAGGAATAAGTCAATCCTGCAAACAAACAGGCTAACACATCCTGACAATGCTTCTTTTGAAAAATCCATTGAAGCGTGTTATGTTGGCAAATAAAAACACACAGCCAGCCATTTATGGTACCGAAAATGATGACTTTTTATGAGAATTTCACCCACAGCTTTGAAATAGGAGCGTATCCAATTTAGCTGGTTGATAGAGTTGGCTCCTTAACTGTTCGTGTTTCAAGTAAAATGAGCACGTTATTCATACTTGCAATTACAAAATACAGGAAAACGCCGAACGCAGTCTCAGTTGGAACCGTGTAAGCCAGGTTTTCCACTCTTGCAGTTCTTTGAAAGATTTTGTCTTGCCAATTGTGTTTGGAGAAATAAACGACACACACCCATGGTTTACAAAATGACAAAATCCTTTCAAACGGTTTGGTGGAGGCGCAAGATGTGTTTTCTGCAAAAGTGCTCCTGCCGGTATGTCGCAAGTCAGTGTGTGCTACCCCACCATATTTCTGAATAAATCTTTGATCGTGTTCTTGGAGTTGCCCACTTTGTGAAAGGAGCTCACTCCCAGAGCGACTGTTTGGCAAAGTCCTTCCGCAGAGCAATGGTCTGTGGTCCAGAAGCTTTTCAACGCTCTTTGACCCACTGCAGGACAGTTTTACAAATTCATGTGACGTGCAACAAACGTAGTAAGCCAAAACAAAACATTTTTCTGGCGCACAAAAAATTTATTTCAACTTCGAACACAATTCCATGAGTGGAAGTTTTCGTTTCGCAAGGCCGATCGACGGGAATTATGTCCATTTGCCATGGGCTTCAATGGAAACAAGCACTTCGGGAGTTTCTGGGCAAAGGCTAGACCCAGTCAATAACGAATACCTGATGAGTCGTGTACAACCACCACTTGTGACACAGTTGGGTTGGGTTCGCTTTGCCGTCGCGCGTCCCATTATCTATGCAGGAGAGTGATGGATCTTGTGAGTAGAGCAGCGCTGTCGGTCGGAGGGCGCATCCAAGGCAGGCGGACTGGCAGGGCACCGGGCAGCAGGTACCTGGGCGCTGGCACCGCGACTCGGCTCACGGGGAGTCGGGCCGCAGCGCTCTGCAACAGTGCCGCACTGTCCACTGTGTGGCCAACTGATTGAAATGGGTGACGCCCTCGCGGGATGTGTCCAAAAGGACTTGTGTCAGACTTCTCCGTTTCCACGGAGTAAAGAGTGTCAGTGGCAGGCTTTGTTGTTTGCAGTGGTTTGTCGTCGGAAGTTTGGTGGCTCTGATCTTCAGCGGCACTTTCCTTGTCACGTCTCTCCCGCGCTCTTCGGTTTTGGAACCAGATTTTTACCTGAAAGCGAAAGCAAAATGTTGTTGACTGGTCCTGGCCCCTCAATAATTCAAGGACTTTCTTTGCCACTTCGTACAGTTTGACTCCAGTCTATTTTATATGTGCTATTTTCCATGTGCCTTTCTGCATCAAGAGAGAGAGAGAGAGAAAAAAAAAAGAGAAAGAGAGAAAGAAAAGGAGAGGGGGAGGCACACAGAGAAAAGAGATCAGATCTGAGGTCCTGACCCTGTCCTCCGAGATGAGCAGCGCGTCCGCGAGGCGCGCGACGTCGGCGCTGCTCAGGTAGCGGCGCCGCGCAAACTGCTGCTCGAGGCAGACGAGCTGCTGCTGGGTGAACGGGACGCGCGGGTTGCGTCCCAACTTGCGCCGCCGCACACCGTCCCGCCGCCGCGACCCTGCAGGACACACAGGAGATGTGGCGAAACAGCAGTTAGAAATGTCAATCTTCCGACAAGTCCGTTTGAAATGCTGAAGTGGGCCTGTTTAGACTCAGCAAAACCAGTCGATCGAGGGTATTGCGGGCTTGTGCGATGTTCGAATTTCCATCAAACGACAAATTTCCCACGACAAAAGAGAACGAAAGCATCTTCTGTTTTTACCGCCGCCCCTGTGCGACTCAACAAGTAACGTTGCATGCAGTGGAGATTCCTGCTTTCAACAACGAATAAATTCGAAGACTGCCTGAAATCCGTCGAAAAATCGCGAATGTTCAGCAGACACTGGTGGTTTCAAGAATGATTGTTCTTACTCGGCAGTTTTGGAGGCTTGTATCTGGTGCACTGCAGCCAGGTGTATTCCGACTTCACGCTGCTCTCCACGTCTGCAGGTGAAGACTTGCGGTCTTCGTCTCTGCGTCTCTTTGATTCTTCTTTGCCATCTTCTTGAGAAAAATTGCAGTCAAACACTTGTGAGCAGTCGCTCTGAAATGTGTTCTGGTCAAGACGGTGCAGATGACTTTGCGATGGTCCTTGATCCGAGATTCCGCTTCTTGAAAAGACTGGTGTTTGGTCCAAGATCTGATCGATCGTGAATTTTGTGAAAGATCCGAAACTTGGTGGCTGCCGATTCTCCAGCAGTTTTGCTTTGTTTTGTTGAACACCAGACATTTCGTCCGGACTCGCTGCAGAAGTTGCCGCTGCAGTTGTGCTTGATTCTCCAGAACCAAGAGAAGATTCATAACTTTTCATTTGGTCCGTTTTTGTCATTTCGCGAATTTGTCTTGGGAAGAGAAGCAAATGATTGTCACTTGGTTCTGACTCGGTCTTCAAAACTGTTCTACACTCAACACAGAGCGCCAAAAGCGAAAAGGTCACGATTTTCCACCCCATATGGGACAAGAAAGAGCCAATGAGAATTCAAGCCTTTGTGGGAAGGGCCAATGGGCGCTCGCCTTCACAACTTCTGCGTGAGGCAGTCTTTTCATTGAAATGATCACCAACTTGAGGTTCGAGTATTTCAAGGGGGCCGAACATTGGCTGTTCCAAATTGAAAAAGGTCCATATTGCTGAATTTCGATCGAATTTGTCGCAGAAGAGGGAAAACCATTCGTGCTCATTATTCTTTCCAAATATCTCAATTGAGAAGGAAAGTTATTGCGCAACATCCCGGAACTTCAGCATGTTCGCACTAAAGTTCTGAAAGCAGACGGAACCTTGCTTGTTTCGCTCTCTCACCCGAGTGTGCTCTCGCACGCGAACATACTGCGGGCGGATGTTCCCATCTGCTTCAAGGCTGAAGGAGTCCCTGCAGAGAACAAAAGCAAGAGAAACAAATTGTTTCCCCTGTTCAGAAGTCATTCCCTGCAAACGACACTTTTTGTGGCGAGGCGCCAGTGAGTCCATCAGATGTTGTTTCACTGTGTGAATTGGGAATCTCAAACTTCAAAGTTCCGAAACCTCAGCCAGACAGCGGTGACTTTTGGACGCTTGGTCGTAGTTGTGGTGGTGTGTGTTTTCCATTTCCTTTCCAGTCCAGCAGACATGAAAAAACACGTATTGTCAGAGCGTGTTAGCCTGTTTATCTGCTGAATTGACTTATTCCACAATCAGAGATGGTCATCACTGGGTTGGAGATCAGATAATCAAATGTGTATCACATTACTGAAACCTGCAATGTATGTTCTCATATCAGGACTATTGTGACTCAAAGAAGTGAAATAATTGATAATTGCAGTGTCTTCTTTGGTTGTCAGAGGAGAACGTATGAGTGTAACCACCGCTTACTGAGATCAGGCATCAACTTGTCAGGAGTCAAAGGATAAAAGCAGATTAAATTGATAGATTATAAATCATTGTGATGTTCCATTAAAGGGCATTTGGTAATGCGGGTGCGATGTCAGTCAATCTTCGAGAATTTCCAGAGACTTTTCTGTCCCTCCAAACTCTTTTTAAAAGTCGGGAAACCAAGACAGTGTCGCAAATGCAGAGCAGTAAAACTGGATTCAAGTTTCACGTTTGTCACATTCGAGTTGTCTTTGAACAGACCTGCCCTCGGATTTTGCTCTTTTGCTGACCACACCAAGAGACTCAAGTCACAGTCATCACCGCCGCCAAAATACCACGAGATAAAGACGGCAAAAAGTGAAGTTAATTATTTTGCGCTTTGTTGGTTCTTTTTCTCAGTTCTTCTCACCTTCTGGTATTGGCTGATTCCGCAATGGGGAGGTGCGTTCGTCAACAGCTTCGAATTTTGCAGTTGAAGGAACACGACGGCGCCGAGGTGATAATTGCCGTGGTGAAATGTTCAGGCGCACAAAGAAAACATGTATGATTGCGCTGACTTGAACTAATTGTACTAATTGCACTGATTAGTGTGTGGCACAGGTGACACAAGTGTAAACTGCAGATTGAGCGAGCAAACTTCGTTGGTCCCCAACAGAAAACAGCAAACCCAACAGCACAAGATTCAAAGGACAATTTTTTTCGCACGGAAAAGTGATATTCGGAGAGCAAATGATTTTATATTTTTTCAGTTCGTAGGAAAGCAAACGTAGCCAACCCGTGTGCGTGCAAGTCGCATGCAAGTATGTATGAGACGTATCCCAACTGTCACTTCAAATTTCCGTTGATGATCCCATTGTTTCCTTGCACAAAATGGCAGTTTTGGTGCATTTTACTCAGGACAAAACTGTGAGTGCAATTGATGATATGTAGTGTGTGTGTGTGTGTGTGTGCATGTGCATGTGTGTGCACGTGGTCGCGCGCGTGTGGCGCGATGCTTCTTTTCCGTGAGACGGAATTTTACCCGAGGCTGGAAAATTAATTTCGATTTGATTAGACGCCGGCAACGGTCGGGCTGTGTTGTTAACCCAGTGGTCACTTCAACATCTGTCTCGAATGTAACGATGATTATTTATGTTGCGTAATTCAATTCAAAGGTGCAGTGTTGGCTCCGAGCAAATTGCAGTGATGTGTTGATTGGAACACTGAATTCTTCAGTTTCCTCTCGTCGCGTTCACGGTGCTGGTCAGCAACAGGGAGCAACAACTTTCGTTCCAAATGGGCTGCGAACACATGTCATTGTGCGGCTTTTCGTTTCATTGCTGAACTGAAATCTTTTTGTCACTAACATGGTCAGAATCTCACCCGTGTCTCCTCGTTTTGTTGAGTGTAAACTTGTGTCTTTGGTTCTTCCTGTCAGCGAGAGTTCCCACTTTGTGTGGTACCGGTCTGTGAAACATAGTTGCGGTCGGCAAATCCGATTGTGAATTCCGCGATATCGATTTCTGCTGGAGCTTCTGAGGGTTTCCTCCAAACACCAAATTTGTGGAGACTTTTGGTCGAAAAAGAGTTGTGTGACTGAAGAGGAACCCACGTTGTGGGTGGAGGGGGGAGAACCCACGCAACACGACTCAAAAGGCGCTCATCCTGGCTTCAACCGCCACACCCATGGCATCGCTCCTCACAGGTGCGCCAGTGGTCAGGACGGCGCCAGGTCGGTCCCCTTGGTGTCGGATCGTTCTGAGGGCGGGTTTTGTTTTGCACAAACGCTTCCCGAGTGAACCGCAATTCTCACCTGTCACCGACACAGAACCTGTCGAGATGGCATTGGAGCCGAAGCGTACAGCACGGCACCGAGTCAGGGGTATTGGCGCTCTGTTACACTTCGTTCTGTCATTGCAGACTGGATTGAGCCAGACGCATCAGGATTGTTCCCATGCAATTTCAACAGGTTGCGCTACAGCCACAGAAGCGTTTATCTTTCAGGAACGGGCAATTCTATTTTTCAAAAAGCGATTGGACAGGAATTTTGTTTGACAAACGAGAATGCCACGAGCATTGAGTCGCGCTGTGAGTTCACCAATGCTGCACATTTCACAGAGAGTTTGGAGAACATAGATCAGAAGATAACAAGTCCAACTCTGGAGTAGATGTTGTGTGATCCCCTTGGAGTAGATGTTGTATGACCGGGAGGGGTGGGGGTGGGGCGTCGTGTAGCATCTACTCTGAGGTGACCACCCAGGAGTAGATGTTGCTTGGACCCCCCTTCCTGGTCACACAACATATACTCTGAGGTGACCAAGTTGGAACAGATGTGTGACCAGGGGGGGGGGGCGGGATCACGCAGCACCTTGTATGGTGGGGGGACAACAACAACGATAGATAAACTCTCATTGCAATAGTCGCGCGAAGCGCGACTAAAAGCCATCCTTAGGTTCTGACAAGATGCACCAGTATCGTTTGTTCGTTTGGATGTTCTGTCAACAGACTTTCAAAGGCAACTTGCAACAAAGCTGTCAAAATGCGAAAGAACGACGACAAAAGAATCGCTTGAACAACACACATGTCAAAGCTAACAAGCTGGATGAACGAGACTTCCATCCAATAATTGCAGAAGCACCATGCATTCACGCAAAAGGCATCTGCAGCTTCAGCAGACAATGACTCGACAACCAAGGCGTTCAACGCAATGCTGAGCTGCTGCGGGTTAATTCTTCGAAACAAAATACGGACGAGCATTGTGTTGAAGAGCAAAAAGAACCATACAAATGCAGGTATTTTTCATCACATGATACACTTTTGAAGCGTCAGACCTGCTGCGCTATCAAAACGTTGACTGTACGCTGATGCTGGGCAGACACGGACCGAAGCAAGCACAACAGGCCAAGTTCCTCCTTTTGAGAACACATCTGTTTCGCGAAGAGTGAAGACAGCTGCACTTCGTTCCTACATCGGTGTCTTGGTGGTGACAGGATTCACGAACCCAGCCATCAGGTCCTTGTTCCTCTGCAGAAGACAAGGCGCAATCACTCAGACTGCATCGGCAGATGTTCTGCTGTTGTGTTGTCTTTAGCTCTGTTGTTTGTGTTCTTACCATGTTCCTGAGCAAGTTGCGTTTCCTTCGCCTCTTCTCTTGTCTCTTCTTGGACCACTGGCAAAACGAAAAGATTTTTGTGTTTCATGGAGGACCAGTGCTGCCTGTTTTACTCCGGTGAATAACTCAAAGGTTGGTTCGGTGTCTCATGTCTCACTCGAGAAGTCTGTTGCCGATTCGCGGTCCGTCGCGAGAAGGAAAAGGGCCATGAACTCACACAGCAATAGACGAGGCAGCCGAGCAGGAGGACGGCGAAGGCGGCGCCGGTGCAGATGGCGGCGACGCGGAAGCGACCCTCGCTGTTGTAGTCGTCCACTTCCTCCTCTTCGCTCTCCTCAGGCGCCCCCCGGTACTTGTACTGCAGTGGACAGACCACTGTGTATTTTCTGACGAATTCTCCCGTGAAGTTGAAATGTCCTTCGGAATCCAGTGACCAAAAGGCTTAAACTGGACTGTAGACACTTGCTTTATTTCCCAGGTTAGTGCTGTACAAAAGCTAAAAGTTATCTGCCTTCAA
>JAAUXT010031777.1_pt1 | contig 13212 bp, 13 predicted proteins | sample 7278171 | NCBI WGS metagenome assembly JAAUXT01 (sample SAMN14350112, study PRJNA611818) | marine sediment metagenome | isolation source: surface marine sediment (1.8m) | place: French Polynesia: Moorea | collected 2018-08
CTCCACCCGTGAGTGATCACTCCTTCCCCCCTCTCCCCACCACTGGATCCAATCCCGTACCCACAAACACACACACACACACAAACACACACACCACCACCACCACCACCAACCCGTCCTCCCCTGCCTCCCCCCCCCCCGTCTACCCTCGTACCTACAGCCTGGTGCGCCAAAAACTGGCCGCTCGATACACACACACACACACACACACACACACACACACACACACACACCTGCGAGGACAGCCTTATGCGCCAGGAACTCTCTGCCCGACACGCAGAGCATGACGTCGCTGAAGGCGGAGCGGTCAAACAGCGCGCCGAGGTCCTCCGACAGCCGACACTCGGGCACCTTGACCGGCGTGCAGTTGGACTGGCCCGAGACGTTCACCGTGTCCCCCACCACGCTCACCTGCAACCAACACCCTGTCTTCAGATTTGCAGTTCCAACCATCAATGCGCATGCGGTCTGCAGCAGTCACGTGATCACGCGACGCTGGGGCCAGAGCGCGGCGTGCTGAAGCTCGGCAGCAACTAACGGGACGGTGACGCAAGCGCAGAAATCTTACGCTGACGTGCAAAAATAATGACGCAGTGACCAGAACATGCGGCCCCTTCTCTCCGTGTAGGAGAGACGGAAGGAAGGAAACGCTGCATTTTTGATGTTCAATGTGTGTGAGTGTGTGTGTGTGTGTGTGTGTGTGTGTGTGTGTGTGTGTGTGTGGCTGTGTGTGTGTGTGTGTATGATGTGTGGTGTTGTGTGGTAGTGGTGTGTGTGTGCGCGTCATTTCAGAACCTACGACAACTGTTTTTAGTCGCGGAAGCGCGACGAAAATTGCAAGTATGTGTGTGTCCGTAACGGTGTGACAGCTTCGTGCTGCCCACCCCCTGTGAGCGTCAAATTTGGTGCCATTTCTTATGGACTAAGCAGCACAGTATGGGCTCTTATGGACCAAACAGCTTGGTGTATGCAATTTCCTTCTTTTTGGCACCAACTCTTATGGACTAAGCAGCATGGTATGGACTCTTACAGACAAAACGGCAGGGTGTTTCCGCGACAAATGTCCTGCAAGGCATCCTCGTTGTCTTTTGTTGTGTAACTCTATGATTGATGATCGACAGAGTCCCAGACAGAAACACCAAGACGAAGATAAGGATGGGAGCAACGTGAGCGACTGCAACAACGTCGCACAAGTGACCCAATCGATCTTCAACATCCTTGACGTTTTTATTGCACAGTTCACAGACCGGAGCTCGATGGCAGGGTTCCAACAGAGCCTGCTTTCTCTCATCTCAGACAGACAGACAGACAGACAGACAGACAGAGACCTTGGCGGGTCAAGGCCGGTCAAGGCCGGGTCTCCGTGACCGTGACCCTCTCAGCAGCCCAACCCCGAGACATACCCTGAGAAGCCCATACCCTATGGAGCCCATACCTTGATGAGCTCACACCCAAAGGAACCCACACCCTGAGTACCCCACATCGTTAGGAGCCCATACCCTGAGGAGCCCACACCCCAGAGCCCACACCCCAGGAGCCCATACCCTGAGGAACCCATACCCTGAGGAACTCGTACCCCAAGGAGCCCAGGCCCCCGGGAGCCCAGGCCCCCAGGAGCCCATACCCTCGGGAGCCCATACCCTGAGGAACCATCGAGGAGCCCATACCCCAAGTAAAGGGGTTCTCACATTGGGTGTTGGTTGTGACTGAAGCTGATGACCAAAGCCAACTTTTTTGTCAGTGACTGAACTCTTTTAGGTTGACTGAACCAAAAAAAATGGTTCAAACTGGGTTTTTTTTCAGCAGGTTGACTGATCCCTTGCCAATGGGAAAGGCAAATAGAAAATGCTACTGCACAATGTGGACTGATTATAGGTTGACCTATAACTTGTCAGTCATGACTGACTTTGCCAGAGTAGGTTGACCTACCTGTGTCAATGTGAAAACAAAAGTCAGACTGACAGGTAGGACCGCACAAGCAGGACCAACTTTTTAGTTCGGACTGACCCAATGTGAAAACCCCTTAACCCATACCCCAAGGAACCCATACCCTGAGGAACCCATACCCTGAGGAACCCATACCCCCAGGAGCCCATACCCTGAGGAACCCATACCCCGAGGAACCCATTCCCAGAGGAACCCATACCCTGAGACCAACACACCCTGAGGTACCCATACCTCGCAGAAGATGGTGAGTTTGTCGTCGGGCAGCAGCCCGTTGGCCTCGTCCATGAGGAAGTCCCGCCGGATGAACTTCTTGAAGCCCCAGTCTTTGCCCTGCACGAACCGGTACGCGCGCTGACTCTCTGCAACCACAAGACAATGTGCACTCAGCTGGTCAGATCTATGAAAAAAGCGAATGGAAGGACGTGTGAGTGAGTGAGTGAGTGAGTGAGTGAGTGAGTGAGTGCAGTTGTTTTGGGCGTGCGTGTTGTCGTGTGTGGGCTTGTGTGTGCGTGTGTGTATGAGTATGTGAGGGTGCGCGTTCTGGTTTGCGTGGAGTACCCTACCCACATGTGTGCGCGGTGTGTGCGTGCGTGTGTTTGGTGTGCGTGCACGTACCCATGGCCTTGGTCTCCTCGCGCTTGGCGTTGAGGATGGAGAACTTGAACTTGGCGCGGACCTCGGACTTGTTGCACGAGACGAGCAGCAGGTAGAGAGACAGGTAGTCCTTGCTCTCCTCGTCCAGCCCCTTCGGGTTCACCCGCAAACACCTGGCGTGGCGACACAAGCAAACTCGGTTCATTCGAACTCTGATCTCCGGAAGAAAAACAACCGCATTCACTCACGTACTTGCGCACAGACCTGAAAACAAGCATCAAACGATTGCTGGTTTCGAACTTGTTTTCTGAGTTTGGCTTTGTTTCGCCGTGGGTTCTTGGTTTCCAACTGCGGATTGAAGCTAGAAATAGCTCCTTGAGCCGGATTGGTATCGTGGTCAGTTCATTACCATCCTGCAGAGGTCGTACAAGTGGGAACGTCCTGGAGACGGTTCAGACGACGCTGTTGTTGATTTCTCTCCATGGTAACCGAGGACACTACCGGCGGCCGGAAGTTTCAATGAACTTGACAACAAGAACGTTTGTCGGGACTGAGTCGCGCTCGTCTGCACGGGTGTTGTGGTTCTGACACACACACACACACACATACACACACACACACACACACACACACACACAGAGGCAGGTGGCCAGTACCTGTCTCTACTTCGTTGGCGATCACACAAGGACCTCCCACTTCCGTGTATGGATGGGATAAACGGTTATGTAAGAGTTCACACACGCTACAAAAATGGTTCCTGTGAAATCATACAACAATTTTTTGAGACCTTTGGTCGAGAAAAGAGTTGTATGATTGAACAGGAACCATTTTTGCAGTGTGTGAACTCACTTCTACCAAAATGATGTCATGTATGAGAGGCCTCATGATCGCAGCGTGGTAGAATGGTCGTTCAGGAGGTGGCAAACCTTGCCTTTGACTGCATCCCAAGGGCGTTCTTCAGTTCGTACGAGAACTTACACGTCAAATTGGGATACCGAGACCCAGAACAACACGTGGTTGCTCAGCAGGAGTCAAGACCCAGTGACACGGCTGGATCCAGATGCAGACACTGCAAGTTCCCGAGCAAGTGCAACTGAGACGCACTGGGACAACCTCGAGGGGCCTGACTCACAGACCACGCGTCATGTCTGCACTGGGAGCTGCGTCGCTTGTGACGACATCGCACTCATTGTGCAGGAACGCAACGCTGGGGACCTCCAGGCACCAAGGAAGCTGTGTCTTACTACTTACGGAGTGAGTGCATTTTTGCTGAGTGCATTTGGTGCACTCTGCATGACATTCCCAGCCCCTGGGTAACTTGAATTGACAACACGAGGACGATGTAACAAACACCTTCAGTGTCGCCATCCCCGTCCGCTTGCAACGCAACAACGGAAAACTGCTGGCGTGACAAACAAGGTGTGACTGTCCTTCCCAGCGAGCCTGCTCCTGAGCTTGCTTCCCAGCGAGCTTACAGATCCAGGATTGCAAAGGGGGCAGGACGCTGGGGAAGGCAAGCTCCAAAACTGACCTTTTCATGCAACAGAACGTTTGCACACGCGACCAAAATGACGGAAGAAAATTCCATTTTATTTTCGGGGGGGGGGGGTGTCAAGGGAGCCAGGCCCGCGCCCCCACTGCACACGCTGGAGCGAGCAGCATCTCAGGAGTGTGGTTGTGCCCCGTCCCCGTGGGGTGAGGGTCTCGGGCAGATATGACACCGCTCCCTCCCTGCGGGTGCCCGACTGCGCTTCCATGGCAACAGCAGCGGCAGAAATCCAACTGACGGTTTTGTTCAGACACTGGCAAAAATTTACCAAACAGGAAAATGCGTTTTGTCTTCTTTAAAAACAGTCAACGTCCGCCTGGGCAGCCGACATTGACATTCGTTGCGTCATGAAGGGACACACGCCCACTCTAACAGCCCAATGCGGCCTGGTTTACGAGCAAAAGACACAGACGCCCAAAAACAAGAACAGGGCTTGACAACGACCTTCACACAAAGCCTCACAAAACTGACAGAGACGGGGTTTTTATGGCCAATGGGGCCTGGTTCCGATGACGGACTGTGACTTGACACCAGCCTTGAACCATCACACCACAAAACCGTACACACAAGACAAGTGTTGATGTACATACAGGAACACAGCCGATCCCCCTGCACAACGGAGGCCCAGCGCACGCGCACACCACGCGGCCTTGACCTGTCCCTCTCACCAAACTCCATTGCACCGCTTCTACGAGTTCTTCAGTCGTTCGCTCTCGGCGCCGAACAACACCAGGTTGTCATGGAGACCCCCGCGGACGCTACCTCACGGCGCACAATACGCGTCCCACGTGTCACCTTGAAGCCGTCACGTGGCGCCGTGGCACTGTCGCACCGGGCCACGTCAAGGCTTCGTCACGCACCCCCCCCCCCACCAGGTGCACACAGCGACAGTGTTGTGTGGAAAGTGTCCTTGAGCTGTCTGGCTGTGACTTGGTGATCTGCTGACTGTACGAAACAGGAAAGAACCGGGGCTTCTGCGCAGAAATCCGCTGCTTTTGTTTGTGGAACCATCTACAGGTGAAAATGTCTCACGTTTTCGCTCGGGTCCCATTGCACTCGGAACTCAGGTTCGTCACAAGATCACACACACACACACACACACACACACACACACACACACTAAGGACGCAGACACACAAACACACACACACACGGACACAGACACACACACAAACTCACCACTTGAGCTTGTCGTTTCCGTTCGCTGAAAACGTCGAACTCTTGAGAACTTCGCCCATTTCTTCGCGACAGAAGCTGAAGTTGTTGATTGTCCACATGTACGAGAACTTCACCACTTTCACCTTAAACAGACGAAAGGAAATCCACTATGAATGACGCTGGACACATTCACAGACACAAAACAGAGGCACTTTTCCGAGACTGAAACGGAGCACGGGGGCGGGTCCACAGGGGCGGACAAAGTGACACCCACCCTTGGGGGAAACGCATTCCATTTTCTTCCAAATCAGTCACCCCCACCCTACCCCCAATCATCACACACACACAAACACACACACACACACACACACACACAAACACGCACACACACCGTTCGCAGCCAATGGAGCTCGGGAGATTCCTCAGACAAAACTGGAAATATTTATCCAGACGACAAGCCCAAGTCAAGCCTCACTCTTCTTCCTGTAACTAACAAGTCCAGTGGGAAATCAACCACAAGGTTCCTCACCTTCAAACAGGAAGGGAACCAGATGGATGCGTCAGGGCAACAAACACGTCTGTTATCCCGGAGCCCGAGTCCTGAACCTCGGAGCTTCTGGATCAGGCCGCTGATTCAAGACCTTTGTTGTGCGAAGTCCCTTTAGGGCGAAGCACCATGTGGTAGTGCAGTACATGGCAGCTGGACCAAAATGTCCCCTGCCCCCCTCCCCCCTGTGGGACCCCCCTCCCCCATATGGGACCCCCTCCTGCCAGAGGTGGACCCCTTATGGCTGGATACCCCCCCCCCCCCAGACAGCATGACTGGTGGAGGACAAGGAGGACCAGGAAGAATTGATGAATAAGGAAGAATTGATGACATTACCGATGCTGCAAGGAACTTCGCACTGCAGTTGCCTTGAGCACTGCTTCTTGTTCAAGAACCCGTGGAGTGAGATTCTCGTACGAGACACGGGGTTTACCCCGACACAGGTGTCTCACCATTTCAGGCTGAGACCAAAGACAACACGATATCTTTCGGTGTTGAAGTTTCATCCTGAAATAGACAGGCACCCCCCGTGGCACTGCGGAGCCTTGATGAATGAATGCCGAGTCTTAAATGACCAGACACCCGGATCTACTGGGTCCGGGTGTCTGGCCGTTTCATTACACCTGATCAAGACATCTGGGCATTCGGGAAAAACAAGGCACCAACGAGTCTAGGAGAGGAGATGGATGACTAGCTACTTCAGATGTGATCACATTCAGACGTGCTGAGATCCTCAAACGCTCATCACATCTCAGTGCAACGGACACTCCTTTTCACATTGAAGCCAGCTGCCCACAGACGAATCTGCATTGTGGGACCTGGCCATCCGCACGGAAAGATTATGTGCGGGTGGACTTTTTCAGATGTTTCTTCTGTTTTCCGGCTGACACGAACCATACTTGGTGCAGCACCTGCAGATACAGCCGCGGGCATCATCTGCTTTTATTGCCTTCAAAGAGACTTCGAGCAGAGCAAGTCCCTTCCGAGGGACGCAGCCGGTGAGTGAGTGCTTCACCCTGGTGGTTCCCCTGTGCTGAGGCGGACGCTTGACATTGTCACGTGCCTCGCGGCTCCTTGGGGATCTTCCTGCCTCCTATCAGAGATTTGTGTTGGACTTGCACAGTCGACACAGAGAACCTGCAGAGCAGACCTGCTGCTGCTGCTTCATCACCTGCTGCATACGTATCGCAGCGTCAGCCGACATGCAGCCAGCGACTGCGGTAACCAGCCAAAGCGTGCAGCGCAATGCAGACGTTCCTTGGTGCGACAACACTGGACGTCGCCCTGTGCGTTGGTCTGCTGCTCAATGGACTAAAGGCGAGTTTTGCACACGCTTCTCAAGCAAGAGCTGTGACGTGGGCGTCCAGTTGCAAGACTAGATTCTGGATACGGAACATATTTTTTTCTCTCTGATTGCGCCTCAACAACCCATCACACTGGAAAAGCGATGTTAAACAACATTCCAGTGCAGAATTGCTCCGGGCTTTCGGCCCCCGAACCGACAACCTATTTCTGAGACGAAACAAAACAAATTCCGTTTGCAGGTGCAGAAAGTTTAATGCAGATGAACGAGAACATTTCTTCGGTTCGACGGGAAATGCGATCAGAAACGCACTTTCTATCATGCTGGGGACTTCTCGAACTTGCTTTTTAACTGTTTTGTTGTGCTCGAACCGGTCTTCACGTACTGGTCACCGAACAAAAACAACACAGACTTGCTCAACAAACTTCTTCAACTTCAAAATATGTGAACATTTGCCAACAGATGCCAACAATTCTCACCAACAAATTCCAGAACTTAATGATTCTTCTTGCAGTATTTCAACGACAACTTCATCTTTTTCACAGACAGTTTCTCACACTTTTTGTCAATCGTTTCCAGCACGCCACACAGAGGTGGACACTGCCCATCTTCCCCCTTCATGACACACTTTTTCTTGTGCAGAGACAACCTTGAATTTGGCGCAACTTCGCCTGGAGATGAGAAAGTTTCAGACTTGCTTTTGTCGGCATCCACGCAGTACGGCATGAATTCACACATTTTCCTCTGATCACCAACCACTCTCTGTTCGCACACAGCTCCAGCAGAACTTTTCACAGCCAAACTTTGGCTTGCAAATTTCAGTTGCTCATCGCTTGTCCTTTTGTACGACCACACAGCATCACTGGTATGACCCGTGACTTCCTTTATCACCTGTTCATCTATTCCTTTGTGATAGAGTCGAGTTGCTGCTGTGGCACGCAGAGAGTGGTTGGTGAAATGACCGCAGAGACCCACTGCAGCTGTCAGACGTGCTACAGTCTTTTTCAGAGCATTCACTCCTACAGGTTTATCAGCATACCAAGTGCATGGAGACTTCGGAGACTTCAAACCATACTTGTACAACGCAGAAGACTTGCTTTGCTACAGAAGCAAAGAGACGTACTTTTGGTACAACCTGATGACATGGTGAGTTGAATCTTTTGACCCATACACCTTGACAGTCTTGGGGTTGTTCCTTCTCCCAGTCAGCCCCCCTTGGTTAGTCTTCAAGCGGGCATCCTCCCTGTACAGCAAATACTTCACTCCATCACTGTCGACAGAAACAGTTATCTGAGGATCATATGGCGGACAACGTAAATTCCGGTGTTCCTGACCACCACGGAGGGCACAGGAAATTCCCAACAAGTACATCACAGTATCTCTCAGCTTGTCAGGAGAATCTTCTCCAAGAGTACCCCCCTCCCACATAGCCTCCTCATCTGTCTCTGATATCACATTTGCCTTCTGCAGAACCCCAACCCGGTCAAAAGTCCTCTTCTTCATCAAGTTGTCTAATGTGAATTTCACATTGTGGAACTCCTCACCATCGACCAACTTGAACATGAGCCCCTTCTTCTCCAAAAAAAACTATGATGACTATGCCATACAAAGATTTGGCAGAATACTCCTTCCTGTCGACACGCTTAATCTCATTCAAAAAAGCGCACAAACAAAATGACAAGTCAGACTTGTTGACCCCAATAGCATTGATGTCACAAGATTGCACTTCACGCTTGACAACATTTCTGTTCATCCGCACATACCGCCACTGTCTGAACAACTCCATGGCCCAATCTATTTTCCTCTCAGTACTATCAGCAAAAGTTTTTTTACTCAGTTTCTCCAGTTCCGACCGACTGGAAGGAGCCTTGAAGCGCGCAGACAAAACCTCTTCTTCCTTCATCTCGGGCGACCAACCAAACTTCGGAGCATTCGCGCTGGCCACAGAGCTGCTTGTGTCCACTTCTCCCTAGTCTGCAGAGTCCGGATACGGCACCAAGCTCTTCACGTCAAAACTGCAAGAAGAGCCTTCAACAACACCTGAACTAACATTACTCCTGCAGTCTCAAACAGCCACAAAGTTGACACTCACTTCCAGAAATCAGGAGAATTGACACAGGCTGAGAACAGGGGATCTCATTCCAAGTGTCTTCATGGAAGGTCTTGTTCGCAACATCCTCTGCATTCATTGTCGACATGAGCTCACTCTTCTCAACTGAGTCTTCAGCATGACTGTCACAAGCCCCCTCCATCAAACCAGTGAAGACCACAGGAAGATTGCCACTGCACTGTGTCGACGTCAACGCACCACTGGCACAAACAGAATCAGACCCAGCCTTGCCACTGCACTGTGTCGACGTCAACGCACCACTGGCACAAACAGAATCAGACCCAGCCTTCAGCAACAGTGACAAATTCCGACCAGAACTCAACAAACACCCATAAAAGAAAGAGAAACCATACTCATTCCCAGGAAGAAAGTTGACCTCCAGTTCGCACTCTTCTCCATCACCATTGTCTGCAAGCACTTCAGACCACTGCGGGCCCAAGTCAAATGATGCACTCTCCTCGATAACAACAGTGTCATCAGAAGAGTCCAACTCAATTAACTGAGGCAACGTTGGCAAGTTTTCGAAACTCATTTTGGAAAAACAAAACAAACCAAACAAAAAAATTGCCACCACTGAACGAAACATCCGCTCGTACCAAAACTTCAGACACAACTGGCCACCGGAAAGACAACTGCCCACATGACAAGGTCAACACACCCCCTGCACGAATTTACTCAGTGCAACACTCTCAAAAATCACCCGGACAAAACAGTTGAAATGCACGTTCGAGAAGTCCCCAGCATGACAGAAGTGAGTTCCAAACTTTCCTGTTCTTTCAGAGTTCTTCGCAACACTCCACTCGAACTGTCCGTGGTTCAGAAACTCCATCTCAACCCAAAGGTATCGATGTCGGTCATGAACCACCGACAGTTCTCATGTTGTGCTGCGAAGTCCTCTTCAAGAACACGAATGAGTTCTGGAACCCTCACATCTGTCACAGCTGAGTCGTTTCCGCACAAACAGTGCGCCAACTCTCATCAAGACTACCAGTGCAAAAAGGTTCAAACGCGGGGTCACGTTTTTCTGCACTAAAAGTTCAAAACTTGTCTGACAATTTGCATCGCTTGGGATGAGGCTCAGGTTGATGTAGTAGTGTGAAAGTAATGAGGTCAACTGTTGTTGAATGGTGATTCACCACCAAATGAATGAGGTGAACCGAGCACCGCAATTCATCCTCCAGTCCCATAGTGTCGCAGATCCGTGTTTTCTTGTGGCTCGTACTGAGGCGTGGGGCGTAATGTTGTTGTTTTTCGCCCGTCTTTTCCCTGCATTGCATTGGGAAATGAGAGGAATCGAGAGCGATCGATCAGCTTCTGCGTTGGGGGTGGGTAAACAGCAACACGTCATCAGACCTCACCTTGTTGCACTCAACCTCGCATGTTTTCGGCACTTCTTCCCAGACATGCAAATGAGACATTGAGATCAATCCAATTTTGCAGATAAACGTGTTTGTGGCTCTTCGCTGCGAAAAGGGTCAATCGTCACTGGTTGGATGTAAACATCAGCACGACGTTTTGGTCACTCGTGTGTGTGTGTGTGTGTGAAAAGAAAGAAAGAAAGAAAGAAAGAAAGAAAGAAAGAAAGTAAGTTCCCATTCAGGTGTTAGTAGTCGACGGGTGGGTTCAGCGTTTCCAACTTCAAAAATCGAAAACAGCGACACTTGCTTGGGTGAGTGCAACTGAGGCAGATGAGTGGTGACTGACTGACGGCCCGCCTGGCCTGGCCAAGTTCGACACTCGGCAGCACTTCAGGAGACTTCCCCGACGTAAAAACGCGACACTCCCTCTGGTGGGTCCAGGATTCGGATCACGAGGGGGCAGGGGTGAACGTGGAGCCCCACACCACCTTCAGATTGTGCCCCCCCCCTCAGCCCAAATGTGAGTTCGTCCAAAGTGAACGGGATTACAGTGCCCCACCCCTGGATCCACCGAGGCGCCCGTCAACAAGATGACAAAGGGTATTGAAGCGACCGTTGAGGCCTAGGAAGCGCTGACACTCGTGCACTGAATCACAGCGCCTATTTTTTGTGGAAAGTCCCCAGAAAGAGGGTGCATTTCCCTTTCTTCATCTGTGTACGAGTACACTGTAGCAATGCGAGCATGTCATTCAGGTGCAGAAAAGTGAGCGGGAGTTGAGAAGCTGGCGCGTGCTGCCGCTGCTGCTGCTGCTGCAGCACGGACAACAGCCCGTCCATGGACTGAAGGACACACGCGCTTCCCTCCCCCGGACGCGAGGACACTGCAGTGCAGAGACGCGACGCAGGGCCGTCCGGAAGTCTCAACGAGGAGACACGAGCCAGGAGGATCAATCGAAGTCTTGTCCTGTCTGTCTGTCTCCAAATTACAACTGATCCTGTGTTCTTCCGCAGAAACCCCTTTGCAACAGTGTCCAGTGTTGCGGGTCGTGCTTTCCACATCACACTTTGTGTGAATTCAGCTTTTGGTTTCTCAGAAACTTCACAAAACCACACATCCTCCGTCTGGACAGATACACCATTCAGCAGAACAGACTCAAGTTTTCTCGTAAATTTCGGGTTCTGAACTTCGCACCCATTGATGGCAAACATGGACACTGAGATGGCTACCCACTGGATCAGACGCGAGAGACCAGAAGGGTCGACCTGACAAAACAACATGGTTTGGGTAGATCTACAGGACAATGACAATGTCAGCTTCTTGTGACCAGTGTGTGTCCGCAGTGGTGTTTTCTCTTGTTGGGTTATTTCCAGGCAGCAGCCACTCTGCACACTCTCAGTGTCCAAGGTAGACGCCGGAGTAAGGCACGTCGTCGTCGTCGTCAAGGGCAACCTTTGTTCTCAACAGGAGATTCAGAACAAGTAATCTACACTTGTTACTCAAGTGGTTTGACACTTTTACACTTTGGTTGCCTTGACTTGTGCCTTACAACAAGTAACCAACAGAGAACAGGAGACATATTAAATCCTCGGCTGTGCCTCGGATTCATTGATCTCCTGTTGTCTGTTGTTTACCTGTAACATCCCCTATTCATCGGTCAACCTTGGCTGTGAGGCTGAAGCAGAAGCGGTGATGCCTCGGGACTGTGAGATACATGCAGCCAGGTAGGCGAGGTTGCTCGCGCTCCTTTAGGTCGGGTTCATAGAGGCAGCGTTTGCGTCGCGTCCCAGCAGCTTCCGATACGAGCTGCTTCACGAGAGGGGGGGGGGGGCGACGCCTCCAGTGTGAACCCAGCCCTGTGAGACCTTGGATCTTTTTTCGCGAAGTCACGGACGTGCAGAGGTAGGTAGCGAAAGGAAATCAATGGAGCCGAGAGGCTTCGGGCGCGGTTCGCACTGCACGCGTTGCGTCCCTGCGCAAATCAATGGACGCCGCGCATGACGCTTCCCGCGTGAAGCCAGCTTCAGCCAAACACAGCAGCATCAGCATGCTCAGCGACATTTCCAATCGCTCGCTGCATTCGTGCTGCTTCGCGGCGCAAGATAACGTTGCGTGAGCGGAAAGTCGTCACACTTCCGTTTGGTTGAATTCGCTCCAGATACTGGAGGTCGGAGGTCCGGCGTTTCCCGCCATGACACAACGCGCGCGTCCGTTGATTCAAGTCTGGTGCCACGATCGCAAGAAAATACAGGTTCCTCAACTCGATCCAAAACGGACCACCCTCGCAGCGTGGAGAGTAGGGCCGGTCAGATCCCGGTGTAACATGCCCCATTGGCTTGCGTGCCCGATTGACACGTGTCAATGGGGCACGGCTGGTAGACCCATGCCCCATTGACAGGCCCCGTGCTCCAATTGACAGGGGCAAGCCTCCAAATGCCTCCCTGGTTGTCCCAGGGGGCAACCGGCAAGCCTGCTCCCCCCCCTCCCTTGCCTCTGGGGCACGGCCAGTAGACCCGTGCCCCATTGACAGGGGCAAGCCTCCAACTGCCTCCCCAGTTGTCCCAGGGGGCAACCGGCAAGCCTGCTCCCCCCTCCCTTGCCTCTGGGGCATGGCCAGTAGACCCGTGCCCAATTAACATGCCTCCAAG
>JAAUXT010100222.1_pt1 | contig 13210 bp, 18 predicted proteins | sample 7278171 | NCBI WGS metagenome assembly JAAUXT01 (sample SAMN14350112, study PRJNA611818) | marine sediment metagenome | isolation source: surface marine sediment (1.8m) | place: French Polynesia: Moorea | collected 2018-08
CCTTCGCAGGATTTTTGAAAAAAAAAAAAAAAATTTTTAAATGATCAGTGATGCTTACTAATCATTTTCCCAAAAGTGGGTCCACCCCCCCCCCCCCGAACGTTTATGTGACCACACGCTTTTTATGCGTAGCATTCTTGTTTTTCGTCCTTCGTCTGTTGTCAATGTGCCGTTGCGGTTCTCGTGGTCCCTGCGGCCGCGGCTGCGGTCACTGCGGTGACAGCAGGAGCTGAAGTCAGTTGTTTCTGTCTCGCTCTTTCTCGGCTGACAAAGTCTTTGGAATCCGTCACAAGCCACGAGCGGTACTCGTACCACAGCGCAATGGCGGACCAAACACAGGTTGCACGATGCAGAAAACAAAGAAGGTTGTCGTGCGAGTAGTTTTGCAATGCAACCCTCGCGCTATCGCATGACTTCTGCGTGACAAAAACACAGGTTTTGTGACATCGATCTTGGTGCTCGGACGCGGATCTAGGATTTAGCCAGGGTTGGTTGCCCAAAGAGGGGGCAATTTCAACTCATACAATGAGAAAATGTGTATCGGAGTGTCAGGAGTGTCGCAGCCTGAGGACAATGAAAATGTTCTTGCTGCACCGTGATGTGTGCGCAAACGAAAACAGTCCACAGCAGCCAAGACACTTCGGACATGACTTTCAAACCCATCATCACCTGAGATGCTTGCTTGAACGGTCAACAAAGAATTGTCCTGTCAAAGTGCCATTCATCGTCGTACTTTTTCAGAAGAATTTCTGGGTTGGAAGGGGAGGGGCTGAATTTCTGGGTTGGAAGGGGAGGGGCTGGCCCAAAACTGTGAAGAAGATCCCAGCTGGTTCATTGGGTAAACCCTGCACCTGGGAAGACCCAAACCTTTGATGCCAGGTTCAACCTGAAATCTGAAAGTGTTTGGATTGTACCTTCAGTCCAAACACCTTGACATGGAAGTGTGTTGTTCAAATTGCATTGACAACATTCTGTGGTCTTGTCTCAAAAGAACAAAGTGTGGCTCTTGGATCCAGACCCCCCAGTTGAAGTGAGTCCACATTTCACACCGACCAAGCACCCAAACAGTGTTACCTTTACTTTCGGGTCTGCATCCACCAAGCCTTCGATACCACACACACTTTTTGTGGGTACAATGGCCCCTCCCGGTGTCCATTTTTTTTTGCAAAATCTCCCTGCATGGATGTGGATGGCACTGACTGACCTCTTTGGATGTGAATTTTTCTCCAGGTGCGTCCAAAAGAGCGAGCCTGTGTCATGCACTGGCAGTACCTTGAGGCATTGCGTCCCAGGCAGATTTTCAGGCGGGCTCAAACCCGAGTACCCACCTCACAAGATGAGGCAGGTCCAACCCACACCTAGTCGCCCGTGTCAACGCTCTGGTTCTTCTTGTGGATGGGTTTATATTGCAATCGATGGGTATCATCCACCTCAATCGACCCGCAGGTGATTTTTGTACGGAAACGACAATTGTTGTCCCAAATGCGCCTTTGTGTTGCCATACTCATCAATGTTTCTCAAATTTAGTTCAAAATTCTGTTGTACACAGGATACATGCGAGTATCAAAATGAAATTTACACAACCGTGCTATGCAAAAAGTCGAGAAAATTCAGTTCCAGCATTATCTTTTCACAAACATTTCTCTGGAGAGGCACGTTTGAAACGGCAATTGAAACAACAGAGCAAACATCCCATCTTCTGCTTATCTTATTTTTTATTCCATGTTGGTCTGGTATGAATTTTGTTTACCTATTATGTCTTCATAGTATTTCATTCTATGGGCTTAAAGAGAGCAAACAACAGAAGACTGGTGGCTTCACTTCATGTGAACCCTGTTGCTCCGGCAAATTCTTTCTATGCAAGTGGCAAACAAATTGCATGATAATTTTATCTGAGTTGAATACTTTAGAACAGAAAAGGATCGTCTGGAGGCTCGAGCCCGAGCGACTTGTTCAATGCAAGGGGAAATCACGTCAAGTCATTGCATTGTTTTGAAAAGATTTCTGGCCAAGACAAGAAAGCAAAGAAAATTCTCATGTGCTGGAAACCCGCAAGAACTGCAATTGTTTGTGCCCTCGGCAGTCCGTCCTGCCGCAGGAATCGTGCGATCACGATGCTTGGCCAGAGTTGTTCAGTACGTTTGTGGACGTTTGTTTTTATTTTCTTGCGGGGCAGGGGGGTGAATAAAGGAAGCTGTTGGGTTTGTCAAAGTAATGAAATAAACTGTTAGTTTACTCCCCTGCCAACTGAACTGGTGAATTTGCGATGGGCCTGCACGAAATTTAACAGAAATTGCAGGGTCTGGCAGGGGTAAATAGGGCAACGAATGAAACTTGAATTTGTCAAAGCAACAAAATGAACCATTGGTTTGCCACCCCCTGCAAATCAAAATGAAATGCACTGATGAAATTGCAATGGGCAAAAACACCCATGGCCTGTTGCATGGCACAATAAGTGTTCTGAGCACAACTGCAAGTTTCTTGTTCTGCAACAGAACAGCCTTTTGGTTCACTTGACAGAATGAATATCCTCAAGCAGACTCGCAGCTTTCTTCAATGCACTCGGGACGAAGTCCTAGTGCAACCTGGCTACATCAAAACAGTCAACATACTCGATCGCCTTGGTGGCGGAGTGCGCTTGATGCAGTCACAGTTGTCATCAGGCCAGGGAGCATGCTTCCAAAATGTTGAGGTAGGAGAAACATTGCTCTACAATGTACAGGCTGTCCCAAAAGGGACAGGCCTTGTTCCCGCATTTGAGATGTACTTCTCAACCCGGGGACCTGTACATCAATGGAAGGCACGAACCTGTGTTTTCAGTACACGTTTGTGTTGTGCTGTGAATCGTGTGTGCCCCGAGCAGGAAACAAACTCGTTTTTGGAGCGACGATCAGAAAGCTTTCCTCCACCAGCTGTGTGTACAAGGTTGCCGAAAAAGGCAAGCAGAATAACGAAAGCTGAGTATCGTAGATTCTACCTTGGTGTCACGCATGACGCGTTTGAACTGATTTGCTAGACCATGACAGTATAATCTATGGATGTGAACACAACGAACACGGCACATTAACTTGAGTGTATGTGTCCTGTATCACCTCAACCATTGCAAGTTTAACGAGAAAACCAAAGTTGTCGGCCAGTTTTTACCTGGGGTAGATATGCTTGGGAGAAACAAATCCACTGCAAGTGTCTCACAACTGAGAAGTGGTCTGGTTTCTTTTGCAGGTGTGGCAACAGTAACACAATTTTCTGCAGCTCGGAAGGTTGTTTGACAACTGTCGTTACAGTGATGATCCTGAATGGTTTCTGATATCACAATTGAAACAACGACAGTAAGAAAGCCAATGACCGGCTTGCCATCCTTCAAGGCGCGACAAAACATTCAATCGAAGCATCCTCCCGCCCCCCCCCCCCACTTGATAGAATTTGCGTAAAACTAAGCGCGCGGTTTAAATCGATCTTTTTGGTGTTGTTGCTAAGGCGCCTTGCATGTTTGGCAAAAATGTTCTGGTTGGGGGAACTGCGCTAGCAAAATTTCCAAATCATCAAAAGGGATCAGAAATCATTTCTTGGTGTGCGTGCGTGTGTGTTTGTGTGTGTACGTGTGTGTGAGAGAGCGAGACAGACAGACAGACAGACAGACAGACAGACAGACAGACAGACACACACACACACACACACACACACACACACACACACACACACAGAAGGGACTGTTGTGAACCAGAAAAATGCACTCAAGGGGTATTGAGACCTTTTGAGACCTAGTTCACTCCTCCCCTGTAAACCAGCACGTGAACTTTCTAGATCACCAATTTAATGAAGCAACAAGGAATTGAAGAAAACTCTGCTTCGTTCCACATGATTTTGTACGCATTTTCATCTGTGATCTCTTGTTGACTCCTTCACACTTGCCGTTTGCTCTCGAAAATTGCCGAAGTACTGAAAAATTCATGACTCCACAATGCAAAAGTGTCACATTGAGCGCGGTGGTGAGCCGGTGGTGAGCTTGTATGAAAATTTCTAATGTGTTTTGATGTCAAACTAGGCATGAAATTCAATTTGTACAACTTTGTGCAGAATACAAACGACTCGCACTTTCAACAACATTCATGGCTGGGGGGACTTGGCAAGACGCACAGGGTGGTTGTCGAGAAATTTGTTGAAACTTTCAGCGACTCTCTTCACAGGAGACCATCCGAAGGCGTTTTTAGAGCTCAACCTTTCGTCTTTCATTTCAGATTGTCCAGCTTGGGAGTGTCCTCGTGGCATTGACTCTGTGTAAGTGTTTTCTCTCAGTTGAACTTCATATAGTGAGCTTTCTTGATGTTCAGAAAGGTCTTCCATGCCCTTTGCTTTCGCGTCTTCATTTGCGATTGAACAAATGAACTTGTGTCATTCTTTTCACAGTGCAACACGGCCTGGGTGGGGTGTCTGCACAAACACAATCAAGTGAGTACTATTCGCACGACAACACACGTGCCTGTACCTTTGTGAAATTTTCACGTCGCTTTCTTGTAAACATGGCTGGAGATTCACGGAATGAGAATTGAACAAAATCATTTGAAATTAAAGGAAAAGCACGAAGTTATTTTTCAATTCATTTGAGCTGCATTTTTGTACACGTCAGCTTCGGATGGTTGCCATCGCTGCTTGTGAGAATGAGAATCAAAGGGAAACTCCAAAAACAGATTGATCGGCATGCATTGCCTGCTTGATTTTATTGCACGAATGCAATGTTTCTAATCTGCACAAATCGTCGTTGCTGCCTGTCTTGGAATGTCGTCGTGCAATCTGTACCTTCTCGCGTCTGTGGCGTCTGCCGGCAGCTGTCTGGAACAAACTGAATCTGTGGATGATGCGCAGAGGCAGATCACAAGAATGGTCTTTCGGTCAGAATGTTTGCAAAAAGTGTCTCCGGGAGAAACTCCGGCTGCCTTTTCTCTCTACTTTTCGACTGTCAAAATTATTGGCAGGAAGTCTCAATTTGAAGAGTTGCCCAGGTCACAGTTTGTTTGTTTAGGAAGTCGCTAAAGTTTCCTCTCGTTCTTGTTGTGTTCTTTACGAACTGCACCGTGAAATAAGGATATACCTTGCAGATTACGAGCGTAGAAGATCAGAGCAAATTCTGTGGCCCTTGTCCACTTCATTCGTTTGCTGGCACTTCGACGGCAAAGGAATTTCAAAAGAGCTTGGCAATCAATCGTCTCTCGAAACTTGTCTTCCGCAAAAGTGTGTTGAAGTGAAAACAAACATATATTGTTTTGAAAAAGCAATATGATGTTTAAAGGCTGGAACTGGAGAGCATGCGGCTGTCATGATTGTGCTCAGCACGCTGTGCAACATACCAAAGCTCGTCGCACGAGTTGGTTTGTTGTTTATACTCGTATCTTCCCCTGATGGTTCTGCCTGACGTAGACATAGGTTCGGAATCAGGTGTTAAATTTCCGTATTGTTGCCCTTTTCAGTTGTGTGCACCGGATTGGCTGACATAGTATTCATCGTGGATGCTTCAGGAAGCATCAATGAAATCACAGTCAACTGGCCAACGGTCGTTGAGTTTTTGAAGACTTTCGTTCGTGCTCGGACCATTGGCCCAACACAGACTCAAGTTGGTTTGGTCGAGTTCAGCAACAGTGCCTACACAATTTTCAGATTGGACGAGTACTCGGACACCAGTGGGGTGTTGAGGGGCATTGATAGGATGGGTTATATAGGGGGCAGAACCAATTTAGCAGAAGCCTTAGACTTGGCGAGAACTGACGTGTTTGGGCGACCAGGAAACAGACCTGAAGCCAAAGACATAGCGATAGTCATTACTGACGGTATCCCGAACGAGCGTGTTTTAGACACGATTCCAGCCGCCAACAGACTGAAACAGTTCGGCCAAGGAGTCACGATTGTGGCCGTTGGAGTGACCAATCTGATAGATGAAGCTGAACTTCGAGCCATTGCGTCGTCTGCAAATGACGTGATACTGACCCCCAGTTTTGACACCCTCAACAACGAAATTGACGTGTTGACGGCGCGAGCGTGCATCACGCCGGCGTCTCCCACCACCCCCACCCTGACGGGTAAGAAACCTCTGTGTTAAACACAGCCCCTGACGGTTGGTGTTCAACATGTTGCAGGCAACATGAACCAGGTTCCAAGGTGTGAACTTCTGGGCATGGCTTGCCTCACAATGGGTTTTCTCCATGTCTCTCCAAGGTGCTGATTTTGTCATTCAGACTTGAATGAAGATGAATGCAAATGAAAATTTGTTTTTCATTGTTTAGCACGTGCATGAGAACACGTGCGAGCGCATGACTCGATCTTTCTTCTTTCTTTGTAACATAGGGATGCATTTTTCTTCTAGTGTGCGTCGCCGTAGCAGACATCGTGTTTCTTATAGACAGTAGTGAGTCCATTGGAGAGGCAAACTATCGGTTGGAAAGGACCTTCGTCAACAATGTAATTCGGCAGTTGGGTGGCGAAGTCGGCCCGGATGGTATTCACGTCGGAGCTGTGGTTTTCGGAACCGAAGTCCAGAATCCGTTTTTCCTCAACACGTACACGGACACTGCCTCGGTGACCAGAGCAGTTGACGCTCTGCCCTATCTGGAAAGCCAGACGAACATTGCCCGCGCCATCATCGACATGAGAGACACGCAGTTCAGCGAAGTGAATGGCGACCGGCCGAACGTGCCGAACATCGCGGTTCTGATCACGGACGGACGGAACGAGCCGAGCGACGCCGACCGGAATCTGGACCTCATCGCGGAGGCGACCAGAGCCAAGCGACAAAACATCAACATCATCTCGGTAGCTGTCGGACCCAACGCCGACCGAGCCACCTTGACAGAAATTTCCGCACCCAACGCAGTGTTCGAGGCCGAGGACTTCCGTGGTCTCAGCGATATTCTGCTCAGACTTTCCGAAGACGTGTGTGCCATCGTGGCGTCAGGTATAGTACTTGAGCAACACGTGCATGCAAGGTGTTCAGGGCTTCTGTGACTGGTGAAGCTAACGAATCCACATGTCATGAGTGTGCAAGTTGTGCTGAATGTGCACTGACAATGCATGTTTCGTGTTCGGCTCTAGAATGAACTTACCGTTGACCTGTAGCCAGAAACAATTTTCATATTTGCACCTAATCAACACGATGCATCTCTTTCACATCATTTGTAGCGTTTCCTTTGTGTGTACAAGAATTACATTTCCAGCAGGTCCTTGAGCTGGTGCCTTGTCCTCAAGTCTTTCGTTGGGTCTTTGTTCTTTTGTCTTCGTTTTGGATTGTCTGGTCGTTGTTTTGTTGTCAGGTCAAAAGTTTCCTGGTGTTGAGCAGACGGACTCCTCCATGTTCCCAGATCTTGTCTTGAGGAAACGTGAACCTGGATCGCAACACATGAACAAAAATGTGCCTGTTTGATTTTGCTTCTCTGTGCCTGCAAGGTCTGTCGTGCTTCAAACTTGCATCGTTCGTGCTTCTTTAACTTGCTCGTACTCATCCTTTTGCGGCTATGTGCTGCAAAACGGCACCACATACGTACGCAAACGTCATCCGCTCAAGAGATGAAACATATTGTTTTCTATTCTTCTTTAGCTGGCCAATGCCAACCTGCAGACGTGGTTTTCTTGATTGACAATACGGTAACTGGGGATGTTAGCAATTTCCAATTGGAGATCGATTTCGCCATCAACACGACTCGGAGGCTCACCGAAAACAATGACTGTGTTCAGTTTGGTGTGGTTCTCTTCGGCACGCCAATACAAAGCCCCCTTTTCCTGAACACCTACGGGCCGAACGCTGTGACAGCCACCATTAACGACATCAGAGCATTGGGAACCAGGAACACTCAGAGAAATTTAGCAGAGGCTTTGACTGAAGCCATTGATGTCCAGTTCACCCCTCAGAACGGTGACCGCCCCGGGGCGCCCAATATCGCGATCATCATCACTGACGGCACCACGAACCCCAACCCGGGCACCGGGCCCTCGGCCCTGCAGGAGGCCACCCGGGCCAAGACTCGAAGCCAGGACCCCATCAACATATTCACTGTCGGCGTGAACGGAAATATTGACAGAGCTGAGTTGCAAGCAATTTCGAGCAATAACCAGGCATACGTAGCAACCGATTTCACTCAGCTGAACGGTCTCGTTGGCACTGTCACTCAGGCTGCGAGGCAGGTCATTGCGACTGGCCCATCCACTCAGACAGGTAACGATGTGAACGTTCAGGTTTCATGCTGCAAACCCTTCATGCCTCAAGTAACCATGCATAAGAGATCAATCAAGGTTCAATCACTTGGGTACACTTGGTTTGGTTTCCTGGACCTCAGTTAGTCGTGATTCGATTCTCCGTTGTTCCTCGATTACCTGTGTTCTTGCCCAAGTTCTCTCTAACCTTGGTACCCATTGCCTCGGTTTGTGTCAATTATCCTGATCGTGGTATCAGTTATCCTTGAAAACAAGTTGCCCATCGGTTCTTTTTGATTTTCTTTTCTTCCACTGCCCTCTTCTTCCTATCTCCACTCAGAAACAAGAGCATCTCTTTCGGATACGTTTCTTGTAGATATTTGGGTTCGGGGACTCCACTCAACCACTGTTTTCTTTCCCACGAATCCCATCAACAACTTTCAAAACCCTTGAAGGTGTGGCACGTTGGTCAAAGCCACAACAAACGTGTTTGTAGATTCTGTAAATGACACAACGCAAACTAACACGGCGGTGCGTCAAAGCAGAAGTAAAGTTATCTGAAATGCACGAGCGAGTAGCAACACGAAAACTCGAGTTTTGGCATCAGATCAAGCGGACCTGCTTTCCAAATCAAATCAAATCAAATCTTTTCGGGGTGTAGAGTCGGTGTCGGTTATGCGTTTATTTGTGTATTATCTCAGTTGTTTTGTGAATCATTTTGTGCACGTTGCATGTTTGTAGCTTTCCAAGTTTTTAAAGTTTTCCCAATGTCTACATAAATTCCTTGGGAAAGGGAGTTCGTGCCAAAGTAGTTTTGTAGGAAATCTCGCACACAATCACTGCACATCCACTGTAGTAGAAAACTGCTCGCCAACACTGCACCCATCGCTTCATCTAACGTGGACTGTCTGAAAGAAGTGGGGTGAACAACAAAGTGTCACATGTCCCTCAAATTTGGCGGATTCAGATTCGTTGCTGTTTTTTCTAAAATGTTCGCCTGAAAATCATTTGATGTAAGGTTCTGGAATTTTGATTCGCCTGTTGCCCTGTGTTGCTCCCCGTGTTTCACCTGGTTCGCTCGTGTCACAGCGGTGCCGTGCAGGTCCGATGTCGTCTGGGCCCTCGACTCCTCAGCCTCTGTCACCCAGAACAATTGGAACTCATACGTCCTGCCCACTGTGAACGACTTTATCTCGAGGTAAGAAGACATTTTTGAACGTGGATGAGCAAAGTTGTGCTGTTGTCAGGCACAGAAACGTCGAAACGGCACGACTTTTTCAGGACCTGGATCGATTCGTCGAGACCAAACTACGCTCGGATCGGGGTGCTGTACTACGGGCAGACCGGCAGCGCCTTCACGCATGTCCCGCTGACGCGCTACACCCTCAACGTGGAGAAACAAAACTTCCGTCAGGAAGTGCTGCAAGCGCCTTACCTCAGCCAGTTCAACACGGACGTGACGACCGCGATGACCACAGCTCTGCAGGTGCCATTCATTCCCAGTCGTCTGACAAATCTGTCTTTCAAAACGTGGGGAAATAAGAATGAGACCAGTGACACGTAGAAATCCGATTGTTAGATCTGCCTACAAAAATCCATTCCAAAGACGGTCCGTTGTCTTGGTCTTGAACCGCCAAGCTCTTGCTGTTTTAGATGTTTCAACGAGCGTCTAGCAGGAGGGACACGCAGCGGGTCTTCATTCTGCTCGTCGACGGACGCCCGACTCAGAATGAGGCGACTATCCTGGCGCGGGCGCAGGCCCTCAAGAACATCGGCGTGCGCATCCTCCCAGTCATCTTCGGCGACGCTGGCTTCATCAACGACGACCTGTGGCGAAGAGTCTCGTCCTCCGACTTTTACGTGTCGATTCCGAGATCGCAGTACAGCCAGTTTTCGTCCACATACTTGGGAAGGATACACAATTACGCATGTGGTAAGTACAACACCTCCACTTGGTAAATTCCTTGTCATTTGTTGAAAGCATTTTATCGAGACGTCAAACTTTGCCCTCAGCGTGTCAGACCGTCTACGACGTGGCGCTCGTGGCGGAGAACTCGCGGCGCTCGCAGCTCGACTGGTCCCCGCGCATCCAGCCCTTCTTCACCGACGTGCTGGACGGACTCTGGCTCGCCTTCGACGACACGGACCGCAGCCGCTCTTGGGTCACATTCCACAGCCACGCTGACCAGTTCACGCAGGCCGGTCTGCACTTTCCATTCCAGCAGTTCTTCAGCTACCAGCAGGTGGTGAACGGCATCAGGGCTGTCAACGCCTTTGGAGACACTTCCAACAACATTGATGATGTGCTTAACAGCGTCATTCAGCAGTACCAGCAGCTTGGACAGTCACAACCCAACAGGAACACCATACAGAATCTCTTCATTGGTGTCTTGTATTCCCTCAATGACGACCAATTCGATCAGTTCTCACAGCTGTTCAACAACTTGGCTTCACAGTACCAAGTGCGTTTCGTGTTGGTCGGAGTTGGGAACGATGCCAACGATCTTACAACTTTGCAAAGATTGAGCAACAATGGTCTGGCCCTGTTTGTTGGTTCTGCAGCTCAGCTCAGTACGTTTGCCACTCTGGATGCCATCTACACCTTCCTCTGCCCAATCAGTGCTATACAGCCTCCTCCAGGACAAGTCGGACCTCCAGGGCCACCTGGACTTCCAGGGCCACCAGGAACCCCTGGAAATCAGGGACCGAACGGACCCATAGGACCACCAGGAATCGGAAGCCCTGGACCTCCGGGCAACAGGGGTCCTCCTGGACCAATTGGTCCTCCTGGATTCGGCGGTTGGTGCCTTCGCATCCATTTGCATATTTGACCTGCAACTTATTCGCTCTTTTGTCGTATTTCCACGCAACACCTGAAATGGAGAAACACAGAATGTGATTTGTTTTAGGTACGCCAGGGCGTCCTGGCTTTCCTGGACCTCCAGGAGCCACAGGGTTTCCGGGAAGTGTGGGTCCTGCTGGCGCACCAGGCGGCATTGGAGGAATCGGACCTCCAGGACCCCCAGGAGAACCGGGATCATTTGGACTTCCGGGATCACAAGGAGCTACTGGTGATCCAGGATTCCAAGGGCCACCAGGACCCAGAGGACCTGCAGGACCTTCAGGTTTCCCTGGAGGTGCAGGTCCCCAAGGCTTCACTGGCGCACCCGGACAACCAGGTGGACCAGGACCAAGAGGTGAGTTATTTGGCAAAACCATCCTTGTAACTTATCGTTTCACGTACACGCTCAGTGATGTGACAGATTTGTGAGAACTTCCAATAATATTTTTGCAGGTCTGCCAGGTTCAGTAGGTCCACCTGGGCCAAGCGGCTTCCCAGGACCTTCTGGTCCATCTGGACCAACAGGAGGAAGAGGTCTCCCTGGAGGCCCAGGAGGGACTGGACTCCCCGGCGGACGTGGATTCACAGGCGCACCTGGCGGACCTGGACAAAGGGGACCGCCTGGACCTATTGGATTCACGGGACCACCTGGCCCTGGTGGTTTACCCGGAGGTCCAGGCCAACGCGGAGGCATTGGACCTCCAGGTTAGAAGCAGCAACAAAACGGATTTACCATTTCGTAAAATCAAAACATTCCTACTTATGCTGCGTGTGGTTGTGTAAAGTTTCGTAAAAACGCTCACTAGTTCTGTGTTTGCAGGCCCATCCGGACAACAAGGGTTCACTGGAGCTCCAGGTTTCCCCGGACCTTCCGGTGGACCAGGAGGTTTGGGTCCGCCTGGCGCCACAGGAGATCGCGGATTCCCTGGGCCTTCAGGACTCCCTGGCGGACAGGGTTTCACAGGACTTCCTGGGCCTCCAGGCCCGAGTGGTCCTCGGGGCCCCCTCGGACCTCCAGGGTTTCAAGGACAAAGCGGAGCTCCCGGGGGAGTCGGACCCCCTGGACCTGCCGGCGAGTTCAAATTCTTGCACTGACTAAACGGAAGCACACTTGAACAAAATTGCTGTATGTCAAGTCCTTGATCGCTGCTTTTTGCTTTTTGTTTGTGGGTTGACCAATCTTTCACGGACAGATGAAGAATGTCGGAGAAAGTCATTGACATTGACGAAGAAAATATTGACTTTCAGGACCAGGTGGAACTCGGGGACTTCCCGGAGGCCCCGGATTCCCAGGGGCGACTGGTCTGCCCGGACCGAGTGGTCTGCCGGGTCCTTCAGGATTCCCAGGAGGACCAGGAGTTCAAGGATTCACTGGAGCACCTGGAACACCGGGTCTGAGCGGCTTGCCTGGACCTTCTGGACCTCCGGGCGCTCAAGGTTTTACTGGAGGGCCAGGACCAAGTGGGCCGTCAGGTCAGAACATTCATACAAACAGCAACAAAACTCAACCAGTCTCCCGTTTTGACTGTCCAGACAACGCGTGCACGTGCACAGAATTTTGTTTGAAAATAAAAACGTTTGTTGGCATTGCAGGCCCGTCCGGATTTCCCGGACCACAAGGCGCGACTGGTTTCCCCGGTGGACCTGGACCCGCAGGAAGTCCTGGACCCAGTGGCTTGCCGGGCCCTGCGGGAGCGACGGGCTTCCCCGGTTCGTCAAGAATTTGCAAAAACATTTTTTCTGCTAAAATGCCACCAACAGCGTTCCAGATGTGTATCAGCACAACGAACAGAGTCTACTGTTCTGTCCTCCGTAAAGTGCAACAGGCAGCGAAATGGTGTCTCTCGTCTTATCGCAGAGTTCACTTAACTCAATAGTCCGCCCGTCACACGTCTGTGACAGTCAACTGAGTCCGGTGCAGCGGTCCAATAACCAATGCAGACTTTTTGTGCCATGCTGTTAGGTCAACCAGAGGAGATCGCACTCTGCGCCCTGAGTACTCACTTCAGACTCTCAGCCGCTTCCTTACATCCGGGCATTTACACTCTCTCTTACCGCATGATGCATATGCATGAACTGAGTTATTTATAATTCAGTCTTTTTCTGTCATACACATTCCACACACAGATGCTCAGCATTGTTATGAATGTGTTGTTTCAAATCATACCCAACAATGCAACTTCCAAGCACAAG
>JAAUXT010118079.1_pt1 | contig 13210 bp, 12 predicted proteins | sample 7278171 | NCBI WGS metagenome assembly JAAUXT01 (sample SAMN14350112, study PRJNA611818) | marine sediment metagenome | isolation source: surface marine sediment (1.8m) | place: French Polynesia: Moorea | collected 2018-08
CCCTGCGCTTCCGCGACCATCAGGGTTCCCGCCTCGGAACTTCTTGTTGACATGGACAACGTTTCCACGCAACACAATAACTTACATAACGTTTCCAGACGTTGGTAGTGAGCACTTGGTTGGTTTCGTCGAAGTCGAGGATTTGGATGAGAACGAGTGCGAACTCGATGCGCAGCGTCTGGGACGAGTTGCGCACGGGTCGCGCCACCTTGCCCGCGCGCACGTAGCGCTCCTGCAGGAACGCCACCAGGCGAGACTCCTCCGAAAACTTCTCGAAGTCATAACTGAAAACGAAATGAAAATTTTCATGTCACAAGATCCAAAAGCCATGAGAGTCAAGAAGTTTGTGGATTCCAGTTTGCTTCTCATCATGTCTTTGAGTTTCAAAACTTTCAGGCTGCTTTGTTTCAGTCTGGTTCATTCTGGAAGAAACAAAAGAACAAAAGCTTCAAGTCTCTGGGAGACCAAACTGGGAGAACCGGGCGAACTCAACAATCAATCCGTTTTCTTTTCAAAAACAACAAACTGATGGTTTGAGTTCCCGGGATTTAGGCCAGATTTGAGAGCCGCGTTGAGCTGAAGGAAATTCACAGTGACGTCGCGCACCACGAGAATTGCGCTGAAGCGGTTTGGTGGAAGTTTAATTTCCCCGAAGCGGGTCAGGGAAGCAGAACCTGAACAGCTGATTATCTGACAGTCCATCTGATTTCTCTTGCGTGTATGAATATTTCCGTCGTTGGGCAGATTTGGGACGTAGATATAGTGGAGTTGGGGGTTTTGCAGTCGGGACCATGGTGACCTGGATGTCAAAACTGTTTCAAAGTTTGGAGCAAAATGTTGATTTTTGCCAAATGGAAAAGACCTTCATTGCAGTCTGTGTGTAGTGATGCAGATGGGAACACAGAATGCGGATCTTTGGATCCCAGGTTCTGGGTCCACTAAAATTCTGAACATTTCAGAATCATGCACGAAGAGATACGTTGTTGGACTGGAAGTTAAATTCAATTGTGTGAGAGCACAGAGCAACACCAAAGTTCATTGTTGTTGTGGAGTTGTTAGAACGTTTCGATGCGTGAGATCTGACCATGCAGAGAAGCGTCACTGTTAGAGTGGATGATTCTGCCAACAACCCGTGATATGTGCGACTTGAAACAGTGATGGACAGCAGTGCTCATGCTCCCACCAGAGATTCCTACAGAGACGTGCTTCCGACGCATCTTACGTTTATCCAGAGTTTTAAGGAGGAGGATGAAACAAAGAACCCACGTGTTTGTGAACCAAAACAAAACTTTCTTCCCACGATGCCAAAACCCGCACACCAGAAAGACCAGGTCCTGCACACAAGAAACAACATGCATTGAGTTGTTCTTCACCCAGCCGGATTTTTAGATTGAGGGCAGCAATCCTTCACCCAGGGTCTCTTTCATCGTCCCAAGATGATTTGAGTGAACATTGCGGACATGAAACAGGTGCATTTCCCAAATCATGCTCAGAACGAAGACAAACGTGTTGCCAGATTTTCCCCGTGCGTACCACACCTCGCTTACCTGTCGTTGAGAGGGGCGGCTCTGCAATGTGGGGAAAGCGGGATCAGATATTATTGTCAGACCAGAGAAGAAAGAAAACTTATCCCTCCTGTGCTTCACCACACCGTCTCCTTTTTTCAACACAGAACCGTGTGTTTGTGTTCTAACTCTCATCTCATACTGTCAACTGTTCACAAGAGTGCTCATCGAGTAAAACTGCTGCGCACCACTTCTGAACCCCAAACTTTGCTCAGTGAAATGTATTTATTTCAGTTCGGACCCCTGGTGGCGGTGATGGCTGCGGTGATCGCTTCGTTTGGTCGCGAGGTTTGATGGATTGATACCTCGTCGCATTTGGCAAACACAATAACAGAAAACGAGGCTCTTTGATTCCTGCATCTGACGGAGACTGGGCGGAAGACAGACGAGCCCATTAGAGCGTGATGGGACTTCCCGGGCAGCGAGGACCATAATCTGATTTCAGAGCTTCATAAGTCCTGCCCTGATAGTGAGACAAAACATCGCTGCTCTGCTTGTCGCAGTCAACATGACGCTTGTTGCGATATGTGGGCGTTGATGCCTCAGGCAAGTCTTGATTCAGGGACAATTTCAAAAATTCTCAGAGTTTGCAGTCTGCAGTTGAAATAATCGACGTTTCTCTTCTGAGTCTGGTGAGCGTCCATGAAAAGTAGGGCCCACGAAAAAATAGTTTTTGTGTCTGAGAGCCACAAATATACAAAAGGGGAATAATATTTGTGAAAATGGTCAGCAACTCTAAAAAAGCGTTGAGATCATAGCAGATGGAAGAATTTGTTGTTTGTTTTGACGTTTGTGTTCATCTACGATTGTGTTCAGAAAGTTGTGTGATCCCTATGAGGAGGGAACCTGACCAACGGCATCAGCGCCATGGACACAGGTTTTGTCAAGTTCACAAAGGAAACTTGAAGCTTTCTGGAAGGAAAAACTGAGCTCACGAAGGCAGATTGCAAAGGACCAAAAAGTTAATTTCCCCGAAGTGAAAGTAGAACGGCAAAATGGCATGATGATATCTGATCCGTTGGCAAATTATGGTCTCAAATGACCCCAGAAGCTTTTTAAATTATGCAAAGAGGGGCACCTTGAAGAAAGCAAAAAGGAAACACAACATGGGGATCTTTTGATCCAGTGGTGTTTGTTTCCAGCTGAAAGGAAAAGAAAGTTTCCCTGCAGTTCTTTGATGAATGTTCCAGGTACATGACCTCGTCATTTCAGACGGCAATCAACTCGCGTGCGAGTTTGTTTTCTCAACATCCAGACTCGCTTGCATGTTGAGAGTCAGCGCATATGGCGAGTGTTTGATGTGTGTGCTTTGGTCGGAGCGATTGAGTCGCGCTTCAGACTGTTAATCCGGCGCTTTCTCCATCCATCATGCTCCGCTGATGGATCCACTCTCAACCCGCAATTGTTCACAGATTCATCACAGGCGAGAAATGTCCAGAAGGCCCCTTCAAGAACAAAACGGCTCATTTCGCTTCGGGTCTGAGTCTCGGTGAAGGGTTCTTGTGGTGTTGCCCAAATTCACACAGGTGTGGATTCAGGTTTCATCTTGGCATCTGGGTATGGACGCACTCGTACATTGCCACTTTCGCGAGCTTCTGGCAAAAATCACAAAAACTTTGGAAAAACATCCCTTTGTGACGTGGTTCCCATTTCTTAAGTTTCCATTCTGGGTACATGTGTGGACCCTTTGTTGCCTGGTGAGGTTGCCACTGTTTTGCATTATTCCTCTTATCCAGGGGCGCCAAGCCTGTGCGGGCTTGCAGGCGACTGGTATCGAGGGTTTTGCAGGTATCAAAGAAAACATTGGCACTTGTGTGAAGTGCGTTGTCGCGAGGCGAACTGGGCGCGTGACGCAGCGCCGTTCTGTCCCCCTTTCATCCCCACAGTTGATTCTTTGAAGCAGCGTTTTTCACTTTCATGTTTCCAACATTGATGGATTTGTCTGCAAACCCTCTCCACCAATCACTTTCTGTGTCTGTTCCTTCCGCAGGGAGCCGATCCAATCGTTTTACCCGTGACTATTCGTGTCTGGTTCTGATTCAAAACTGAATTGTCTCTGCCTGACTCAGGATGGACAGGGGTTGGAGTTGGCCATTTCGTCACATTTGCTTTTGGTAAATTAAATCAGGTTCACAACTGATATCCAAAACAAACTTGTGTCGAAGAAACCTGCAAAAAGACTTGTGAACATCAGGTCCTTTGGCTGGAGCTTGATGGTTATCTGAGGAGACAACGAAGATTTGTGTGGATCAGACCCAGAACCCCGACTCCCCGCATCCCGTTGCGTACGAGTATGTGTGTGTGTGTGTGTGTGTGTGTGTGTGTGTGTGTGTGTGTGTGTGTACACGTGTGTGTGTGTGTGTGTGTGTGTGTGTACACATGTGTGTGTGTACACGTGTGTGTGTGTATGTGTGTGTGTGTTTGTGTGTTTCCGTGTGTGTGTGTGTGTGGTGTGTGTGTGTGTGGTGTGTACTCACGTGGTGTAGTTGGTGGTCTGCGACGGGAGGTAGCTCTGGGCCGCGCGACAGTCGAGGAAGTGCGACACGAGGACGCAGAGCGTGACGGCGGCGCCGCGCACCGCCGCGCCGCGCCGCCCCATCAGACCTGCAACACGCACGGCAACTCTGAGCGATTCTGCTGTCAAAGCAAAATGACGTCAAAATTCACGCACGCTGGCAAAATGGTTCTTGTGGAATCATACAACTTTTCCAGACCTTTCGTCGAGAAAACAGCTGTGTTATTGAACAGGGACTGTTTTGCCAGTGTGTGAACTCACTGCAACAATGAGGCCATGCACAAAATGTTTTGTGACGTTGTAGAAGTGATCTCCTGCGACTTCCGGCTTGACGTGAACAAACCCTTCCCCGGCTTGACTGGACAAACATCTCTGAAACAAACTGGGACAACGGAAAGGAACAGGACCTGCGCAGCACAATGTCCCACGCACAGCTCCATGTCACCACACTTGTGCTGGAAAAGATTGCTTCCGAATTGAAGGCCGTCGTCATTTTCCGGGTCAGACTTCCTCAGGGGACTCACTCCAGACTGTGAAATAATGCAACTTCGGCAATCATCTCCCTGGGACAAATTAAAAGTACCAAGTTCCAGATGCGCGCCGAAGGCGGAAAAGTTTGTCTGCACTTGCGTTAGACATACACCGTGGTTTCATTTCTCTATTGCCGACTTAATATGTCTCTTTACATTCCTTCGGGCGCGAGGCAATGACGTAATTATGCTGTGAATATTTCACACTGGGGAGATATGAAATATAATTGCTTCCTTCGCTTCCGCTCGGCGTGATGGTGGTTAAAGTTCCACATCCACCTCTTTCCCGGGCGGTTGGTCGAACAGGGTTGGAAGGAACACGATTTGAACCATGTTCAGACAGACCTGTTGCCCAAAAATATGCGTGACTCGTAAACTCATCACAGGTTCAGCCAAACACGGATCCAGAGGCCAAAACGATTCGCCAGGTGTGAGTGGATACCGCACCAGACAGAGGCAACGAACCTGGAGACCTTGGAACACGAAACATACCTCAGCATTTCCTCGTGTTGAGCCAGAGACATTCAAATCCACCAGAGCCCCGTGATCCAAAAGCCATGGATCTTCACGGAAACACAGAAACTTGATCATGCGGTTTCCAAAACACAGGTTGTGAATGGAGAAATTTTGAGTTTGTCTGTTCACTCAGTCGCACCACTTGTTTGCTCAGAAAAAGTTTTATTTCCTTCGAGATGTTAAAAGACGAAGTCGGCGAGAAATTAATGACCCTTTCAATGCGTTTCTGTAAATAATTGATGGCACAAGATTCTTCCGACGCATGTTCAGATGTTGAGCCTCTCTGTTATGTACCCTGTGTGTTTTCTGAAGAGTCGAATGGGCTAAAAAGCGCCCGGGTTCTTCAGTCTGCAGGAAGCTGCAGAGACGAGACGTCAGTGCGTTCGCATTAGCCTCAGATGAAAGCGCTTTCACACCAGGGCCGTGGATATCCGAAACGGACGGACGGAAAACAGCGGGAGTCGATCTACCTCCAGCGATCTGTGGGCCTGGAAGTTTGCCCCCTGACTCTCAAATATTTGTTTGGAACCAAAGTTTGAGTTTGGCCTTCAAGGTCGGATTTTGAACCCACTTCTCGATCCTGGATCTACTGGAGTGCACAAACAGAAAAGACAGCTTGTGGCTGTTCCGTGACCCAACGACCCAAACGAGACCAGAATACAGCCAATGAGTGCACGCAACAGGAGGCTCGCAGTGACAACAACGGGTCGTTTGAGACGGGGGCACAGGAGGATTCAAACGAGTAAAATCTACCTGACCCTCAGGAGGTCAGGGGACTTGGTCCGCCGGCCTGCCTCTCAAACGTCGTCCTCCAAGAAGGAACAGAGGTCCAGGTCCCATCCTTGATGTGCCTGGACACTCCGATGTGCTGCACACTGCCAAGCAATGTTGCACTGCACTGGTGATGATTGTTTCGGTAACTTGTCAAATTGCCACCACCGCAGGGACCGGCAACGAGAACCTCCCCACTTTCAGGCACAACATCATGTGAGACTGCGGAGAGTGTCTTTGTTGTTTTTTGATCGACCAACAACAAGGCTTCAAACACATAACCAGGCAACAAAGGTCCAAACTGCGCCGCCGAAAAGCACCGTGATGATAGTGCTTTTCAGCAATTCGATTTCTGGAGGCACAAATGAGCCCAAATGGATGCAGCAGAGCTGCCGGGTCTGATCAAACACGATGCATCACTGAGGACCGGGTCCGGATACGTGCAAATTGACTCGATCACAAACAGAAAACAAGAGAATCAACCCTTTTGGCTGAATTAAACTTGTCAAAATATGGATGAGTCGACCAGCTGACAGGCAAATTCAAAAAGACATTGTCTCCGAGCAGTCCAGGCACTCTACAAATTGGAAATCTTTTATTTTCAAAACAAGATCACGGTCTGTCTCTTCGCTCATCTGTTCATCGCATTTGGAGACGAGAGCATATGGCAAACGAACTTCGGCGCCAGTGCAAGACAACCCAAGCACGAATATATGGCCTCTTTTTTTGGAGTGCATTCTTGAGCGATATGAATGGTGACCCACTGAGCTTCTCGCTCGGAGTCCCGAGGCATCTGGACGTGCCGCTATGAATGCGTTATTTCATTACCAGATGCCCAGATGGGATGATGGGAGCATCCGCAGAGTTCTACACAATAGTAACTCAATAATTCTCAGAATTTGCGGAAACAAGGAGCCTTCGTGATGAATGGACACTAACTTTCCTCGTACAAAACGCTGCTTGCTCCCTGGGGACATTGCTTGGTGTTGCCTCAGAGGTTAATTATTTTCCCCTTCTGTGTGGGTGGCAGATCCAGAATCGTGGATGGAGAGCTTACGGTCCAGGAACGCAAAATGGGTGCGTTGGGAAGTGTTCGATTCCAAGCGAAAAATACTATTGCAGCGCTAAATCAGGGAGAGCTACTTTCGTTTGGGGCCAGAAGGCCCTGATCGCCTCCTTCAGCCACATTGGATCCAACAGACCGAAGAGACACTGGTTCTGACAAGAACATTTTGGTGTGATCAAGTTTGTTCTGCAGATCTGATCAAGTTGTACCACAAGCTGGTGTAAAGACAGTCCTTTGGCTCTGGTTGAGCTGTATCACCAGTTGCCGTGTAAAAGCAACACGAGCTCACTGTTCCCCCACTGGATCTACTGAAGAATCAAGTGTGCGCAAAGGAAAACGTCTCAGCTACGATTCCTGGGGAGACAAGTTCACGTGCACAGGTTCTCTGAACCACCCAATGTGCAAACCATGCGATGACCAATAGATTCTCATTGAAGACCTGCCAATAAATCGCTGACACACACCACAGTAAAATCACCACAAGAGGAATGAAGCTCGAGTCCCACTCCGCTAATTTGTTTGCATATTGATAGCATCAGAGTGCATGTGAGTCGCGCGCTGTTTGCTGGAGGGCAGAGATAAAGTATGGCGCATGACAGGAGGAATTGATGAATGTCAGACCTTGACACGAGGTTTCATCCCCCGTGACAGATTCGCGGGACGTGACGAGGGGCCGAGGTCTTAATAAACCAATACTGCTCCGCTCCCGTCACGATTCCGTGGTGATGAAGCAGGGTGCGAATGCTCAATTAAGACACCAAGTTTCCAGACGTGGAGATGGAATGCCTGACAAGGCACAAAAGTTTCCAAAGAAAGACAAAGAGGTCGCGTTGGTGAAGATAAATCGAGTTTCAAAGTTCAGGGAAAGTTTTGTTCACAACAGACAGCAGAAGAACTGAGGGCGCACGCGGGGGCTGATCCCAAATTTGACAACAAGGACATTTTTCACAAATGGAAGGGGGAACTGAATTCTGAATCGGTTCCATTTTCCTTTGATTCCTTGTTGCAGACACCATGCATGGACAGATTCACGAAGGCTGAGCGAAACCAAACACTTCCTGCAAGACGATAAAACTTGTGTAACAGCCTCGCTGGTGTCGCATCGATTCGCCGCTCCCCCGGCGCATTGATCGGCGGTGTTTGCTTAAAGCACACCCAAATACAGCCTTGTAAAACACCCGGAGACACATTGTTTCACTGGAGGTCATTATTGATATCGCGTAGGAATTTATTTCCTGATCTGGGTTACACGCACCGAACGAGTAAAACATATCTCAGGAATATGAGTCGAGGCCAATTTGGGAGATTGAAGCTGATTTGATGTTCCAGTGGACGACTGCAGTTCTCTGTCTTCGTCTTGTCTCGCCGCAAAGTTGCAGTTCCCTCGTCTCCCATTTGCTTGAACATGCAATTTCATGCTCCTGGATTTGGCGAACGGAACTCTGGCTTCCACGATAAACCTTTTCCCAGGAGACGAACAAACCAGGAGTCCAAACTCCAACTCGGGAAAAAAACCTGCTGGAGCGAAACTCAAACGTCCCCTTCGATTATTCACCAGCCGCAGTCACAACTTTGCGGAGAAATTCACAAATGAAGACACAAAAGGCAGTTGTTTCTGCATCAACTCCCTTCCGGGTGTGACTCTTGACAAATGCGTTTTCCCTCCTCACAATATTCATTTTGCGACCGTGTGAAATTTTCATCACTTGTTTCTGTCCCCATAAAGAGCAATCTGAGTTTCATCCATCACCTGCGGCGCGGAGCACCGAGCGCAGCTCCAACCAAATCTCATCACAGCGTTAATTGGCCAGATGGAAGCCGCAGTCATCTTCATTGTATTATCGTTTACGGACTCAATTACTTGCCTCGCGCGTCCACGGGGAACCTGGTGCGCAATTGCTCGAGTACCTACGTACATCTGTGCGCCGGATGGAGGAGGAGGAGAGATGATGTCTTTGTCCGCGCGAAGCTTTCAGCGCGTTTCTTGATGGGCCTGTGCTCGTGTGTGTGTGAAACTCCAGTTCTTCAGTTCTTTTCGTGAGGTTTCTGCAAACAGCTGCTCACATGTTTCATGAGGATTCGAGAGTTTTTGCGCGAGTGGAAGGCTTCAGCTGCATGTTATTTTGGCAAAATGGGAAGAAGCCCTTCATGCGGCAAGTGGAGCCCCTCAGAGCAACTTTGTGATCAAGCGAGAGGGAGGGGGTGATCTGGACCTGAGGTTCGATACCAGCGGCAATCTGGAAATTTTGACTGTGTCATCAGTGAGCCAAGTCCTCAACAGTTTGGATTCAGGTTGACTGTGGAAGAACTGTCTCTTTAACTGAAGCCAGATATCCGAAAGACGTTCTAATTTGGCCATTCTCATGGCTGAGCCAGATCCACCACACCAACTGGAGGCACGCGCAGTGTGTTGGCCGTGTGTGCGACCGGAGCGCAAGAGGAGGAACTCTGTGCTTCACAAATGCACTGGCGATTCAAGCCCCAGGGAAAGCAAAATCTGTCCGATCTCGCAAGCACGCAGGACTCTGACTTCCTGGAAAAGATCATGGAGTGCACGAAATTTGAGTTGGTGTGTGTGTTGGGGGGAAGGTCACAGTCGGAGCTCTCAAATTCTGGATCCGCCGGAAGACCTCTGCAACTTTGACTTTGTGAGAATAGAATCGACATAAAGTCGGGAGAAAGAAAGGTCTGTGCGTGCAGGTTCAGCGAGGATGAAGTGACAGAGACACAGCGGGAGGGAGGGATAGTTTCTCTGATTTGTGGTCACAGGGGCTGGGAGCGCAGGACTGAGACCAAATTAGATTTGTGAAGTGGAGTGTGAACCACAGAACGGTTCCCGCAATGCAAACAAGAGAGGCTGATGCTGAGGGAACAGATCGTTCTCCCCAGTTCTGTCAACTGTGCAGTCTGTCGGAAGGCAGATGTGAACGCCGTTTCGCCAAGAGGAAGAAAAGTTGCAGCGAATTTTCTCCATGCGATGGGTCCAAAGAGCCTAACTTTCGTTCGCACAGGTTTGTGTTTATGTAACGTGTCTCACGTCATCGGGACTTGTCGCACGGACCACTGTGAACGACAGGTAAATCTCCCGGATGTTGCTGGTTGCTCAGCGGGAGGAGTTTGGAGGAAAAGCGGCTTATATGTCGGAATGCAAATCTCAGATGGATCAGTGCCAACAGCATCTTTTCTGCACCCACCTGCCTGAAGAAGCGGTGAACTTCTTGAAGTCACAAAAATGTGCAATCGCTGCGTGAATTTTCATCGCGACCAACAGCTTTGAAGTGTCTCGCGAGTGTACCGATGCTCCCTGCAGGTACATGTCACCCACACCGACAGATACGAAGCAACCACCCTTTGCTGGTATTTCTCTTGCTCCACACCACAGTGTCGCAAAAGTGTATTCGTTCAACAGAAGCTGCCTGCATGAGACAAATATGCGCGAACACTTCTGTCGATTTTCACAAAACTGCTGCTCAAGAAAGAATCACACAAGAGAAGCGCCAGACCAGACTCCAGACGTTCCTGGAGGAACATGTGGGTGGGAACTTCTTCTGCATAAATGCCGCGTTAAAAGTCTCAGTCTCGCATCGGCAAATGGCAGTTTCATTGGAGCTGCAAAGAATACTTCCACGAGTCCCAAGTGGAGAGACAGCAGAACACTTCTTGCAAGTCTCACCAAGCGAGAGATGCATACACTTTCACTCCGATATTGAAAATCCTCATGAGATGAACTTCAAGGGGCGTTCTCTGGGACATGGGAGAGACAAAACCAGGACGGCCTCACAGTCAAGATGGCCATGGAAGAGGAACGCCACACAAACTGGACAATTCTTCTTTTTCAAGCGAAGTGGGACATAACAAGAAAATGTGGTTTTCTCAGACACCGGCGCTTTTTATCTCTTCGTGCAAATCTAACTCGCAAGTTTTAGCTTTGTTCAAGCTGTTTGGATCGTTTGTTCTCATTAAATCTGTGTCTGAAAAACCAGTGGCCGAGGACGTGGAGAAATGAGTTGGTCTGGAGGAGTTAAATGCGGCGTGCGGCAATTTGACTCGCGAGTCCGTCCAAAGGACGCTCCCATTACGCCCGACCCCAGGGACGTCCAGCGGACACCGGCGCTGCCGACATTCCTGCAATTATTCCTGCAGTTGCGAAGCAACTTTCTTCACGAAAATCGTTGTGCGTTCGTCCAAAACTGTTTTCCCCCATTTGTTCCCAACTGTGGTTCTATCTCGGGAAGAAGACTGATTCATAGATTCGGCAAATTGTTATAACGAATTGAAGGAACAGCTTTTGGTGTGTAGCAGACACCAAACCCCAACACACAACACCAGTCACAGCTGAACAGAGCGTCGACTTCCTGGTTCAGGTTCTTCTGTGGCAGGACCTTCACCCCAAGGGAAGACAATTCTTGCGTCATTGCGTCGGACCATTCTGATCTGCAAGAAAATTTCTGCACTTGAAGCTCGTTAGGAGAAGAAAACAGCCCTTCCAGTGCAATTGCAGTTCCTCCTGGTTGGGAGATGAATGTGTCTCATTAACCAAACACGAGTCCCTGAGCAGAAGTGCACCTTTTCTTTCGGCTCTTCCCAACAACAAAAGTCCTCCTAATTAGGAAGCTCTCGATGGCTTCTCCACTCCACTGGGCTTTGCGCATTGTTCCCAACGTGTACCGTGACTTACGATGGCGTCGCAGTGGCGTCAGGCAGAGGTGTGCGTGAACACAGGTGAAGGATCTCACCCCATGGGCCACACAGTGCACAGAGAACACACAATCAGCATAAACAACAAGGGTCCTGCTGGTGAACCCCAAGAGTGAGAAGAATCTCTGAAGCTCGCGCTGGTGCCTGGGTGGTTGGTACCGATGAATGCAAAGTTTCACAGTACAGCACTGACGGCAAAGTGTCACCAGCCGACACTGATGCCAAACAAAACATGCCATAGTGTTCACGGAAACCCTAAAGTGAACAGCACTTGCCGGTTTTGGTTGAAAATCTCAACTGTCTTTCATGAAGGAAGTGACTGAGGCAGCAGGAAACCTGGCCACCAAGCAGAGTCAACCAGCGTTTTGCAGAACCTGCCTGCCACGTTTCGCGATGTTGATCGGCAGGTCTCAGCTGTGACATCCAGGGACCACACGTGTGCAGATGTTGCACGGATGTGTTGCCACGAAAAGTCAACACAAACGTGGTGATCCATTGAGAATTGTTCATGCATCACAAGACACACGAGAGCACCACCAAGGACCTCGAATCCCAAGCGTGACAGGGAAATATTTTCAAAATCACAAACCAACGAGACTTTTCTTCTAACAACGCGTGTCTGCAAGTGCCCAAGGTGAAGCCAGGCATGTGATTCACATAATGGCACATTCTCACACCAGTTTCACACACTCCGAAACTACCCAGGTTTCCTCACAAAGGAAGAAACAATAGCTGCTGGCGACAGCAACGGCAATCTCGGAGTGTTTGCCGCCACGCTGCAATGGCATTTCGGTTCGGAAGACAGCGACACAGAACAAGCACAACCAACACAAAAGTGATCAAAGGACTTGAATATTGAGGAAACGCGTGTCTCCTGCCGTGTGTGACACTTTCATGTGTCTGACTTTTCGGAACATATGGGCAAAAAAGAGCTGCCGGAGGAAAAGTGCTTCTTCAGTTCTGTTGGGAAAGGTGCAAACAATGTTGAAGTTTTTCAGTGACAATTTGAGATGGCATGGCACAATGCAAGTCAAACAAATGTCGGTGATTTCGGCGCAGGCGGAAAATGTTGTTGCCACAATAAACTTGGTGTTCAGTTGGTACCACCTGACTCAACAAAACATTCTCACAGAAGCTTTTGTGCACCTGCACACACCTCACGTGATCGTCTCAGAACAAGACCTCGCAAATTGCAAGTTTCACTTTCATACTTTCATGCATCAAAGGCACATTGAAAGATCGAAAGTATGTGGACAGTCCAGCACACAAAGCGGAAAGCTGTTTCACACACCTGCATGTCTACAAACTGAAACCCGGAAGGGCATTGGGTTGGCGTGTTGGTTTGAACCCCAGGGCTCGACCTTGGATGGATGACCCACCTCTGGATTCAGTTGAAGAAATTCACATGAACACCACGAACGTCAATGGGAGAGACAGAGAGAGACAGACACAGATACACACAAACACATGCACACACACACACACACACACACACACACACACACACACAAAGAGAGAGAGCGAGAGTAAGAGCGACACTGAGAGCGAC
>JAAUXT010066744.1_pt1 | contig 13209 bp, 15 predicted proteins | sample 7278171 | NCBI WGS metagenome assembly JAAUXT01 (sample SAMN14350112, study PRJNA611818) | marine sediment metagenome | isolation source: surface marine sediment (1.8m) | place: French Polynesia: Moorea | collected 2018-08
CTCCAGATCCTATGTGAGCATCACGTTCATTGGAACTGTTTACGCGCGATTGGGTTTGTTTGACAGCGCAGTTAGGTGATTGCTCTTCATACTTGCAGTCAGTGAATATATTTGTAGCCAGTACGTACCTACTCAACCCACATTGAGTAGGTACGTACTGGCTACAAATATATTCACTGACTGCAAGTATGACGAGCAATCACCTAACTGCGCTGTCAATCAAACCCAAGCGCGCGTAATCAGTTCCAATGAAAGTGATGCTCCCATAGGATCTGGAGCGCTCGAGTTCCAAGTGTACAGAGCATCTCTGAGTGGGGTGCCGCTCAATGACCACAACTAATAATGAGCGGTGCCGCTCCCATTACAAGTGCCGCTGAGCTCCTATCGGAGCTATGGGCGCCTCTAGTGTTAATGTATCTTTCTGTGTGCAAAGATTCGTGATGTTGGACACTGATGGTGTAGGCTTTGATACCAAAAGCTTTGTGCATGGCTCTCATGAAGTGAGAATCCAAAGTGACAGCCTCATCTACTATCAGGGATCTGGGATTGCCAAACACACAAGAAAGTATGTAGAATGCTGCCTTGAAGATGGTTGAAGACTCTTCATCCACCAGAGGGAATTTTCTGTTGTGGAATTGTTTTTGTTGGAATTTTTTTCCTGTTACTTTGGGAATGTTCGTTGCGCTCTCTTCGCCCACCCCCTCGGTAATATTTGGGGTTTCTTTTTGCGGAATTCCTCACATGATGACAAGGAGGAAGACATCCCTGTCCCGCAGCAAAACAAGAACACTTGTCAGTGCATACATATGCTTTTGAGCATCGGTGCTGCATCTCCCGGGACAACATTCGATTTCCACTTCTTTCTGAGAAAACATAATAGCAAATCCCAGACTTGTTTCATTATGGTGGTCTGTGCTGTGGTCCACCTTTTCGAAATTTGATGCTCAAAGGTGAGAAGTAGATACAGTTGTGTCGCATGATGGTGGCTGTTGGTGTGGATCTTGACTCTGATCCAGAATATGTTTGATTCCAGAATCAACATCACAGGAAATGTAAGTGAATTTCAGATACAGAATTGAAAGCCTATGTTATTTTGGGATGTAAAATTTATTCCTCAGTCACGCAAAAGTTGAAACCAGATGAACAGATCATGAACAAAACAAGAAAGGGCGGAAGATTTGTTGATTCAACAAACACGGATTTTTCATACTGCAGACAGGACTTGTCCACAAATTTCTACTGACAGGTGAAAAATCTCTCTCTCGGCCTGCTTTGGCCTCATTTGCCAAACTTTACAGATGCGATGGCTTGTGCAGCCAGCCCCTCTTTACGGCCTACGAACCCGAGCGCTTCTGTCGTGGTCGCTTTGACGCTGACTCGCGTCACCGGAAGTTCGCAAAGCTGTGCAACCCTCTCTCTCATGGCCTCACGGTGAGGTTTAATTTTGGGTTGCTCGCAAATAAGCGTGACATCAACATGTTGGAGCGAACCGTGATTTTCTTTGAGTTTCTCCATCGCAAATCTGAGAAATTTGTCACTTGAAGCGCCCTTCCATTTTGGGTCGGTTGGAGGGAAATGATCCCTTAATATCGCCCAAACAGGCCGCGCCCAATATGGCGTCTGTGAGGGCATGCAGTCCAGCGTCTGCGTCTGAGTGACCCTTGAGGGTGTACCCACAGGAAATGGGTACACCACAGAGCCACAGAGGGGTACCGTCAGACTCCTGGTCAAACTGGTGAACGTCAAACCCAGAACCAGTAGCGATGTAAGATTCTTCCATCTTGCCTTGTTCTTCAATATGCACAATCTTCAGGAACAGAACACCTTCGAGTTCTTGGAAAGTTTTTCTGCGAATGTCAACGTGGACCCATGTTAGAGACTTGGCAAAGGTCAGTTCTCCGGAGGGGATGTCGTCGCACCTGTGCCAGTGGCAGTTCTTCAGCCTCCAACAATGTCCACCACTTCCTGCTTGACGAGAATACACACTTGCAGACAGAGTTCTCGCACTACTCTCGAGATGAGAGGAGGAGATATCAGAACTGTCGAGCCACGCAGTGATGCATGATGCTGGTCATTGCTTGAGATTTTTTTCCAAAAAGACCATCAGACATTTTTAGTCATTTACTTATATTCACAAGAGCAGCAGTGTTTGTCATAAATATTCTGTCCTCAGTGAGTTTTGATATATCCTCTCATCAGAGACCATTGAGAGGAGAGGTTCTCACACGGCACAACAATGCAAAATCGAAAGCAATGACCAGCATCGTGCTAGATACGCAGTTTCAGCACGCTGGACAGGTCAGCGTTGCTGAATCCAATAGTCCTTCACCAGTGTGGCGTTTTATCCCAGTTTTCAAGTGCCTCACACTTTTTCTTTTGCTGCCCACAGGACTATTTTTTTCTTGTAACAGATATTTGTCCAAGTTTGGCAACCAGGTTGTCGTAAAGTTTCCTGGTCAACTCACAAACTTCCTCACCACAAACTTCCTTTTACTGTACCAAACATGTCTCCCAATCACGGTGGCTTTATTTCCTTGCAAAGACTCCCTTGAACCGTAACTTCCTCATTGCGCTATCTGTGCAAAAGGTAAAGTGCGCACAAATACAGAGGGACGCAGACAGATACGAGGGGGTCTTCAAAAGAAACTGCTGCAGGTGGACTTCTGTCTTATTATTTCGGAGCGGAACATTCTGAAACTTTTTTGAAAATTTATTGATTGATATTTATTCATTGGTTTTGATGTTTTGTTGATTGGTTGTCTGCATTAAAAATTTGGAAGCCTGCAAAAGTCTCCGTGTCTCCGAAAACGCGCTGCAGCGGTCTCTTTTGAAGACCCCCTCGTATTTTGCATGTGCTTGTACAAGTGTGAGTTGACACAAACACCACATGTGCAACAAACTTGTACATTATCAAAAGTAGCTCATGATGACATGAGCCCCTGGTAGACTGGATTGTAACATTGAAACACATAACTTTTATTGAATAGTCTGAGACAATTTCTGGTGCCCCATGAACAAGTAGTTCCGGTAAATTCACAGGCGTACATTTGTGATAGCGATTCATACTGTTACAGTGTTGAAGTTCCGTCATGGAGTGAAGTCTGGAAGAATAATTTTTGCTTGTTCTGCTGGTTGTCCCCTTGCTGCACGAGAATTTGGAAGATACCCTGGTGGAATTGCTCTGGTCTATTGGAAATTCTGACACAAGGTGTTGGGTTTTTCTGCTTTGGCAGTGAAAATTGTTTGGATATGAAAGTACCCCTGGTCTTGATATTTCTTTGTTGTGCTGCACATTCACTGCCTTTTGAGTGTATTTTCTGTATTTTTTGGTGTGTTTTGTGTTCTTCTGACACTCAAATATATTTATTTATTCTGTGGGATGCAACAGGCAGCTTGGCACCAGTTTTGGGACAATTACAGACCATTACAAACCCAATATGTCTGAATAATTACAAACAATTGTGCAGTGGAAACAATTAGAGAAGCGACCAATAGCCATATTGTGTGGACCAATTTGTGGAGAACATTTCTGTATTGCATTCACAGGAGTTCAGAAACATCTGTGTGCTTTTGGTGCATTGGTGCTGCAGTTACAACAAGAACAACATGATGGTTGGATGCACACAATCTGTTTTTCTGTGGATCCTGGTGGTGATTGTCGCGGTAGCATCAGCAGATTATTCAGGTTTGTGGCAGCTGTAGGTTTCCTGTTCCAGTTTGAAGGGCCCATCTCGTGGCAGAAACACCCACAACACACAGTGTGTTTGAAAAATGAAGCAGCAGCACTTCACACTGTTTCAAAAGTTTTATTTTCCATAGCAGTGAGAAATACAAAGTGACAGCGGATGAAAGCAGTACAGTGGTTCAGCAAACACGTCCGCTCTTCTGTCGCTCAGAACAATGGCAATACCGGGCGTATTGTACATGGAGAAAAAAAGACACAATGCAACCAACGCGCATTCTGATCTGTCTCCTCTGCCACACTTGTCTGGTCAGGCATTGCAAACCTCAGTCTCCAGATAGACAGGCCAAATAAGGTCATGTCGTCAGCTACCTATTGGGAGCACATTGGAAAGGCAGCGGACGTATTTACTGAACCTGATCAGTCTGTTATTTTATGCGGATGGGACCATCACTCAGACTGACCCTCTTCACAGAAACTCATCACTCACTGAACCTCATTTTGCATGGCTCTCCTTTGATTTCAGAGTGTGAACCTCCATTAGTTCCCAACCACAGGGGAGTGTGTGATTGTGAGTTCCCTGAAGTACAATCATCAGAGGGACATTGTGAATCATGCCCAGAAGGATTTGTCACTGATTGGAATTGTAAGTTGAACCAAATGTTGTCACTTGGCAACACAACAAGTTTGTGGCCAAAGCAATGCCAGGAAAGGTGTTTGGAAAGTCAATTTTTTTGATAGCTGTGTGACCAGAGATATCAGTTGGAGTGGCCAGATCCATCTATTTCCCTGGTTGAATGCTTCTCGAAATCACAGGCAAAATGTTTTGACAAAATAATTTGGGATTGACAGTCTTGCCAAGTGATACATTTCTGTGATTTGTGGTCTGATTGTGACTCTTGCAGATGAAACCTCCACATTAGCGTGTTCAGAATGTCCCAGTGGAACAACAAGTGGAACCAATAAAAGTCGCCAATGGTGTGGTGAGTGGATTGGAATCTTACCCAAAGGTTCATTGTCTGAGTGACTCCTACTCATGAGGGTACCTGTTAATTTTTATAGAGTAAAACCAGACAATTCACAAAACTGTGAGGTTGTAGCATACCAATGGACGAGGATGACTCCACAGTGTTTCCCACATTTGCTTGCAGTGTGTGCCCCTGGGTATTATTCAACCCGTGCAGGAGAGTCCTGCAAGCCCTGCCCTCCTGGGTACTACAAAGATACCAAAACAGATCATGACACAGACCCCTACCAAGGTGAGAACTGTAGGTGTTCACAGAGGGAAAATAATCTCAGTGATGTACTGTCACCCCAATCTGTTCCCTATTCCAAATGAATTTTGCTGTTTTTGGTGTTTCAGCCTGTGATCCCTGCCCTGTGGGCTTCAGTTCTCCGGGGTGGGGCGCCACTAGTGTGGAGGACTGTGGTGAGTAGGACTTGCTGGTTGAGCAGCATCAGTGCTAGTTTTCATTTGACTGTGAATGTATCTGACAATAGAAATGTGTTATCTGATCACATAATGAGCAAAATGGTTTTGGTTTTTTATTTTCCTTGTATTTTTGATGGGGTTTAGAACTTGTTTCTATCTGAAAACAGCTGCTGCCTGTCTCCCTGGAACAGTGGAGGTCTCAGGGGCCTGTGTGTCTTGTGCCAGAAAACAATACTGGAGGTGAGATTTAATGTTTTCAGATGTATTTTGAATGAGTCTTAAATCATGTGGGGAAGTAGTGTTTGGTGTTTTCACAGTGTGTTGTTCTGTTGGCTAGATTGTCATGTTCAAACAAAATACAATAGTTGTGCCTGAAATGTTTCATCCATCTGCATATTTCCTCTGCAACAGCATGCAGACTGTTTTCAGAACACATTTATGATATTGATTGCAATGTTGTATTTTTGTTGTTCAGAGAAGTGGAATCAGATGATACAATACCTACTGGAGAATGTGTGGCTTGCCCTGAACACATGGTCACTCTGAAAGCTGGAAGTGTTGGAGAAAACAGCTGTGGTGGGTGTTATAATGACCAGAAAAATGTTTCCATTTGGTCCATGTTCCATTGGAATGCAAAGAATTCTGACCAGTTGGCCAGACCAGCAGTTGAAGTGTGATATTCCTCTGGGTTTCCTCATCTTGAGCCATGCTTATATATATTTTTTTCCTTTTCCAGTGTGTGAGCCTGGATATTATTACCATATAATCAGAGATGCTTGTGTGTCCTGTCCACCTGGCACATTTTCTCCCGAACCCAACTCAACGACTTGCACCTTCTGCGGCCGCCTGGAGCCCTGCTGTAATGGAACTGGCAGAATCTGCTGTTTTCCTAATGTACAGACAGCAATGAAATTGGGAAGCTAAGTGCTGTTCTTTTTAATTCCAGAGGTACCTGAATTGTTACCAGAACAGTCTCTGTTGGTCAATTTCTGTCAAGAGAATTGACACGACCTTTGCTCTTCAGTGCGGTTTTGTGTGCAAAATGTTTGGAAAAGGGGATGAGAAATTTCTGTGTAAAAGCAAAAAGTCGATTGACTGGGTGGGCACATTTTGGTCGCACGCTTTTGCTGTGCAATGTCACTCAGAAGTGAACGTGAAGGAAGTACAAACTGAGGGAATCAATCCTTTGTATCTTCTGATATTTTGCTTGGAGTTAATATCATGTGAAATATTCTGAGCAGAAAATCACTGTCAAAGAAGGCAGTGTGGAGCAGAGAACCATTGTAAGTTTTGGATTGACTTTAAACATTTGGGTTGTTGTTTTTTGTCAGAGCTTTTGTGCAAGTCACCTGACAGTAGTTCAGTAAAGATACAACATTCTTGGAACACCCCTTTGGTTGGGTCAATGTTGTTGTTCAGCAAAAACATCAACATTGATTCAGACACAAACAGCAGAAACAGGGCCTGTGGTTTAGGGAAAACGTTTTTTCCACCTCAAGGCCTTCATTTGATTGTCTGGTGAGCTGAACCTGTTTTGTATCAATATGTTCCACACGACCACAGGATCAGAACCACAAGAGGCTGGACTCCCTTGTTTCTTCCAAACTGACTGAACCACATCTTTGCGTGTGTTTCATATTCCTGATGATTGCCTCTTCACAAAAGAACAATTAATTTTAAGAATGTCTGCTTGCAATGTGTGGAAATGGATTGAATTGCCAGTGCAGACAAATGAACCCTGTGTGTAATTCTCTCGCCATGGACACACAATTGGAAAAATATTTCATGATAATAAGTATGATTTTCCCAGCTTGCGCACCAGTTTGGAAACGCTGATCACAATTGCATTATGCTAGAAAAGGCAAAAATGTTCAGACACAAATAAACCGTCTTCTTCATGATCATAATAAATTTGTGCTGCAGTAATGGCAGAAGACACAGGGCAGTCATAGAAGTTTTACACCCTCACAGAAAGTAACCAGGCTGTACCAAAAGACAAGTCAGGCATGGAATTTTTAGGAAAGCATGAATGCAGGCTCAACTGCTCTTGTTCTTATCAATTTCTCTTCCAGACAAAGCGCCTGTTTGTTGTCTGTCTCAATGTTTTGATTTTCAATCAAACTCAACTGTAAATATTCTCAACAACTTTTGGGTTGATATGCCGTGACAAACTTCGTGGACTAATTTGCTGAAATTTATCTCAGCAAAAAGTATACCATGACAAATGGTCTTGTCTAAAATCCTCCACTTTATCAAAGAAAACGAATGTACCAGGCCAGGTGGGGTGTTTGGAAAAGCGAACCAGGTGTAAGGGTGCTTTTATGCTGATTGACTATTGCAGCTCAAGAAACAGTCCGAAAGCTTTCAAGAAAATGGAGTCCTCTTTGAACATATGGGAAATGTTTTGGCAGGAAGTTCCTCCTCTTTGAACGACAGAAGGGAAGTGGCTCTGCAGGAAATTCCCGTTTTCCAAATGGGCGATAAATGGGATGAAAGCCTTGCAGCCTGGAGTTTGTGGACAACATGTTGACAGTCACATGCAAGTGGGTGACAGATGCCCGTACGCGTTTCTCGTTTGCAATGTAGCTCTACAGAGGGGTAAGAATAACATTGGCAACAAAACATACAATTGCGCATCTGCCAGTGGATGGTCAGAAGTGGATTCTAGTCCTGGCAAGGAGAGAAACAATAGTTCCGACAAGAGCAAATTGGCATGGTGCCAACTTTGTTTTCCTGCATTCTGACAAAAACTCTTTCTGGGGCATCATCCTAAACCTAGAACAAATCTTTTGACCAATTATGAACAAAATTGAGCAGTATTTTCATGGAGAAATTGCTGTACACATACTTTTGGAAGAGGATATCTTGAGTGCTTCCAGCTCGACCGGTAGCGGCGCAAATCACTAAAAAGCGAATCAAGACACAGAATGGGGATCAAGACACAGAATGGAGGAAACTATAACTTTACCTTGGACTCCATGTGCACATTGAGGTGGTTGTGCTGACCATGAGTCATGAGTGAAACAAAATCTCTGGAATATTCCTCTTTTGTGACAGCTGGAACTGAAGTAGAGACTGTTATTCAAGACCAGGACTGCAAGACTTTACTTCATCTGATCATATACATCTGTCTCAGGGTGCTGGTATCCATATCAGGAATTGTTGGCAACAGTATCACACTTGTACTGTTGAAGAGACTCAGACACAGGCACAATGCTCACATACTTCTGGTGTACCTGGCTGTTACTGACATACTTGTGTGTGTCATGGCTTCCATCAGCATCCCTGTAACAGTTCTGGATTGCTTGAAAATTGAACACACATTTCACAGAACGTTTTGTCTTGTCAAGGTCAATGCTTTCTACATTGTGTTGGGGATGTCATTGGCAACTTATACACTGGTCTCTCTTGACAGGTTGGTGTCACTATTATATTTGTGCACTTTCTGCTGATATTTTTTCTTTTGAGCATGTTCAGTTTATGTGTATTGCAAGCGGCTGGTGAAGACATAAATGTGACTTCGCTGACTTTCCCACAGGCATGGAAACAGGGTGATGTCAGCCATTTTAGCTCATTCGCTTTGCCGCAGGTGTAAATCGAACACACCCATTCTACGCACGATGATTTGTGACAATAAAATTAATTTATGACAAACCTCAGTGAGACATAACTCTGCTTGAGTTTCAGGCTACTGTTGGTGTGGAAACCCTTACACTACAAGATGAGAGTCACCAAAAGAAGACTTCATCTTGTTCTATTGACCTGTTTCTTCACATTTACCCTGGTGATGATCCTGGCAACAACATTCCTCCAGCAGCCATACAGGGTGTGGCAAGATGACTGTACTACCTCAAAAATCCTGAAACCTATAGCATTCTATGGCATCATAGTTGTCACCTGTGTAGTTCTGAATGTACTTATGACTATGGCATTTCTACTTTTGATGGTTATGTTGAGAAAGAAAGCAAGATCATCAAAAAGTAGAGCAAGCAGGACAAGACATAGTTCATCTGAAATGATACACAAACTCACCAAGGCTACAGCTGTAACCTTGGGTCTGTTTATTCTTCTGCAAAGTCCTGCTAATATCAAAGAATTTATCAGTCCCTTTGTGCATTTGGATGTTGTACACAGTCAGGTATTGACCCATTATTTTCACATTGTGTTGTACGCAAATAATGTCATTAATCCTGTTATTTATTATTTCACACTGAAAGATTTCAGGGAAGGTTACAGAAAGCTTTGTTTTGGTTCATAGAGAAAAAGGAATAACAAACATTCGACGAATATGACTGTTGAGGATTTGTCTATCACAGGGAGTCTGTTTATTGCAAGCACTATTCTGAGACCAAAACGCAAACTCAAATGTGTAAAAACACCTTTTTGAATGTTCTGATTGACAGAAAGAAAAAAATGTCAGCTGTGGTGTGTTTTGTACATTTTTTTCATCTGGCGCTCGACCGCTAATGACTGAAAACACAGCTGGTCTGTTTGAACGCTACGCAAGGTGATGTGCTCAGCTGTTCAGAAAGGCCTCCAGAAACAAGAAACACTCACTCTCATCATCTCTCCAAAGCATCCCCTTTCTACGCTGTTGCCCTCCTTTTGTGCATCTTTTGTGCATCTTTATGCTAAATCTCCAAGGAACATTGAGACAGAGTAAACGAGTTGTCAGTTGCCATGCCAGCAGTGGGTGGAGTCTCTCAAGCACAGTGGTGCACTGAGCACGTTACACCAGGTGAGGCCTTTTCATCACAGGAGGTCACACAACCGTCACACCAATCATCTGCCATCACAAATGGGACCTCTGTTTTTAAATGCGAATTTTTCTGTGGTCCACAGGCAAATTGTTGGCCTCAATCACGGTGAGTGCAGGGACGCAGCACATTGAGTCAAACTACCGAGTTAAAACAGGAAAACCATGTGGGGATTGTGCTTTCCATTGTCACTACAAATGAGCTAAAAGCCTCGCATGCAGTACGTTGAATGTCGACACTTTTGGTGAATGTTATAACAAAAACATGGCTCAGCGTGGAGTTTCAGAACACACAAAATTTTAGGAATTCAATATGTGTTCGACCTGCACAGCCTCAAATTTGTTTTTTGGTGATTTGCGCCGGATACCGGTGTAACAGGACCAGACAACGACCACACTAGTTGGTCATTCGCTGGTCCTGAACAACCACATAGGACTGGACAACGACCAGTCGTTGTGTGGTCCTGAAATTTTAGGACCACACAACGACGTCGGAAAAATAGTACGGTCGTTGTCTGGTCCTGAGACACCGGTCAAGCATGAAGCTCTTTAGGCATCCAGAATGTTTTTCTGTGAACACCATTTTCACCAAGACAAAGCACACAATTGTTTTTCACCTTTGTTCTGTCTGCAGGAAAGTGTCTCAGGAATGAATTTAGTCAGTGTGCCGTACTTTGAAATCTGGCAATGTTCCAAGTGATCTTGTCGAGACAATTGAAGTGAGGTGCTTGTTGTCATCTTCGTTTTGCAGCATTCAAAATGAATGAAACACAAACCATTGAAAATTGCACAACAACGGACAATGATTCTCAGAAAACCAGTTTGGGACATCTGGCTGTAAACATTTGTCTAAGACTGATTCTGGCAGTATCAGGAATATGTGGGAACAGTCTCACTCTGGTGCTTCTCTACAAGCTCAAGTCCAAATACAACGGACACATCTTGATGGTGTACCTGGCACTAAGTGACATATTTGTGTGTTCCATGGTTGATTTGGACATACCTGTAAAAGTTACACCATTTTTTAACATGACCTGCTCACTGTACAAGGTTCTCTGCATTTTGAAGGAAGGAGCTTCTGTCACAGTTCTGGGACTCTTCATGGCAACATACACTGTTGTCTCACTGGACAGGTGAGTGACACTACAAAACAAATTCAGAACATGAGCTTTTGGAGCATTTGTTGAATTAACATTGCAGTCAGTTATAGTTTTTTGAAGAATAGTGTGAGCAACAGAACATTGTGTATGAATTTCAGATTGTTGTTGATATGGAAACCTCTGCACTACAAGATAATTGTTACAAAAGGAAGACTTCATCTGTTTCTGATGAGTAGTTGCATGTCCTTGGGTATGATAATGGCAACAGTGCACCTGCAACAGCCATATGAAGTCTGGAGAAACCACTGTTATTTTTCATTTATCCTTCAGCAAACAGCTTACTACACTATTATCATTGTGACATCTGTTGTGCTGACTATTGTTATGACAGGGGCATGTTTGACATTGTTTGTTTTGCTGAGAAGGAGAGAAAATACATCCATAAATGGCCCAGACAGTTTTCAAAGCAATTCATCTGAAATGATGCTGAAGCTAACCAAGGCTACAGCCCTAACTTTGGGAATCTACATGATGCTACAAGACACCGCTTTGATTGTAGATTTCATTGTTTCATTTCCACAATTCAGGGAGACTGTTGGTGACATACTGTCTGATTATATGTACATTTTGTTATACATCAACAATATGATCAATCCTTTCATCTACTATTTTACTCTCAAAGACTTTCAGGAAGGGTACAGACAATTTTGTAATTGCTTCAAGCCATCTGTTGGGGAAACATGTCAACACCTCTCTCACACCACAGTTTCACAATGCAAATAGCTTTGCAATTATCTGGTGCTGACAACATACAAACAAACAAATGTTCAGTGAAGACCAGAAACAACACTTGTATGGAGCTATCTCAAGATACCAACAGTTGCAATTGCAAGATCTCACATAGTTCAAGAATTTTCCTGTTGACATGTTCGGCAACCCAAAAATTTCCACGTTTCATCAAAACAGAAAAAAATGGTACAGGAGTGTGATAAGAATCCAGGGTGGGAGCTTTGTCTTTGTGTGTCATTGCGAATGGGTAACAAAATTGTACATTTCGAAGAGTTGTTCATGGAAAGAGAAGAATGTGGGACAGGACTACATGTACAGCAGAGCAAAGGGTGCCGGCCGAGCACAAAGTGCTGTAGGGATCCAAACAATTTTCGTGAAACGATGCACAATAATTTGTTTGTTCTTTCTGCAGGTCGCTTTGTGGTTTTGTTTCTGTGTTCAGGTTGCTGTGTTTCGGTTGCTGTGTTTCGGTCGCTGTGTTTCGGTTGCTTGTGCCCTCAAATCACCGCGAGCTCCGTTGTGGAGATTCATCGTGTGACGTATTTTCACATAGATTGTTTCAGACCCTGAAGTACAACAGTGAAACATTTTTGAAGTTCTTTACCCTGGCCCTTCACTCTGTTCAGAGGTCACACCATCATCTGACCAAAAGGACTCTTCTCCATTATTACTTATTGAGAAAGCTCACAGATACACAGGAAAAATACACCTCACAGCCAAGCACAACACTGACTTCTCAGCCAAACCACCTGGACAGGTTTGGACAAGTTTGGGACACCTTCCTGCAGGACAATTGTAATATCTGCCATCTTGTTTTAGGGGGTACGTGAAACTTTCAAGCCAGACAGGCCGTCTGGAAAAGAAATATGTTGAACATTGTTTGGTTGCCTTGACACACATGCAGACGCAAACTCAGTGTAGATTTTCACAATGGAAAATAGCCTTCTTTCAGAGATCTCACATGAGGGGTTGAGGGAGGGTAGGGGGGTCTGTCCTATGAACAGACTTGGCTGTGCGATTCACCTGTATCAAACCAAGTTCAAAGCCACGCGACCGCACCCATTACAAACCTCGAAATCGAAAAGGGCCATTGGAACTTGGCATCTGCACATGTGACTCACCTCTCTGTCCCTGCCTCCAGTATCTGTATTCACATGTTTGAGTTTCTGTAAAAGTTCCAGTTGGTTAAATTTGTTCCATTTGCGTATGTACTAAATGAGTTCCCAAGTTGTGAATGTTGACTGAAAAAAGTAAGAATTTTTGATGAAAACATGACCAAAATCAGAGTGACCAAAATCAGAGTGACTGAAATCAGAGTGACTGAAATCAGAGTGACTGAAATCAGAGTGAGTGAAATAAGAGTGAGTGAAATCAAAGTGAGCGAAATCAGAGTGACCAAAATCAGAATTTCCTCAAATCACCGCGAGCTCCATGAAGCTATTTTTTTGAC
>JAAUXT010141850.1_pt1 | contig 13209 bp, 9 predicted proteins | sample 7278171 | NCBI WGS metagenome assembly JAAUXT01 (sample SAMN14350112, study PRJNA611818) | marine sediment metagenome | isolation source: surface marine sediment (1.8m) | place: French Polynesia: Moorea | collected 2018-08
CTTGGAGAGCTCCTGTACTGAGTGAGTACTGAGTGAGTACATACCTGGGAGAGCTCTACTGACCTTGGAGAGCTACTGTACTGAGTGAGTACTGACCTTGGAGAGCTCCTGGACGAGCTCCGCCCTGGACGGCGACGCCCGCTCACTGGGCGGCCGCCCGAGGCGGGTGAACATGTCCTCGTGGAGCCACTGGAAAAGCGTCAGCTGCAGCTGCGCCCTCTTCATGTAGCCCTTCAGAACCGTCATCTTACTGTCCAGGCGCCTGAAGAGAGACAGGACTGTATGAGTTCTGAGTGATTGTTGAGGGATTACTCTGTGTGTGCTGTGTCTTCCTGCGGCCCTCAAAACCGCCTCAGGCGTCTGCGTAGAGAAACATGTACCGGTGCGGGCAAAACCACGTTTCAACTCGTTGAAGGCTTGTGTGGACTGTGCCTGATGAATCTATTTAACAATCCCGTCATATCGGCCTGAATAACCGTCACACAAACGCAGCGCCTGTTTGTTGTTGGCCCTCATGCACCTTGCTTGGTGTTACTGTGAAAATTGGGGATGCACTTGCAGATGTCATCATAGAAATAGCACGGACTTTCTGACGTCACTTGGCGACGTCACCATGGCAATCATGAAGAGGACTCACTTGGCAAGGTCGGCTTTACGCCAGGCGGAGTCGACAGCGGCGACGAGTGACGACGCGGCGTTCAGCAGCGACTGGTCGAACACGCCCGCGCGCACGTTCACGCCGACCGCCTTCTTACACAGCTCCTCCAGAGAGTGCTGCAGGGAGAGAAGAGAGATGTGCGTGTGTGAGAGAAGTGTGTGTGTGGGTATGAGGGGTGTGCGTGTGTGTGGAAGGTGTGCGCATGCATGTGTCATACGTTCACGTCGACCGCCTTCTTACACAGCTGTTCCAGGCAGTGCTGCAGGGAGAGAGGTGTGCGTGTGTGAGAGGTGTGTGTGTGAGTGGGAGGGTGTGCATGTGAGTGGGAGAGTGTGCGTTTGTGAGAGGTGTGTGTGCGTGGGTTGCCTTGGTGACTTTCAGTATTGTCTCAGTCAAGAATCTTGCCGGGGAATTTTTTCTGGCTGCCAAAACATTTTGAGTTCAGTGCAGAGCACAGAAAACCAGTTTCACTCAGGTCCTTTCCATTTTATGAATATTTCTTTCCACCACAGGATGAATCAGAACTAACAACAAAACAATTTTGATTTGAATATACCCAGGTGCTCCAGAACCCCCAGCTTTTGTTGTGGATGGATTGAGATGCAAATGACAATAATTTTTTTGTACTGCAAAATAATTGCAAAGCATGACCTGACAAAGAAGAAGTTCACAAACACAACAAAAACTTGCAGTGAGCACCTGTGACAAATGAAACTGAATGACACAGTTTATTGTCCTTCATATTTATTGAAAAAAGGAGGCATGGATAACAGCTGAACATTTTGTTTTCAAGAATCCAGGAGTGTTGGCAACTTTCAGAAATAGGCAATAAAATGTGAATTGACAACAAGGCCCATGTGAAAAATGTTCCTGCTGCTTCCTGTGCAGCAGCACACACTATTCTTGTGTGGTGTTCTTTTGTTTGTCCGTGACACAGAAGCAGAAGATGAGGCACTGCAACATGTTGTTTCATCCTCTGATATTGTTTCCTTGTCAAAGAAGAATTGGTATTCATACACAAAAAGTTTCCTCAGAGGTGCATTTTCTTGTTTTGTTGGAAGTAGCAGTACCAACTTTCTGAGCAAAGGATTATATCTCTTCTCAAAAGCATCACAGCAGTTTACCATTTTCAAAACAAGCAAAGAAAAGTATAGTACTGTCCAAGGATTCAACAAATATAAATTTGCAAATTATAGATTTGAAAATGATAGTGACCTGTTTCAGAAAAACTTTGACAAAATTACAAACAAAAAATCCAGCATTTTTGTTGATGTTGTTGCTTGCAAGGCATCTGGCCAGTTTTTAACACAAGGCTCTGATTATCAAATACCAAAATTTCAGCCTGAAGACAGCACTGCCCTGTTCATTGATCACACATGGAATTTATATTTGGACACTAGATTAGCTGCAGACTTACATTTCCTGTACATCAGTTTCAAGACTAATCAACACAACAGATTCAAAGGCAACATAAGGGTGTTTGATGCAAAGACATTTCAAGCAGAATTCTTGTACCATGGACTGAATCCAGCCTTCCACATCTACCCCAGGTTCAGTCATATTAGTGTCAAACTGACATTCCAATCCAGAACAAATTTAAAATTTTCAGTGAAGGCACACTATTCAATGATGGATGCAGGAATTCTCTTTACCAAACAGCCAGATTCTGCTCAAGTATCCAAGAACTTGTTACACTGGGTGTTTGTTGGTCACCTGAAATTATCTGTGCTGACCTTTCACTTGCAAGTTCAGAAGACAAGTTATATCTCAATCAGTGTTTCCAGAGATGGCTTTTTGTTTGATGGTCCTGGGTTCAAGTCCAAAAGCACAAGCATGATCAAGAACAAGAAAAAAGTGCTGTCCTCATTTCAATGTGTAGTACCAATATTGGCAGAATATGCCACAAGTGCTGAAAAGTTTTTCCACTTTGCATCACACCCTATTTTGGAGAATATTTCAATCAAAGTTGAAACAGATGACACAAAATTTGACTCAGCTTCCACTTGCAAAAATAATCCATGCTTGGCACATTTCTACTGTCCCTTGTCATATTTTCTCAACATAACTATCACAAAAGTGGATTATTGGAGCAATGATAAAGACACTCTGAACTGCTTGTTTGGTGCTTTGTTGGTGTTAAATGAAGCAGATTCAGGCCACCAAGAAGAAGCTGCAGTCATATGCACACTTTTCAATTCCAAGACTGATCCACCCCATGTTTACTCACAGCACAATCATGTTGCTGTGCTCTTGTATTGGTACATAGCTTACACTTTCATGGAAGCCTCATTCCTTGTTGGAGCTTCAAAATGCAAAGCAGTTAAGTTGGACTTCTGTACTCAGGCAATGTGTGAGGTGGCAATACAAAAGCACCAATGCTATATTTATCTGAAGAAAAACAGCAAAGGTTCAAAGATGTCTTTTGAGTTCTCCAGAAACAGAATTGATATTGACATTTTTGTTTTGATAAGGTCATGGGGTAAATTTTGGAATTTTAATAACAGTTTGAACATAAAGATGAATGAGGAAGAATGTGCTGTTTTGCAACTCAGACACACCATCAACTTCCTCCATTCCAAGTTGGCCCACCAATGTTTGATCAGATTGTTTGCTGCTACATTCAAAATGGAAACTATTACATATCAATTTGCAGGCTGGCCATTATCAAAAATACTTTTCAGGGGAAAGGTAAAAAGGTCATGTGACACAACAAAGCCATGTGCTGTGAACTCAATGGCATCCAAGCTCTCCCAGTTGACAAATGCTTCAGACACAAGGCAGGTTGTGTTGGAAGCAGAATCACCAAGCTCAGAGTATGAAAATCTCTTCACTTACTTCAGTTTCCAGATGCAGGTGGATTTGCCCAGTGATCATTGGTTGGATGTTATTTTGATGTCATCAAAGTCTCCTTATCAAGTTGACTCCAAAAATTTGACTGAATTCATTCCCATCAAAGGTCTTTTGCATTACAAAATTATCCAGCAGCTGAATTTTCTGTGTTATGACATGATCTTGACAACAAACCACCCATACAAAAGGACTCCTGGTCACATGATGATGGATAGATCTCTGGAAATTTACTATGGTCATTTTCATGTTAAATATTTGTGGAGTCAAATCACAATCACAATGCCCATTAGTTTCTCAACTGCCAGACCCAACAAATACCTGAATCTCCACACACTACCACAACAAAGCTATTTTGTTTTCTGTATAAACTTGGATTATCCAATTCTCATTGCTCCATATGGACCACTCAAAAAGTATTTCTCACATTTTGTTCCAGAAAAGAAAAAGAGGAATTTTACTCAAATTCAATTGAAATGGCAGCCAAATTTGAGACCCCAAAACTTTTCTGTCAACCAATGTTCAGAGCACATCAACTCCAGTGCACAATTCTTGGGCTGCTACAATGTCAGTTCCAGGGATAAAAGCCAACCAGGTGTTGTGTACATACAGTTTACAATGCTGGGAGTGGTTCAGATCACTTCAAAGGGCAAAGCAACCTGCAGATTTCCATGTTTATTTAAAGTCTTGGGGTGAGGCAGACCAGCTCTGCAAGGCTGCACAAGGATTATTGCCTTCATTCACAAATGTTGATCAACTTCAGTATTTTCTGGATCATTTGAAATCAACAACTCAAATCTCAGTATCAGAAGCTGTGTTTGTTGGATTGAAAATAGTGCCAAATGCTGGGAAAAATGTGAGATATTTTCTTGGCAAGCACAACCACAAAGAGATGGCAAACACTTTTGCGTATTTCTGGTTGCTAATTCAGTTTCAAAAGCATGTTTATTTTGCAGAAATATCCAGCTTTAGCCTGGGAATCAGGGAAGCCACTGTCTTTCCAAAAATGTCTAAATTTATATTTTGGTATGAGTAAACTAGTCAAATTTGGGTGTGCCAGTCATCACAAGGATTTTTGTATTGGACTAAAAGAGCAGAAAAGACTTGCATTAAGAACTTTATTTCCAATAATATACAGAAAGGGATGTGTTCTTCTTTTGGTGCCCAATTTAGCTGAACCAGAATGGATTATGATACCTTGTCAGAGGAACTTACTGACTTCTGTTTGGTGTGCTTTGGAATCTCATACAGAAGTCCTCAGCAAAGTTGATGTGCTGACAGAATTTTGTCTTGAAGCTCAGGTGCCTTTGGGAAACAACTGCATATTGTTTGTGACATATAATTCAGAAATTAATGACAGTATTTGCACACCTCAAACAACTTTCCATTTTGTTGACATGACAACATTTGAATTCTTGATTCAAGCTCTTCCCTTTCCACTTCCACCACTAATTTCACTAGAAGACAAGAAATCAGAGTATTTCAAACAAATTTCATATGAAAAGCATTTAGCAAGCATCTGGGCTTATCAACAAGCTGTCCACAGCTCTGAAGCCAGTGGAATAATCCCTTGTGTGTTCAGGAAAAAGAAACTCTGTCCACATAAAACACAGCACATGTTTCAGTGCAAGAGTGGTTCATTTGTGTCCTCTAAATTTCTTTGTGACATGAAACATGATTGCCCCAATGATGACTCATCTGATGAGTCTTTACCAATATGTCAGGAATATTTTCAAATATTTCTCAAAGCAGCATGGTTTGGTCTGAATAAGACTCAGCCTGTTGTTCAAAATGGAATTTTGCCTCTGGAATCTTCATGTAATGATTCTCAAAAGAAGGAAGCACCCTTCAAATGCAACTCTTCAGAATCAATAGCTGTGTCACTTTTGAATGATCTTATCCCTGATTGTGACAGTGGTAAAGATGAGCTCACTTTGGTCAATTTGCTCACATTTGGAAATTTTTATCCCTGTTTAGAACCCTACAAAATTCCATGCATGGATGGGAACCAAAAATGTTACAATATTTCTGAAGTGTGCTTCTACAAAACCAAGAAGTACTTTCTTGAGCCTTGCAGAAATGGAGGACATTTGGAAAGTTGCAAAGATTTCCCTTGTTCAGCAAAATTCAAATGTAGTTTGTCCTACTGTATACCTTGGAACTATGTGTGCAATGGAAAATGGGACTGTCCTGGAGGTGAAGATGAGGTGTACAAACCCATTTGCCAAGTCAACAACACTTGTGTCAACATGCTCAAATGCCAGAACTTACCCCACACATGTATTCATCTTGGAAACATCTGTGATGGTAAACCAGACTGTTCCTTGGGTGATGATGAATTTTTTTGCAACTTAAAACAAAGTGAGTGTCCTACAAAGTGTCAATGTACAACAATTTTGATCAAATGTGTCAATTTTAGTTTTACTTCGGCATATTTCAGTCACCATCAATTTGTTTACATAATTTTCATTTTCTTTTTTGACATGACCTTGGAGGCTTTTGAAAAAGTATTTCCAGACAGTGCTTACTTGAGGTTAGTTGGCTCGAAAATATCAACAATTTGTGGTTTGTCATTTCCTTCAAAATTTTCACACCTTGAGCTCAGTGAGTCTGACATCACATTCCTGTCAACCAACTGCATTGTGAACACACATTTGTTGGCAAATGTAATCATTCCAAACAATAAAATACATACATTGTCTGCCTTTTCCTTCAGAAACTTGCCTCAATTTCAAATTCTAAATTTATCAAGTAATCCCATTTTTATATTTCCAAAATCTTTCATTCAAAATGCTCCCAAGTTTAAGACACTGTACCTGCTGAATACCAGCATTTCCTATGTGCATCCAGAGTCATTTTTGGGCTGGAGAGTACAACTTGTTGAAACAGCCAATCATCACATTTGTTGTTTGGTTCCAGCAGAAACTCAGTGCACAAGTGAGCTTCCTTGGTACAAATCTTGCACAAATTTACTCCCAGGAGACAAATTCAGAGTTTGGTATGGTTTCTTAGGATTTTTTATATTTCTTGCCAATTTGGGGTCATTTGTTATTTACTATTTAAAACAGAGAGAAGATAAAAAGTCATTCTCAGTCACTGTTATGCTTGTGAACTTCTGTGATGGTCTTTGTGCTGCATACTTTCTGGTGATTTGGTCAGCTGATGCTTATTTTGGAAGCAATTTTGTTGCAAATGAAGATATGTGGAAATCTGGTTCTTTGTGCTTGATAGCATGTTTCATCATAATATGGTGCACCATTTTGACTCAGATAAGTCTGTTGTTTCTGTCAGCCACAAGATACCTGGTTGTAGTGCATCCTTTGAGAAGCATTCACTTCAAGATTGTTAGTCATAAAAAGTCAACCCTGAACCTTTTCAGTCTGTTTATGGTAATTTCTGCTGTGATGAGTTCATTCGTACCACTGTGGTTTGTCTTTTCTGACTTAGCTCTGCCAATGAGAAATTGTTTACCATTTGTGGATCCAATGAATTCAAAAATAATGATCAAAATATTTGCATGGTTTGCAGCCATATATCAATCATATGGATGCCTTTTGATCTTAATTTTAAGTGTTATATTGGCTAAGTATATTGTCAAAAAAGAAGAAGAGTCAAAGGAGGTCAGGGCATTTGGAAACAAAGAAATCTCACAATCAGGTGTTCATACAGTTATCTGTTATTTCTGCTTCAAATATCTTGTGTTGTTTACCACCAAGTACTTTGTACTTGTCAACAATGTTTTTGTCCAGGTACCCCATAGACTCAATCCTGTGGACTACAGTTGCAGTGGTGCCTTTGAATTCTGTTGTACACCCCATGATATTTGTTTACCTTGCCTTGAAGAGGCCAGAACAAGTCAAGCATCAGAGTATTGGTCCACGAAAGAGCAATCCCAGCCTGATTTAATCACACGGGTCAGAAACCCAGACCAAGCAAAATCAGAGACAGGTATTGACTCGAAGGTAAAGAAACACTTTATCATAACTGAACTGACCTGCAGGTAAAAGTGCACTGATTGTAAATTGACTGAATTTTGAGCATGTTCTGCCATTGAAATACATACGCTCAAACACTTGCCAGTGTTAGTGTTGGCTTTTTGTGTGCACCTTTTCAGTCCTCGTACGGCAATTTTCAAGAAAAAAAAAGCAAAAAAAAAAGCACCTTTTAAAGAAAAAAAGCACATTTTTTGATCCAAAAGTAGCACAAAAAGTACTTTTTGAAATATAAAAAACATTTCTACAACAAGAAGGCCATGCCTAAAAAGTGCATGGTTCATACCAAGCATTACTAAGTTACAGGCCATGTTGAGCTACCCAGAGGGCAAGTCAACATGCTCATTTGCATATGTAATCAAGGGCATAGGTCAACAAATGCAACAAATTTTACAAGAATTTGAAGGATTTGCAGGACTATGAGCTGAGTGAATATGCACACTTTGAAGTTTGCACATGAAGTTGTTGCAGAGCTAAGGCCTCCATGCATTTAGAATTTGACCCAAGATGGCTACCATAGATGTGACCAACATACATTGCTGCACTCATGTGCATGCAGGACTATGAGCTGAGCAGTTTGCATGCAAAATCATTTCTGAGCTATGGCCTCCACATAGTTACCTGAGGGGTGGGGGTAAACTCAACATGGCCAAAAATGAAAAATGCTTAAAATAGCCTGAAAATGATCCTGGTAATTTTTCACCATATTAGTTACCCCCACACCCCCACCCCCACAAATGTACATATATATGGATACACAGACTGATGGTAATTACAATAAGCATGTGAAAGGCCAAACTCTGCATGGTTAAAATTCAAAAAATATCTCAAAGAATATATTTTTACCCTTTTTTAATTTTGGGTTGTTCTGTAGTATTTTTGCTTTTCTATTTTCAGGTGGTACAAAAGACTTGAAAAATGGACACTTTGTGAATTATTGTCTGAAGAAAGCTCTGACATATGTATTTTAAAATGCTTAAAGTGGACAAAATATACTATTTTTTATCAATATTTCCCCAAAATCAGGAAAAGAAAGCACTTTGAGGCCAAAAAAAGCACAAAAAAAAACAGGTGGTCAAAAAAAAAAAAGCACAAAAAAGCACACGTGCGTTTTAAAAGCACTTCGTACGAGCACTGCCTTTTGCATGCTGCTTGCAGAACACGTTACGTTGAGGTCCCACCATCTTTCCTGCCAACCCAGGATACACCCAGCTCAACACACCCTCAGGAACACACAGAAGGGCTTCACACGTGCCCGATCAACGTGGTTGCCACAGTGACACTATCTCCTTGCAAATGCCATGGCAACGTAGTTGCTAGGTTGCCAAGGAGATGTTCTTACGTCACGGAGACAACTGTTATGACAGATGCGGTTGCTATGTAGACGTTACCTTGGACTCGGCGCCGACGTCCTTGAGCTCGATCTCGGCGGTGACGTCGACACGCAGCGCGTTGATGTGCAGACACAGCGCGTTGCCCAGCATCTGACTCGGGAGGCCAATCATCTGCCAGCAGAAAAATCACGTGATGAGTTGTGGGAGCCAAGGGCGTATTCGTGACTAAACCATCAAAACTGTTTGCAGTGGAAATTTGGGGTCTGTTTCAGATGTTTCTGTTCGATTGCTTGCACACCAACCCACACCAACCGCAAATTTGCGGTTGTTTGCGGTGCAATCCAATACGCCCCAATCAACGCTTCGTGTGTCTGCAGGTGAGAACCCACGACATGAGCACATGTTACATGTTCTGTGATCGCAGGGGGAACAGATGTTCACAGTTTCTGCAAAAGGACCGTGGGTGCTGAGGGGGGGGGGGGGACGTTCCCCCTTCCAGCAGCCCGGACCCTCGGAGGCCTGCCCCCCTCAACCCGCCATGATGCTTGCTTTTCCCCACAAAAGAAGCAGCACAAAATCCCACGGAAATGTAGTGTTTAGCGGATGATGTGACAAGAAAGTGCTTCAGCACCCTCACTGACATGTGAGATTGAGATGGTGGGTGTGTGTGGGTTAGAACACCATGTTCTATGAATAAAGCAGTATTCTGTGCTGCAAATTGCTTGTGAATTGAGAACTACTGCGGACAGAGCAGAGGTTGCACCGTGAGGACATAGCTGTGAACGAGCAAAACGTGACCTGCAACCCAAATCCACGGGGACATGTTTGAGGGTCCAAGGTCAAAGTTCACCCCACCCCAATCTTGGGTCCGCTGAAGGTCCTCCGGGGTCAGACCGCAGGGAGCACCGGGGGTTGGTCCTGCAGAGCTCATGATGGTTCTTGGAAAGATACTCCTTCCTGGGGTGCTGAATGTGATTGGAAGGTCCTTGCAGACAGGGAACAGGGGTTCATGCACAACACTGCAGCATCAATGGGACAACTTGACACAAGCAGAATACGAAACAGAATCAGGAAATGGAAGTGCATGGAGTACAAGAGCCCACAGTGCGAAATTCGGTTTCTGCCTGAAGGGTTTCTGAGCCCCGTCACCTCATAGCACCGGACAGAAGATGCGGAGTTTCTGTCGATTCTTCAGGAATTTCCCACTTGGGCAGAGATTAAGTAGGATGTGCGCTCACTACTTCAGGTGTGATCCCGGGGTGGAACATGGTGCACATCCAGAATGGATCCAGGGGTGAATACAGGCAAGATCCAGCGCAGAGGAACCCCCCCCCCCAAGGCATCAGAAAAGATTGCCAACCAGCATCAAAGTCTGGTGCCAATTCCAACAAATGTTCCCAGACAGTGATTCAACAACCACGAGTCCTGGATCCACTCGACAGATTCCCAACTCTTGCAATTGTTCTGGTTGGGAATCAAGATTGGAGTGATCAGCACTTCCTGCCTCAGCCCAGTGGGTACAACAGGAGGAGTGGATCCAGGGGGACCAGGTCCCCACTCCCTGAATGACCTTGAAAAGGTTGATTCAGCCCCTTATTTGGCACAAGTGGTGCAAAATGAACCTTTTGGCATCATGAACCTTGCAGACCCCTGGATCTGCCCCTCCACCTCAATTCTCTCCTGTTTGACGTTCGTGTTTTTGCACAAAGCTATCTCCAGGGTTTGGAAGCTCAGAAGAGAACAGGTCCTGCTTCACCAATACAGTTCTTGAATCAGCACATCTGCAGAAACTGCTGACAACCAAAGAGGATGAAATTATTTTCCTTCCCATTACTGATCGCCATGGTGACGGCTGCTGGTTACACTCCACTGAGAGTTTTTGTTGAGGAATATCCAACAGGTAAGTACATGGCCAGCTGGGTAACCAAGAACAGGAGAGTGAGGCCTTCAGCTTCGGTGCCATGACCAGAGCTGCAGATGTTTGGAGAGCTGCAGCCTTGTTCTCTTTGTTGTGCCAAATTTGCAACTTTTGGAACAGGGACAGAAAAAAGAACACTTTCATTTACAGGTACATTTCAGAATTTTTAATTGACATCATCTTGGTTGAACGAGGAGCCACTATGCCGCCTGTCACTTGGTGTCCTTGACATTTTCCAACTTTGGTGTTGTGTTGTCAGGTAGAGCAAGAGAGCAGCTGTGGTTCCAGTTCAAGGCAACAGGGCTGCAGCCTGGACTGGGCAGCTATGCCACACAGAGAGGGCTCAGTCTGGAACACTGCACAGTAGATTGTCTCAGGCAGGTTTACCATCAAGCAACCACCATGGCATTCATGCTCCATTGAATCTGATCCAATCAAGTTTTTTTTTTTCTATGTATTTTGAAGGTCACTTGACTGCATGGGGCTTGTGATGATGCAATCTTCTTGTCAGATGTGCATGTTCACAGAAGTGCTGACATCAGCAGATCTCACAACTGACTCCAACTCTACACTCACCTTGAGAGGTAGTTTCTTTGGACTGACAAAGGTTATCACTCCTTCAACAGATGCCAACACAGAACCTCAGCCATTCTGTCAAATGTGTACAGTGTGAACAAACTCAATCCCATTGATACTGCCATTTGGTTCCAAATGTGGCCAAGTATGGGATCAGTGATATGCACTTGAAACTCTTTTGCCTGCAAAGTTTTACAGCACCAAAAGTAAAATTTGATCTGTCCCTGTTCCTTGCAGATGAGTATGTGGGTTGGTTCTGGAGCCTGGTCACCTGTGATCAGGGACCATTTTTGACTGTCTATGAACAAATCTACAAGGACTTTGCTGAGGATGCAACACATGGAATCCTGTCTGGCATTGATGTTGGCACATTTGGAACCTCCCAGCCACAAGTTATCAGGTGAGGTGGAACCAAACTGTCCCAAATACCACAGGTGGGATGCACTGCAGCCATAAAAGATACCTCATCCTTTGAAAGAAAACACTGACCAGCTGTTGACATCTGTATTGGTGAGCATCTGATTGCTCACAGGATCTGTCTGCACTTTGGCTCCTACACCTCTGGATGGATAGGTTACTCCTCCCCTCAGAACACCTACAGTTTCACACTGCAACCACAAGAGGTCATCACTGGGGTCACTGTGCACTGTGGCAACCTTGAAGGCAACATACCAAATGCAGGAAGATGGGACATGGTTTCAGCATTCACCTTCTACTCAAGCACTGGCAAGTGGAAGGGTCCTGTGTTTTCTTTTTGATAGACTTTGATTTTAGGTCAGATGGGGTTGAATTTTGGGGAACAAGAAGGTGGTGAATCCAGATCTTGGAAAAAGGCAAAAAACTCCATGAAATCAACCTGGCTTGCACAGGTTTCAAAGGAAGTCAGAAAGTTGTGACCCCTCAGAAGATAAATGCTCAGGATTTATTTCGCTGACTTGCTCGTGGTCTCAGACAAACAGATCAAACTTTGTCTTTCCCCACAATTCACCTTTTTGTACAATTTGTCTGTGTTGAGCAGCACTGCACAGGAGTCTCTGCAGTGGTGTATGAGGCCATAAAAACCTCCCAACACCGGGATACATGACTGTAGACTGGCTTGTGATCATGACTGGATTATTTGATCAGCTGCTAGCAAAGTCAGCAAAATTCCAGCAGCCTGCAGTTCTGTTTTTTAGGCAATGTCTATGGACCCTATGGAGACACGACACACCCGGACCTGAATGTCACCACGGTGAGAGGGCGTCAACTGGTGTCAATGAAAATCTACTACGGTTGGCATCTGCACCAGACCACTTTCAAGTTCATCCAGTGCGACTGAACTCAAGGAGCATGAGTTCAGGGGGAATTCCTCTCACCAATCGACAACGTGTAAAACATTCGATTTGCTTCAGCATAAACGAGAATGCCACGGGCATTGAGTCACGCTGTGAGTTCACCAATGCTGCTCGCGTTTTTAAAGTCCAACTCAGGAGTACAGTCGACTCTCTTTACCATGGACACCCATGTGTACACGGCTTTTTGTCCACGGTTGACAGAGTGCCCACCTTAAGGAGAGTCATGAATATTAAGGAGCTTGGCCAGAAAGTCTTAAAGGTGAAGGTTGTTTCCTCAGTAAACAGCCTTGACCTTGGCCTTTGTAGCCAAGGACATTTGGTTCATAAATATTTATGAGTTATAGTATTTAAGGAGAGATAGATTTGGTCCAAGGTTCAATTTGCTTTTGATAGCAAACTGTACACATCAAAAGAAAATCCCAAAAAGATTGTTTCACAAAATTGTAAGTTGAGTTGAGAATAAAGCAAAAAAAAAAAGAAATACAACAAAAAAACCCACAAAAAAAAGAGAAAATTTGTATTGACTGTCCATGGTAAGGAGAGAAAGTAC
>JAAUXT010063774.1_pt1 | contig 13206 bp, 14 predicted proteins | sample 7278171 | NCBI WGS metagenome assembly JAAUXT01 (sample SAMN14350112, study PRJNA611818) | marine sediment metagenome | isolation source: surface marine sediment (1.8m) | place: French Polynesia: Moorea | collected 2018-08
AATCGCGCTCAACAGCAGGAACATCTATCACTTCGTCTCACGGCACCTCGTCTTGACTCCCCGCCCTCCCCCCCCCCCCCCCCCCCCGCCCGCAACACGGACCTGCCCTGATTCTCTGTTCTTGGCTACTTCGCAGGACACAGTGATCACGTTTGACAAGGGCGGTTACTGGCGCCGCCTGCCCGCGCCTCGAGAAGACATCAATGGCCACAGGACCAACTGCCACGTGGTGAGTTGTGCTTGTGACAATTGTTGTCATATTGTCGGAAAAACGCATTTAACAAGCAACCATGCCTTTCGCTTTCTGCTGAAACACTTTAAAAATTCTTCAGTGGCGGAACTGCACGCTACACCTGACGCAGAAGTTCCAGCAGCTGTACCCGCTCTACCACATGGTGCCCATCCTGTCCAAGGCGTCGGCCATCGGGCTCATCTTCGCCACCGGCAACTTCAACCAGACGGTGCAGAAAGAGACGAGCGTCTTCCGATCGTCCGACGCCGGCAGAAATTGGCACGAGGTACATACGCTGTAACTTTGCCTTAGTTCCAGTCAACTCCTGCTCTATCTCTTCTCAACAAAACGAGGTTTGGGAAGGACACGGGCAGAAATAAGCACGAGGCTCAGTTTTGCTGATCCGTCTTCTGGAAGGTGGTGACCACACTCCAAGGGTCAGAAGGGATTTTCTCCTTTGCGAGTTTGGGGCTCACCCGCTTACACTTTGAAGCAATCCTGCTTCTCGTGAAGTCAGATTTTGAAACTGACAAGTTCCAGAAGATGTAAAGCAAGTGTTGTCGGTGAACAAAGGGTGCAACGCTTCTGTGCAGGTGCTGAAGGGGTCGTACTTCTACGCGTTCGGCGACCACGGCGGTCTCGTCATCGCCATCAAGCAGAAGGAGACGACGAACGAGTTCCTGTGAGTAGAACCGCCACGAAAGCGCCGCCAGCCGCAAGATGCCACCACACGTGTTCTGCATGATCTCGTAGAGAACAACTGGTTGCTCGGAGTTGTGTCAAACGAAGCCGTTATGACTGTGAAATTGTCCCGCAAATGCGAACTGATCATGGCAAGGCTGCAAACCAAAGGCCTGTACCGCCAGTTGATCTGTGATGTGACGACGTGACGACCCGCTTCTGCTCACGTGATTCTGCTGCGCTGCGGTTCGACATGACCAGACGTACCGGTGAGAGACAGAAGAACGTTGATTGGTGACAGACATTCTCGTTTCCTTTGCTCGCAGCTACTCGCACGACGAGGGGGAGAGCTGGGTGCGCCATCAGTTCTCGGAGCGGCGCATGCGCATCTACGGCGTGCTCACGGAGCCCGGGGAGCGCACCACCGTCTTCTCCCTGTTCGGCTCGCACGTGCACGGCTCGCACTCGTGGGTCATCGTGCAGGTCAACCTGTCGTCCGTCTTCCGTGAGTGTCACTTGGCCAGTACTCTCCATTTCGCCGGAAAATTTGTCGGAAGGACAAGGAAACAAATTTCGCATCCACTGTGGTGTGGTGTTTTTGCAAAAAAGGAACGTGTTTGCTTTCCCTGTCGTTTCTTACGGAAACAAAACAAAACGGAACGTGAATTTCATTGTGGTTGTCATGACAGAGAATACAATAGAAAGCTTTTTAATCACACTCGTGTCTTGATCGCGCTGGTGTTGGTGGCCGCAATCAAGTTGCGCTCCTCAGAGTAGCAGCTTCACGACAAGTTCCACTGCTCTTGCAACAATGTGCATTTTCCGCAGATGGCAAGAACTGCACAGATGACGACTACAAGGAGTGGTCACCCAGCGACAACGGCTACGAGAACTGTTTGCTGGGGCAGAAGACGGTCTTCCAGCGGCGCCGCACCAACTCCCTCTGTTTCAACGGGCGCCAATTCGACCGCAAAATATCCGTGCGGAACTGCAGCTGCCATATCAGTGACTACGAATGTGACTTTGGGTACAAGCGTCAGTTCGTGTGGAGTCGGACATGCATGCGTGACCCAGATGCCCCTGACGTGGATGTGCACGCCGTACCCAGCCCCTGCCCTGCGGGGACCTACTACAGGAGGAGCAAAGGCTACCGGAGGGTGGAAGGAGACACGTGCAGCGGCGGGGACGAGTACCGCTTCGAACCCGACCAGATCCTCTGTCCCTCTCAGAGCCTCACGGATTACCTCATCTACGTGAGCGGCGACGCGCTGTCCACCGTCTCGCTGGCGTCTGCGGGCGGCGGCGACCATCGGGAGCTGCGCATCCCAATCTCCCGGAGCAACGACGCCGACATCGGCGCCGTCGCCTATGACTACGGACACAGTTGCGTCTATTGGGTCAATACCCGGATCAACGCCATCCAGCGTCTGTGCTTCAGCGGGCGCGGCGCCCTCTACGTGAACGACACGGTGGTTCAGGAGGACCCCCACGGAACCCACATCATCAGCGACATCGCTTTTGACTGGATGAGCAACACCATCTACTGGTCGACCACGGCCGCAGAGATCCACATCGCCAAGATCGACAGCTACGGTCCGCTCGGCTTCCCGCACAGGAAGCGTCTGCTGTACCCCGGCATGAACGGCACCAACTTCCCCAACAGCCCGGCGCCGCGCGGCCGCGACTTCGGCATGACCCTGGCGGTGTACCCGCGGCGCGGGCTCATGTTCTGGGCGGACAGGCGCGACAACAGCATCTACCGGGCGCACATGGACGGGTACAACGTGACCAAGATCGTCGTAGGCTCGTGTGCGTACCGCTTCCATTCTTACAGGGTCTTCGTTTCTTCCAGCAGATTGTTTCTGTGTTGTGTGCTTGTGTCAATGATCCACGCCCTCTGTGCATTGCAGCCCTGTATCGACATTGGCCCGGGCCGTTTGAGCCGGGTTACATCACGGTCGACAGTCACGAACAGCGCGTCTACTTCGTGGACTCGGCGCACGGCGTCATCTGGTCCACCGACTTCAGTGGAGGCAACCGGCGCAACCACACCGTGGGGCGCGGCGCCGGCGACGTGAACGGGATCGCCGTCTACAAAGACAACCTGTACTGGTCGGACGCGCGCGACGGCGCCATCTACTTCATGCGCAAATACGCGTCGTCTTCGCTGAGCCGCGGGACGCTGCCAGTGCAAGGGAACCTGAGAGGCGTCGACATCGTCATCGTGGATCGTGCGGAACACACCGTCAAACAGGCGGATTCGCCGTGTGCGGTCAACAACGGGCAGTGCACGAGTCTGTGCGTCGAGGTTCCTGGCCCCGACCCGACTCGCCTCAACCGCACCTGCCTCTGCTCGGAGTCTTTTGCGCAGATCACGAAGTCGGTGCACGGCACGCACGACGAGCAGTGCAACTGCGCCCAGCACGAGGTTCTCGCCAACGGCACCTGCTCAGTGGTGTCCAACGCGACGGCGTGCGCGGACAACGAGATCCGCTGCGCCAACCTGCGCTGTGTGCGCGCCACGTGGAAGTGCGACCACGATAACGACTGCGGGGACATGTCCGACGAGCGCGACTGTCCCTACCACACGTGTCGCTCGGACCAGTTCACGTGTCAAGACAACGGACACTGCATCCCGTTGCGCTGGAAGTGCGACAGGGACCGAGACTGCCTTGATGGCAGCGACGAAGCGGATGATGAACATGGTCGTCCCTGCGTCTACCCGAACTGCACGCACGACCAGTTCACTTGCGACAACGGGCGCTGCATCCCGCACGGCTGGGTGAGTTTCACGTGGCATTTTCACGTTCGCAACTGGTAAAATGAGATGTGTTGAATTGACGTCGCATTTTCCTCATGACAACACACTTTTCAGGTGTGTGACATGGATGACGACTGTCATGACGGCAGCGACGAGCCTTTCTCCTGCGGCTTGCGTGAGTATGGGAGCGCTGGCGTGTGCGTGTGCGAGTGTTTCCTCTTTGCAGTCAACCTGATCTCTGTTGGCTTTCTGGCTGACCAGAAAGTTGAGTTGACTGCGAACTCAACGGTATGTGGGACGTTTCCAGGAAACTTCGAGGAACCTGTTTGGTCTGTTTCTGGGCTTGTTCGTGGATGAAAGTCACGAATGGTGTGACTAGAACACAGTTCGAAACGAGTTTTGCATTGGATAGTGTTTCTGTGAGCGACTTTGAAGCTGCAATCTTGTGATTGTTCGTGTTTCAGCGACAACAGGAAACGGTCGGTGTGCGAAAGTGACACGTTGTTGTGTTCTCTCTTCAGACAACTACACAGCGCCTCCGACCTTGGCGCCCGGCTCGTGTAACGCGACGCAGTTCCAGTGCAGCGTCAACGGCATGTGCATCCCGAACACCTGGAAGTGCGACGGAGGTACGCGCCCTTTCGTTGTGAACGACTTCGATTTGTCAGTGACTTTTATTCCTGGGAATCGCCAAAAAATCAAGCACCCGTGGGAATAAAGCGTTGATGTAAACGTTAAACGCTCGCAAGCGGAGAGTCAAACCGCGTCCACCAAATCGCGGTACACCTTTTCAGCCTTTTGAGCCGCAACTATTGCAGAAAACGACTGCGGGGATTTTTCTGATGAAAAGGGCTGTATGCACGTGTTGTGCAAGCTGTGGCAGTTCCACTGTAAGGACCGGTGTATTCCCATAACGTGGACGTGCGATGGAACTGATGATTGCCCGAGTGGAGAGGACGAGCTCAAATGTATTTCGAGTAAGGAGTGCTCGAGATCCGTGTTAGGATCGTGCAGATGTGTGACTAGTCTTAGCTTGTGCGGAATGTGCGTTTGTGTGTTGCCTGACTATGTTGGACACGATGAACACTGTTCCTCGTGCTCCTTTCTGGAGTTCTTCACCAACACGTTTGAGGGAATAGAGAACCCACAATGACGTTTGAACAAGACCTGACTATCGAAAATTGATCGTGTCCAACAAATCCAAGCAGCAATTGCCACATTTCATTTTTCGCGTGCAACTTTGTGTGTAGCCAAGTTGCAGTTTGGCCCGCAGTTCTTGTTAATATTTGGTTTCTCCGTTATTTTCTTTCTTTTCATGTGTTTGCGCTGTGGGCGCGAATTGATTGGCTGTGCGTTGCGTGTTGGTGCTGCCCCTGATGTTGCATGTGACAACAGAGGCGGACTGCGACGATGGGAGCGACGAGGTGAACTGCAACAACGCCACCACCACGTGCCACGACTGGCAATTCCGCTGCAGAGGCAGGGCGACCTGTGTGCCCAACTACTGGAAGTGTGACGGCGAACCGGATTGCCCGTTTGGAGAAGATGAAGAAGGGTGCTCAAGTAAGTTACAGTGACGCATTGAGTGGAACTGAGACTCTGCACGACGACAAGGACACCGGGCCCCTCCCGCTGACCTGTTCACTCAACAAGACTTTTCCCTCGACCAGATGAGCATGCCTCCCGGTGTACGAAACGAACTCGTGAGCAGTTCTGGTGAAACAAGCATGGGCTTTTCTAGTTTTGATTGCATGTTTTCACAACATGTCAGTTTGGAGAATGTGGTGTCGTACGTAGTGACTAGATCAGTGGTGGGACAACATAAAACAACGTTGACTCGTAAGTCGCCTCAGACAGCATCATTTGCTCTCGAATGACTTGGCCAAAGTGTCTTCTCCCGACCACTTGGTAATCAAGGTCGATCAACAAATCGCGCGTTTCAATTTTCGTTCTCTTTCGCTTCTTGTCTCCAGCAGCGAGCCACAACCAAACGTGTCTTCAGCTCACTTGACCGCTGAAGTGAGTTGTTTGTGTCATGTTGCAGCCACGATCCCGACGACGCCACGTCCGACAGGCACCTGCCGCGGCTGGTACAGCTTCCGCTGCGAGAACGGCAACTGCGTGACGCAGCTCGAGGTCTGCGACGGAATCAACGACTGCGGCGACAACTCGGACGAGGAAAACTGCCGTAAGTTTCCAAGAGTCCCCGACCACCATCTTGGGTCACTTGGGTTTACTGGTCCAAACGAAAATGCTGATGTCCAAACGAACGAGGGAAACGCGATGGAGGCTGCTGTTGACTCGAACAGAGCATTTCACGCTCACAGCAATGCGCAAAACCGGTTTGATTTTGTGAAACACGTCGTGTGCGCGCGTATCAAGAAGCTGTCGCATTTCTTCACATCACAAACATATGTAGTGATTTATGTGGCTTGTCGCCGCAAGTACATCAAAACCACCGGCTTTGTGACCTGTTTTTTCAACGGGTTTGAAACGTTCACAGACAGCGGCAAACCGGAGTGCAGCAGCAAGGACCGTTTCCCCTGTGCTAACGGCCAGTGCATTGCGAGCGACAAGCGCTGCGATGGCTCCAGCGATTGCTTCGATGGGTCGGACGAAAAAATGTGCAGTGAGTGAAGAGCAGTGCCCATTCGCCTTGCATGTTGTGTTCTTGTGCTCATCTATTCAAACACAGCTGGTGTGTTTTGTGCAGCATTCGAGAAATACGGATCTTCCTCTTGATGCTACTTTTCTACAAGATAGAGACCAGCTGTGGTGTTTCCAGAACAAGCACGTTGCACTGACAAAGTCTTCTAGATTTCAGTTTTGCCGTGAAGCCGTCGTGTTTTGAATGTGGTTGAATTTTGCATGTTGCATGTCATTTATGAGCGGCCCCTCCACATTCTTTATCAGACCCCACAATGGAAAGCATGTTTAGCATTCCTACTTTTCATTTCTTTCAGAAATGTATTCTGGCAATTTTGTTCACCTTTTCTCTGTAGCGCTCAGGGGTTAGCCGTAGGAAGTTGTGCAGAGCCAGAGGCCACAGCGCAACTGCAGCTGCTCTCCTGAGTAGTTGTTTTGACAGTGTTGTTCTTTTTCCTTTTTTCACTTTGCACGTCTCTAGTATAGTTTGCTGTTTTGGTGTGTCTGTGTAGATCGCACAACGCTTCCCCCTCGGTTTTCCACGACGGCTCCCGGGTCCTCGTGCGGGTTCAACGAGTTTCTGTGTGACTCCGACCTGTGCATTGCACGCAGCCACTATTGTGATGGAATCAGACATTGCTGGGACGGCACGGACGAGCCGCCAGGCTGTCAGCAGAGTGAGTGCAAACTGAACGCACACAAGGGAACAAACGTTTGAGTCCGGAAGTGTTAGCGGCAAAAAATTATCACAGACACAAATTGGCAGTGGAGACAAAGGTGTTTGTGAGAAAATAGTCAAGAAAATACCATCAAAGACTGAGGACCGGAATCCTCCGAGTGTTGTCGCGCCTCCTGAGTCGCTGTTGGTTGACGCGTGCTCGTCTGCTCCTCGCTTCAGCGACGACGCCGGCCGCGCGCTGCGCCTGGGACCAGTACAAGTGTTCCGGCAGCGGCTACCCGGCCTGCATCTACCGCTCGTGGGTGTGCGACGGCGACCGTGATTGCACACTCGGAGACGATGAACACAACTGCAGTGAGTAACAAACACTCTGTTCTGTTCCGATTCCCTCTTGACGATTTTGAAGCGTTTGGTCATTTGAAGGCACTGTGCAATGTTCATGTTGCGGTGAAGCAGCTCATGAAGCTCGTGTTGTTTATAGACGTGACGACGTGCCCGTCGACTCAGTTCCGCTGCTTCTACTCGGTCGGCTGCATTCCGATGGCCTGGGTATGTTTCGCTTTATTTTGCTGTTGGTGGCATGCTGGGGCCCAGCTCGGAGCTCCGCAAGCGCGGGAGGTGTCATGGGGGCTGGGTGTGGATTGTGGGGCAGAGACCGGGTATTTAGAGGTTGACGTATTCCGAGGGCTCGGGCACACAAACAGGTTTTCTCTGAAGGCTGACGCTTCTGGGGCCGAACTGTCGAGGAGCTGCATGGCAGTTCCTTATTTCGGGCCTGTAATGTCATTGGATTTCATCAGTGACATAATGTCAGGAGCTAAGTTCAGAAACGTACGTAATGCGTGGGAAGGAGGGTCGTCTGTGCGTGGCTGTGAGTCGTCGGTGTGTCCCATCTCAGTTCGTCTATATTTTTTCGAAAACAGGTATGCGATGGAGATTCAGACTGTCCGGACAGCACTGACGAGCAAGGCTGCTCCTCAGCGGGTACTGGCGAGCACACACACGCACACACACACGCACGCACACGCACACACACGCACACACACACGCACGCACACACACACGCACACACACACACACACACACACACACACACACACACACACACACAGGGCAATGGCCTGGAAATACAACCAGCGATTTTGTTGTAATCACGGACGCCAGATCACTCTTGCGGGAAGAATCTTGAGACGTTTTAGCGAGTGTCGAGCTCTTGTTTGTAGCTCTTTCCACCACGACGCCGCGTCCGTGTCGTCACTACGAGTTCGACTGCGGTGACGGCCAGTGTTTGCCGATGTCCTTGCGCTGTAACCGCATCCGCGACTGCGCGAGCGGACTGGACGAGGCGTGGTGCAGCGGGACACGGAGGGGTGCGCAGCTTTCTTGTTCATCAGTCACTTGTCGTTTCTCGGGGAAACTTTGACGATGATGTTTGTTTGGACTCACTTCACTTTGACACAGCCTGGGGAGGCACGCTGAACAAGCTCAAAGCTGCTAGAGTTGGCTGCCTGCCTGAGAACTCTGTATCTTGGATCTCCTTTCTGCCTCTGGAGTCACGTTGTGTTGCAAAACAGTTGTAGTTTTGGTGGTTTTCTCCAGATGCGTGTGCACCAACCGTCTGAGTGCATGATGACCGCACCGTGACGATCGATTTTAACGTCCCGTAAACAAAGGGTGCTGACGTCACATGGCACATTGCAAATTCCATGTGATGTGAGGCAAACGTGCACAGTGCTGTCAAGCCTGTTTATTCACATGACAATTTGCTTTGCTCTTCTGCAGACGGAATGCAGATCCAGATGTACCCGACCCACATCAACGCGACGTCCATCACCTTCCAGCTGTCCGGACTGTCGCCCCCGATCAACAAGTCCGTGGACGCGTCCAAGATCAAGATCCGCACCGTGCTGCTGTGAGTCGCCGCATAAACTCGCTCACAAAGGGCCGCTCTGTTCTGATTTCGTTGTGAAGAGAAAGGTGAAAAATCAACGAAGTTTTCTCTCGTACATTCGTGTGAGCCAGTCTGATTGGGTTTGTTTTCCAGAGAGACGAAATGCAACTCAGCCGGGGGCTGTAGAATAAATAAAACTGTCAGTTACACCAACAATTCTGACCAGGTTAGGTCACAATTTTTAACAAACATGCAGCCCAGTGCACAGGAAGACAAGCAACCTGAAACACACACACACACACACACACACACACACACACACACACACACACACACACTGAACGGCACGTTCTCGGACTGCGGCAGCAATCTAATTCGTGCTGTTCATGGAGGTCACAACTACTAAATGCAGCTGTAGTCCACGACACGCTTTGTTTGGGGTGAACTCAACAGCAGAAGCTCTGGTGCACATTGGCAGCCTGGCTTCATTTCAGATGGCGGTGGATTACAAGAATCTGTCTCCGTACCAGCAATACAACTACCGCGCCATCGTACTGTACAACGACCAGGAGGGACCTGTGCCGGAGTTCGTGCCTGTCACAACTTTGATGGGCAGTGAGTAGCGCTGAAGACCATCTTTTACACATGTGCCTGGCTATTTCGTGGTGGACGAGTCATTTCTTTGTGGAGTGCGGGGGGGGGGGGACAGAGCTCTTTTTGGAACAAAAGAACTGTGTTCGTCCGGGTGGACTTTGTAGCAAATCTTGCGTATCACTTTCAATCTGTCTTTTCCGTGTTTCAGACGCGTCCAAGCCGCTCAACGTGCGTGTGAATGCGAACAACACCGGCACCAGCGTCTCCGTGTGGTGGCAGACGCCTGATCGGCCGAATGGAAATCTCACAGCCTTTGTGGTGCGTAGAACACCATCTCTGATGACCACAGCGGTCGAATCACGGCGCGAAACGGCTGGCGAAGATTTTCTCAGTGGATTGATCCACACAAAAATTGAGCTTCTTCCCAGACTTTGTTTGCAGTGCCTGATACTCAACGTCCGACGTTCAGCTCTACTGAGACAGACTTCGCAGGGGTGTGTATTTGATATCTCGGTCCACAGGTGTCGTACCAGGCTCTGAATGGCGACAATCGGGCCATCCAGACCAAGAGCGTGGGGACCAACCTCATCAACTGCCGCAACAGGACGGTGGCGGATCCGCGCAGCTGCAAGATCTACAGCGCGCAACTGAGGAACGTGGAGCCCGGCGTCAGATACAGGCTGTGGGTGAGTTCTGAGCGATGTGGGTGGGGCTGAGTGAGGAATGGTGGTCGAATGTGCAAGCCTTGTTCGCGATTGGTGTTGCTCCAAGAGGTAAGTACTCTGCAGGTTGCTGGAGATTTTCTTCATGACAGTTTGCGGGCAGATATTTAAAGTTTTGTGATGAGCGAATGAGCAAAGAGGTCGGTGAATGAGTTAGCGGCTGCGCTGGGCTGTGTGCATTGAACTTTGCGGGCCAGAAAACCAGCACAGTTTCTCCGCAGCACTTGATTGGCGGTTCTTTTGCAATGCCACGTGTCTTCTGCAGGTGCGCGCTGTCAATACAAAGGGCATGCTGGGCGAGAGGTCCGACGTGAAGGAGTTTACCCACAAGTTCCACGCGCTCGACGAGTGCGTGGAGTCTCTGAACGTGACGGCCGGACCTGGCGACAAGGACCACAGCGTCACCGTCACATGGCGGCGCATCAAGGACGACGAGCACCTCGACCGATACGGCATCTTCGTGAGTTCGCTTACCAAATCAATGTTCACGTGACATGCTGCGGTAGCCCTGAAGGGGAGTGGAGCAAAGACCACCGGCGATATTGTCTGATACAAGGCAACACTGTCCTGACGTTGCAGTCGTGCGCGACTTGAGGAGGTTGCTCGTCACTGTTGATTCTTCGTAAGATTTGCTGAGCCTTTGTTTCGTCGTGTTGAGTGGAGAGATAAACTTTCTTTGCATTGTGTTTGGTCGTACAAGCGTTTGATTTGTTTCTGAAACGGTTTTCCCAGGTCGAGTCTCCTTCCTCTGGAGATCAGAGGATGTTCCTGGTGAGCAAAGACAAGTCCTCGTTTTTGGGTAAGCATTCATCGTCGTACGCTCGAAGTTACCGGTGTTCGTTTTTACAGCGTATTTGACGGCAGTGCGTTTGCGACAGAAGGCCAGCCGAGAAGAAAACACAGCAGGTTGAGTCATTCGGTCCTGTGTTTTACACTCATTGACAAATGTTTGTTGACAGTGACGGGGCTGTCCCCACACACGGTGTACCGCGTCTCCATTGCAACGTACGACACCCAGGGAACGTCCTCCGAGTGCGCCCTCTCCAAGACAGTCATGACCGAAGGTACGTGATTTGTCGTGATTTGTCTTCGAACCAGAATCAGGTTGACCAAAGGGAATTTGACACACGCCACGTTTCGGCGCGTACTTGTCCGGTGAAGAACGCCGGTGCGAGCGAAGCAGCAAGTTCAGTCCGTTGAACGTTTGTCGTCCGCTACCCCCCCCCCCCCCTTCATGTTCACATCTGACTGAAGCACGAATCCACACGACCCAACTTGTTTTTGTTTGTCTGCATCTCGACGCCAGTCTGTTTCCCGTCGCCAGGCAAACCGCTGCCGAAGCCGATGAACCTGAAACTGGCTCAGTTCGGTGACCCGACGACGATCCAGGCGACGTGGACGGTGCCGTCGTCCGAGTCCGGCGACTCTGTGGTGAGCGCCGAACACGGGATTCTTTACTGTTTCATTTTCTAATTGGTGAAGAGAACGCCTGGTCAAAATAAACACGTGACGAACTCTGAATTTTTTGGGCGTTCGTTACGCCATCGATCGTCGTGTTCCGGTACGTGGACAGGCGTGACACTCGTCGGGTTTGTCGGGTGTTGTCTTTCAGGGATTTCACTACACGCTGTACTGGTCGATTTCGGCTGGGAACCTGCGGCACTTCGACATCCACGAGCGCGCCTACAACAAGTCGGACGTGCAGTCTGGGGTGCTGGTGCGCGGGCTCGACCCCTGCGAGACGTACACGTTCGTGGTGCAGGTGACGGCGCCGGCCGAGGGGCCGCTCAGCCAGCCGGCGCAACACCACACCGGCATCAGTGAGTTCCTCACCCTCTGTTCACACCTGATGGTCAATGCGTGGCACGCGTTGTGTTCATTTATTCCAGTTGCCTTGGGTTTGCTGGGTGTTTATGCACAGCGTTCTTGAACAATTCCTGCAAAATTGTACCACCAACCACAAGTCAGTTTGAAAGGACCAAGTGTTGACACAAGATGCCGTCCAAAGACCTGGGACATCGCACCCGCAGTCGCATTCAGCACTGCTTCTTGTTCTGTTCGTTGTCGGTCCCAATTCACGAGCCTTGACGGGACGACATTCTCGCGTTGTCTGTTTCAGACAATAACGCAGCTCCGAAGAACCTGGAAGTGAAGGGTTTGACCACGAAGGACCCGCAGTTCGGCTCGATCTTCGCCAAGTGGGACGCGTCCTGCGAATTCCTCCAGTACCCATTGGTCAGTTCCGTGTCTGTTTGAAAATGTCTGTTTCCTGTTTTCTGTTGTCATACAGTGGACGTCTGAGGTACGATCTCCGAAACAAACACCGGTGTGTCTCGGTTGCAGAAAAGTAGGGTGGCGACCAAATCTCGAAGAAATGTCTGAAATTTACGCCGACATAGTGTGCGTTATTTAAGATGGAAAAAATGAGCAAACACTTCTGATCGTCTGATTTCGGGTGGGGATTTGAGTTGAAGGAGTACTTTCCCAGTGTCTCATCTGGAGCCTCTGCTAAAATGACACCCCGCCCCCTATTGATACGAGTACTGACCAGAGAGAAAGACGTTTTGTGTGTTTGTCGCAGGCTTATCAGGTTCGTGTGCGCGATGTGAGCCCGAGTCACGACGGCGTCGGGAAGGACGGCTACTTCTACGTCGCGCCCACACTCCAGCACCGCAACATCAACATCACCATCAAAAAGTACGGCAAAAACATAAACAACACGAGAGAAACATTGAAAAAAGCATTATTTTAAAGAAAAAATTTGTCCAGTGCAGAAAAAAAACACAACTACCCTCAGTGTTGTTGTTCAGATAGTTTTTCAGGTGATTTGAGGTGGGTTGCATGATTTGGGCTGATGAGCCAAATCAGTGCGAGCCAAATTGAAGCACCTACAGGCAGCATCTTCCAAAAGTATGTCTACATCACTTTTATGGTCAACATGAGGATTGATTTGGGATCTTAAGGACTCTTCTGGTTCATTTTGGGTTGGGGATAATGCAC
>JAAUXT010082904.1_pt1 | contig 13206 bp, 9 predicted proteins | sample 7278171 | NCBI WGS metagenome assembly JAAUXT01 (sample SAMN14350112, study PRJNA611818) | marine sediment metagenome | isolation source: surface marine sediment (1.8m) | place: French Polynesia: Moorea | collected 2018-08
AAAATGAACCAAAAGAGCCCAAAAGATCCCAAATCAATCCTCATCTTGACCATAAAACTGCTGCAGACATACTTTTGGAAGAGGCTGCCTACAGGTGATTTGATTTCACTCACTCCAATTTCGCTCGCTTTTTCCAAAAGCTCACAAATCGGACCAAGCTCCTCAAATCACCTAAAAACTCTTCGAGGCTGGAACCTGATCCTAACGCTCAGGTTCACCAGAAGAAGGACCCTTTACCGTCCGATCGAACACATGAAGGTGGTCGAGAAGTGCGTCGTCGAGCCGGTGCTCAGCGACGACCCTCTAGCTCTGCTCTGATTCTGACGCAGTGGACGCGAAACTTCTTTTTCACGTGTGATTTTGTTGGTAACAAGCAGAGTACTGTTCGAAGAACAGTCCCTCAGCGATCCTCGGTTTTGATCCACATGGAAGCTTCACTGGACAACTTCCTATGGACACAACGAACAACTTCAGAACACCAAACCAAGCCACATACTGTTCGACGAAAAGGATGAAGTTTCCACAGAGCGCTTGGTGCTTCCCACTGGATCGCACAAGTTAACGCGGCTGAAGGAAGAGGACAATGGCGGCATTCGAGGCCGGAGCAGAATCTCCCGGGCCTAATGCAGATTCGCTGTTATTTTCGCAGCGTGTAATAATAGCGACTCACATTTGATATTTACGACTCGTAATGGTGCAATCAGTGGTCGTACGGAGCTCTCCATTCACTGTCACTCGGCGCTGAATCCAGCGATGGACAGGCGGGGCTCGAGTTTCACGACTCCAGGCCGCATGCACGAGTGGGAGCAACAAAGGAACAGCTCGTGGCGTCTGTTTCTTCTGCGTGCTGCTGCAAGTGGGGATGGAGATGTCCTTCCATAACGCTTAGGTGAAACTTGTATCATCTCCACGAAGTTAGTGGCGCATTCAGGAACAGTACCACCAAGTGCATCGAGCAAACGTCTCAGCAGCAGTTGCTGTCCTTCCTTTCCTTTTGCAACGAAAAACCAAGGTCGAACGCGCAAAGAGGCAAAAAGACAAAATAAAAATGTGTGGCTCTGGCTGGCACATGCATGCATGCACCAACACGTACCACTCTCTCGCTTTTGCTCAGCACAGAAACTCGTGAATCGTGGGGAGCAAACTCTGCAGATGTCAAAGACGATGAATTCTGAAAGTTTGTGACAGGCTTCTCGGTTCAGCTGCACGAAGCCTCAAAAGTCTTATCGCGCCGACTCTCCCAAATGTGAAAGGTGATGCTGTCTGCAGGCGCGATCAAGCTTGGATAACTTGCAGACGAAACGACGCCGCACCACCGTTCGGTGGAAGCAGGAAACTTTAAAAAACATCCAACAATGATTTACTCTCCTTTGTCAAGCCAAACCCCTTTTCAAAGAGATTCTGTTTTTGTCTTCCGGTTGCGAAGAACAAAACGCACGGGCGTGTGCACCTGTCTCAGATTACCCAGGGACTGAGACACACCCAATAAATTGTGGTGAAAAGGGTTCAGATTCCAGCGAAGATTCCAGTCTCCCACAGCACGAAAAGGGAGGCACGAATATTGAACGCGTATACGCAGTTGTTCTTGCAAGAATATTTTCAAGGAACCTGAGTTTCTCTAATGACACCAACTTGTTGAGAAAAACAAAGGCCTTCTTCGTAGATGTTTCTTTTTGACGCAAGAAAACATAAAAAAACACGTCATGCAACCTCGCTCTGGTGACCTGTCCCACAAAAACACGGGAATCGAAGTTTTCCAAACTGAAGCAAAACCAACAGGGAAAAAGCTACTCAGACAAAGCCTTGATCGCGCAAAGCGGTTTTCGCCAGAAACGTTGATCGGAAACGCCGTCGGTGTTGCAACGAGTTCGGAACAACAACAGCCAAACTGTTATTTCATCCACACCAGTAGTTGTTCCTTGTGTGTATGTACCTCTGCCCACCCTGCAAAAGTTTGCGTTCTGAGAGCTCATTCTGGTGTGAGGCTGACGCACTCTTGTGTCGATCACATGCACAGGAATTGCAAACATGGACGTCACTCTCTCCTTTCCGAACCAGCCTCGTGCAGTTTCGTCGGCGTTTGAAACGTGCGGAAAGACAAATTCACCCGTCAATCAAGGCTGAAGGTATTCAAAGTGTGAAAGGCGGAACGACTGATTCGGCAGAATGTTGCGAGTCTTCCACTCTCCGTCAACCGATCTGGCAAAGACTCTGAGTTGCAGGAAACATGTCAGGAAAGAGCGTGTCTCCAGCCGCCCGCCGCCTGACATTGTTCTCACTCTCACGCCAAACATGAGCTGCAACCTCAACAATCCATTGGCAGGAAGACAGATGGAGACGGAGAATTGTTTTGGACGGCTCGGCGTCATGAACGGCTCATGTGCGCTGTCAGAGGTTCTCCGATATTGTAAAGCTGCATTCAGATGTCAGTTGGGGCACGAGAGGTATGATTGAACAGAGAATTGCGCTGTCAGTTCGCCAATCCTCACCGCTCAGGCCTGACATTCTGACAGCAGCGAGCATCGCGGCCGAATCTGATTTTCCGATCGAACAGAGGGACGTCTGTGCTGCGCCTGACGAGTACGTTGGCACCGCTGTGAGTACAAGGGTGTCACACGGAAACCACCAGTGCTCGCACAGCGTTGGGTGCTCCAGCCCTGAAGCCTCAACTGTCTGCACACAATTCGTTTTCTTCCTCAGACCTCTCGTCGTATCCTGTGCTCAGAGCAACTCCTCAGCGTGCTGACTTCATGTCGTCTGTCAGCTGTAATGTCATCAGGGAAGGAACGAAACACGCTCGGGGAGCACTGACGTTTCATTTTGTCCGCAACGACTCTTCGTGGTTCTTCTTTTCAACTTGTTGTTTCTTTCTTGATTGTGCCACTGCAAACTAATTTCCTTGTGATGCTGAGAATTTATACGTACGAGTATTTTGATGTTGTGCAGCCAAATACGCACGGAGCAACATTGCGTCATTTACATTGTCATGACAGAGTGGCACAAGGTACATATTGCAGCAGAAAACATTTGTGTGGCTTTCCCTTTTTGTTGTCAAAATATTGCCTTGCTTGTCACACAGGATGTTTGCACCTCTCAGTTTACCGCACAGATAAAGGAAGCTGCTTCTGAACAGATGTGAAAAGAGCGAGGTAGAAGCTGTGTTCCCAGGGATTCCATGTAGACCTTCGTGTGTGTGACAGACATGAGTTCGCAAAGCGCAAACATCCGCAAATTCAGATGAGGCAACGCACGTGGTGGTGACGCCAGGCAACTGTCAGCACGTTGCGCACTGAGCGACACCTGCACGCGCATCAAGGCCTGAAGCTCAACCTTGCGTTCTTGACCCCATTTGCACAAGTGGTTGCAAGGATCTGCTTGCCCTTTCTCCAATACCCTTGACCTCCATCATGGACCCTCTGGAGCTGTATCTGTGCGCGATGTGTGGCCCTTGGTAAACGTCCCGCGTCTTGAGGACTCGGACGTGCACACGCAGGCCCATCTGAGAATTTCAGCTCGCCGGGCGACGAGAAATTAGATTTCCGGTGCCATTTCTGGACTGGGCCCATTAATGGACAGTCTGGATTTTGTCAATAGCCGGATAGGTTTATGTTTGCCAAAGGATATAGTTCTTAATTGAGGTCGAAGCCCTTGGGCCACTTTCTACGAGATGGTTGAGAGTAGATACATTGTGAGACAGAGAGCAAATCACATCGCTCTGGGTGAACACAGCAGGTCGTGGTGCCCGGTGTGCACCGACAGCGACAAGAAGCAGTGGCACCCAGGCCAGCCGACGCCCAACAACCCAACAAACTCCACGTCTCGCCCGAGATTCGCCAGCTCGCATGGATGTCAACTGGAATCGCAAGCGTGTTTCGCTTTTCACAGAGTTGCCGTACAGCGGGTCTTGCTGAACAAGACTTGCCCATTACACGGATTACCTGCGTTCCGTTGTGTTTCCCTGAAATGCCCGCGTGTTTGCGGACAGATCCAAGTCTCTCTGAGTGAATGTTTCAGACGTCACAGAAACAGATGCCGCGCCTAACACAACGAGCCAAGGATTTGTTTTGGGCTGTTTACAGGACGCGGCGTCCGTCACGGCACCAAATGGACCAAGGGGAAACTTTGTTTCACATCAAGTTTTGATCAGTCATGAACACTTTGTCTGATACACCGCAGATTCCTGACCAACGAAGTTAGACGCGAACACCGCAAGTTTGTTTTTCGTCTAAGATGGCAAACTTCAAACCAAGAGCACTCGCTCAACTTTGGATCTGTCCAAAGATTTCACCATGTCGTGTCAAAAATTAGCCAAAGTAGGAGACTACAGAGCTCATCGCTTTGTAGCCTTCTTTCCTGTGAAAACACTTGACGAGCGGGAGAACTTTCTGGCGTGAGAATATCGTCTGATGATGTATGCATCCGAGCGTGTTTGGCTCACGTAAAACAAGATCCAGGGGGCATGGTCGGAGTCGGGTCTGACGTGTCCATTCGTGGCAACACAGGGATGCAGCGCATGATATATCCAGTGCGAAACCCTTCACGTCTGTTGGAAGTCTTTTGCTGCAAGGTTCACCACACCAATGTTCTCACCCTCAGGATTGATGCACGTCGCACGAACAACCTGGAAATGCGTCCAGTCCTTTTCCGACATGCCCCGATGCCACATCAGTGACACAGATACCATTTGGTTACTTGTCATTGGTTCTCAACTGCTCATGTGGCGCAAATTTGGTCATCTGTGTCACTGATCTGTCAACTGGGGCACCGCACGTGTAAACCTTAGGCTGTACCGAAACTCGCCAATGTTACTTTCTTCAACGATTCGTCGTTCTGGTTGGTTGAGGTCGCTTTCCGATTTATGAGTGTCATTTTGTTGCAAACAACGACAGGGTCCCGCCAGAAATAAGCCCACAACAAAGTCTGCAGGAATTCTTTCGCCCCGGTGACGTGCAAAAATGGGAATCTCAGAACGTAAGTCCTTGAACACTGTGCCCTTCTTTAAAAGCGAAGAAATTCAATTTCAAGTGAAGAATGTCCCTCACAAAAGAAGATTTGTCAATCAAGCAGTGAACTGGAAAGCCTTGAAGTTTCTCGTGATGTGGTTCTTCGAAGAACACGCTCGGTGAGAACCAACCGACCAAATCACAAAATTCTTGATCATTAGTTTTTCAATTCCCGTGTCTGAGCACTGGACATTTGCAAAGCTTCAAAGGCGTCCATTGTGCGTCAATCTTATTTGCAGGTCCATAATGGCTGAGGACTCTGTGGAAAGACAGCTATAATATGATTAGTGGCTCAAAGGCTCATTGTTGTCCATTCAGACTGCAGATTGATGGACTCACTGAACTGACCGCTAGATTGCTCTGACCCTACATCAACTCTTGCACACTCTCAAGGCTCTGATTTTGTCAGTGGATATTGGATTCCCTGCTATGTTTCAAACTCTCCTTCCTGTCAGAGGGTGGGTCTGCAATTTTGAGATTCACATCTCTCAGCAAAGGAAACGACACAATTCAGGACAATCGGGGCAGTGAACCTGTCCCGGTAGAGGTTTGCAAGCGACGTGACATTTTTGAGAGTGGAAAAGCTGCATTTTCCGCTGAAGTGCTTTTGTTGCGGAAGGTCACTTCCAATCAGTAGCGATGTGAGATCCGTGTGACTACACACCGACCCTGACTCTATTATTTATGAACGCTGCTGTTTGAACAAGTTTTGTTTCGGTGCCTTCATGAAAAGAACGACTTGAACGAGCCCTTGCAAGATGAAGGGCCCTGTTGACAAGTTCCTGAATGCGAAGCTTCGCAAAAACATAGCACTCACCCTGTGAGGCTGATTTCAGTTGGCCAATGTGTTCCTGTGTGTTGATCGTTGTCCCAACATGGCCAGTGACTGTCACGCCATACGCAGACAGATCATGCATGGTCCCGGGCACCAATGCTTTACCTCGCTACCTCAAGAACCTGGACATACAAATGTGTCATCATTTCAGTGCAGGAAGTGAAACAAAAAACTTCAGATGGTTCACATTCCAGTGCTGTGGCTGATTCCTGCAGTCTAGAAGATAAACACGGTTCCGATCAAGATAACAGCGAGGCCCCCTACATGCTTTGCGCAATTTGCTCAAATTAGATAAAAGGAAAGTGGCGCCAGGAAAGGCGGGAGCTCGCAAACACAATTGTCATAAATCTGCTTCTCGCCTGTCAACAATGCGCATTGGAGACTCCGGAGGCGTCCGGCGGATCCGGAATCGGCGAAGGAAATTTCCTCCGCAGTCGACAAGACGGGTGAAAACATTTCATCTGCACTGGCACCTCGCTGTCTCCAGCTCAAACTACAAAACGGCTGTCAAAGTGTTACTCAACACTCAACTTGTTTTGGGATCGTTCTCCACGATCGGGTCAGCCTGGAGACGCACGACAAAATTTTGGGCCTTTTTTCACATTGTTGATTTTTTTCGGGTGGCTGACATCTGTTGAAGTCATTTCTGCAATTCTGCATCTTGATTCTTTGACAAGAGAAACCTGCTCCAGGTTCGATGGTGGAACAACGTTTGTTGACAAACTGCAACATCTGAAGTCGCACAAGAACCTGCGCAAAAATTCCACATTCTGCCTCTCAACGTTTTTTAATGAGATTGAACAACAAAGCAGAAAAGCATCTGCGCTGAAGGCCTTTGATGTTTTTGTTCACATTGGGTTCCTCGCCACATGAAATTCTTGATGTGGCATTCAAAAATTATCTTCTGAAAATTTACACTTGTCAGGCTGTCGTCACAGTTTTGTTCGCAAACAAAATGTGTCAAGAACAAACGTTTGTTCAATTTTTCAAACATAAAAGATTTTCTGTGTTCCTTGTGAAAATGGCAGTTCTTGAAATCTGATTTCTTGACAATTAAGAAGAACCGGTGGGCCAGAGAATGGAACGAACCAACGAGACTAGGGCGCAGGAAGCTTGAACCACGTTGCTGGCTGCTGCCAAGTGTTAGTTCTCAAGTTTGATATTGGAAATGTTTCACTGAGAAGCTCAAGTTTTCGATCAGTCAAAAGGCACGATCAATTCACAGAAATGTGATCCTTTTCGGCGCAGGTGTGCTTTCCAGACAGAGGGCTGCTGTGCAGGTGACATATGGAGGAGTTTGGCTCTTGACATTCTTCGTTGATGGGAGTCTTTCTTTTGTCTTGTTCTTGTCTTTGTTTGCTTCCAACCGTCCGAAAGCAGAGTACATGTAATTTACACCCTTTCCTCCCCAGGGAAGTTGCTTCACTAGCAATCTGTGGCTATTGATGTGGTCCGCACAACAAGGCGTGCCTGGATGGTGCCTCCTCACTCGGCAACCATCTCTTCCACTCCAATGACCGTCATTAAAAACAGATCTGAAGTAAGAATCACATTTCTGCAATCCAATAACGAAGCTCTAATTCAGTTTGCACTCCGGTTCTCCAGTGCATGCACCCCATTGAACCCAGATTCAAAAGGACGCCGCCAGCAGCCCCCTGAAAACTGCTGATACAAAGAACGATGGACGGTGATATTTTGTTGATTCCAGAAAAACCGGGGGAAACCGAACTCGTGCTAGACCCATCAGGCCACTGTGGATGTCTTCAGCCGTGACTCAATCTGCGCTGACTCTGCAAACATAGCATTCGAACCTGTCCCACAAGCCTGACACACCACTGGTCAGAGACAATACCCAATCACTGTTCACAGTTCTGGAACCTTGGCTCCTGGTTTCTCTAGAGACCTTTCTTCCTGCTCTGAGTACAAACAAGCAGCTTCGACAGGAACCACAAAACTTGGCACATATTTAGAGAGCACAGCTTTGCTTGAGAACATTTCAGACGAGTTGACATGAGGTCACCCTGTTTGTGCAGCTGCGGTGAAATTTATCCCTCGGTAAATTGGGTATTTCAACGGAGTGACGGGAGCTTTCAGCCACACTGAGCCTTTTTCACCCCGAAGCTTGTGGAAGATCTGTAACACGTATCACACAGGTGAAGAGGCAGATCAGGGGAATCTTCTAAGCTGCTTCAATGCACGGATGCGGATAAGTTTCAAATTTTAGACCTGGTACTGCGTGGGAAATCCGTCAAACAATCACTCAAGATGTTCAATGCCGCAAAAAAAGCTACAAGTAAAGTTCAAACTGCCGCAGAAATTCTTCACATTTTTTTCTTCACCCTTTTTCTGACATTCGCACACTGGACATGCAACATGGCACTCAGGGGTCACGATGTCATCGCGGAGTGTCCGCGCTTGGAGCAAAGCAATTCGTGTGACCAGAGCGATTCGTCGGTGACAACAGTTGAAAATGGGAGATGACAGCTCGCGCAGGAGAGTGGTTCAGCCTGAGAACACTTCCGTCCCATAACCCAATTGTGAGTCGCGGCTCCCTTTCACATCACGCAAATTCAGGGAGACTCAGGACTTGTGGAATATTATGTTTGGGAAGAGGCTTTGAGATCCAAAGCGAATCGGAGTTTCACGCCTCATCAGTTCCAATCAGTGGCGGGGCGTGCAGGACGCGTGTGGTCCCAAAACTAACGCAGCTTTCTCCAGCAGATATCGATAACCCTCTGAAAACTGAAATCCATCTGAGTACCATGGTGGTGAAACTCAAAACACCTGTTTTTCAAACATCCGAACACGTTGCTCACTTTGGACAAATTTGGTTGCTTGAGTCCACGGAAAATAGCCCTTGGACACTGAAAAACACCTCACGATGCCAGAGTTCTGTGACGGAATCCTTCCTTCTTTGGTTTGTCCCATACACCAGTGCTTTCTGACATAAAAGCTGAGCACTGATCTGAATTTTCTGCAAAGTGCCAACGTTTTGGCACTATTGGTCCAAAGCAGGGTTTTGTTGAGTCCATGTGAGTGCAGCATCGCCCGGGGGCTGGGGCCGGCGGTTTCTCTGCAGAAGCGAAGAAAACCACGTGCTAAGTTCATTACCCAAATGGAAGCGTCATTGAAACCAAGTATGACGGATATGCGCACCGAAGCAACAGCTCCTGATGGCCGGAAATAAGGTTCCTTCGAGGCGTGTTTTTCAGACGCCAGATATTTTGGACTCCGTCAAATTTATTATGCACAAGGTTGCTTCTGAACTGGGCAGACTATAGATCAACTTTCTTTTCAGACATTTTGTGAAAGGTGTTTAAGAATCAGACTGATAAATTGCCGCGGTGTCAGAGACCGAGACTCAGGACCATGCAACTCGGGACCAAGAAACACATCTGTACATCGTAGTTTCCACTTGGAACGGAACTTGTATTGTGGTACAATTCTCCTTTCACCTACTTTCAGTCAAGGAACTCCCAAACTTTCATAGGACGGTGTCGCACAGCTTTTTGTTCGGGATCCTCAAAAGCTTCCTCGCCGCGCGGCCGGAGGGATATAAATCAGGCTGAGAGGTGAACGCTTTGTCGGTTCCAATTGTTACGGTCGGTCATCTCGCGCTATCGGCCTGACCTGACTTGAAAGCTGAATTTTATGCCACAGCTCACTCAATCATTTACAGGGCCACTCTTTTTCTGCGTCAATGTGCATCAGGGAGCTTTACCCGTCCATTTGTCCAATTCGGTGTTTTTGACGTTGCTCTTACGAATTTACCTCAGGGGGTCCACAGGACCCCTCAGCCAAGAAGCAAGACGAGAAACAATTTGCACAGTGCCAAACACGAACATCATGGTCGAAATCCACAACGGTATTGGTGATGGCCTCTCAAGATTCACACGAGATTCTGACATGCCCCGTCTTTCATCCGCATTGAGGAACGGAGTTATACGGAAGACGACCACGAACACCAAAGGCTGAAACCAGAGTACCAACTAGTGTTTCCAATGTCTTATCCAAGGGGTTTTTCTCAGGTTGACAACCTTCTGAATCCCTCTGGGGAGCAGGCTGAAGTCGAAGTGTGTCCACCCACAGAACCTGGACAAAGCTCGAGAAAACACACACGCCAACGCTTTGGGAAGTCAGCGTGTGAAGAAGCAACAACGCACTGAAAAACATTGGCAGCAGCTGAATTGCACCAGCTTTCCTCTTGCAGACCAAAAAATCTGTTGTTACTTTTCTGCCTGTGGAGCATTTTTCTCTTGAATGTGTTCACCCCAAGAGCAGAGACACAACCATTCCACACTGTGTGGACCCATCTCTCCCTGCTAACCACGCAATCATTTGTCACCGTGACCCAGGCTCAGATTTATCTGTCTGGGTCCCGTATCGCTCCCTTTATGGCCACAAGAAGCGCAGAAACATCTGAACACTGACATTCGACAGAGCCCCTCGGCTCCTCGAGACACGGTTCGGGGAGATGGTGCCAGAGGCAGGGAATATATGGCGGCAATAAAGGCTCGGCAGATGCATCCCGCGGCCAAAAGAGACTTCTCACCTCGGGGGACAGCCACAAGGAGTAAGATACGAGAACGCGTGACGTAAACTGCGTGAATCTCAGCGAAGACGCGATCCATTTGGAAATGGACAGATTTTTCACAACATCCTTCAGGGAATCATGACCCATTAGGTGAGCGTCTGTTTGTCTTTCCTCCCTATCGCCCGGTGACACAGCCACATTCGTCTCTGACCCTCTGTGCAACATTCTCCTTGAGCAGGATCACTGCATCGACGTGGAAATGAACATTATTGTTTACTGTCTTTTTTGTTTTGGTATCCAAGTCGAAAAAGAACCTTTTTGTGTTGAGGTTCGTAAGATCAAGCACAGCGGTCCCTGGTTTGCGACACCAGACTCAGACCTCTAATCCTCCGGAAATATCCGTTCACTCTGCGTGTCTCTGCTTTGCACATTTCAGTCTTCATCTGGAGAAAAAGTCGCAGTCATTCACAATCAGACAGCCTGAAGGCAAAAGTGGTGCGCCCAAATATTGAAACAAACCCAAAGCAACTCCTCTGGTGGACAGCACACGCTTCACAAACTTCTTTTCTGATGCAATTTTGGCTTCTTGTACAGCGGAAGAGTCGAAAAACAGAAGAGACTTGGAGGGGCAACCTGGTTCTCATTGGGTACCTCGCGGCTTCGGCAAACTTATTTGTATCAATTTACTTCTGACAGAAGTGAATAAAAGCAGAGTTGTCAACCGCCTCAAACCAAAGTACATACATTTTCATTAGCGTCAGTCGTTCGACAAGAGAACTACATGTGGTGTGCTCAAAGCCAGGCGCGAGTCTTTGACGGGAGATTGGTTGCTCTGTTTGGAGAACAGCAGTTATTTGCTTGAGAATCGGAGTTGGAAAAACACAGCCCGCGGAAAAGTGAAGTCAGCTGCCCGCGACCAATCAGCGACGATCAAAAGCGCGCAGGTTCCGAGTTTCCTGTGCTTCCAACTTGAGACATGTGGGAGCTTCCGGTATTTTGACAAGTCCTCACGAATGCACGATTGCGACCCTGCACTTTTCGTTTTCTCACCGAACTCGTTTTCCTGGTATTCAGAATGAGGGAGACAAGTCAAAACCCACGTCCTCTCACTCTGAAAATCTGAGCACCCGCAGGGAACTGCATGCAATCCTTTGACACTCACTTTCGGCTCAACACCTCTCACGGAGCTCCCACTCAATCCCATCCACGACAGGTGCGTCTAAGTCCTGGTCAGCTTCTGCCAGCGGCCTCACAGCAAGACCACGAAACTGCACGTTCCTTCTTGTCGAAAGACCATGGCTGCAGCAGGGCTGACATCAGCTTGTTGCTTGCTTGTGTGTGGATGAGGGCCTGAAGCCACAACCTCCAGTCGCGTCACGTTCGCGCAGTCGACTGCTTGAATGCAGCCTGCATCTGAACAGAGTTTAGTCGTCAAAATCCTGGACTCTCCCCTGTAATTTCAGCAACTATTAATGCGGGATATTTCAATGCTGCAGCCACTAATTTCCCACTCAGTAAATTTCTTCTGCAGTCGATAGACAGAAGAAGAATTCTCCAGGGCCACTGGATTCAAGTGGTGTTGCTGAGAAGCGAGTTGCACTGGGAAATCAAGGAGATTTAGACGGAATATTTTTGTGCAGATCACAAGATTCGAATTTGAATGAGTACAGTGACGTGAGACGTGCATCCAAAGACTCCGAAGTAAAACTTGCTTTTTGCATGTTGTTACGTCAATCTTGCTTGATGAACGAAACCGGCACGATACGATTTTGGTGCAACCCAGCTCCTTCCCTTTTGTGGAGATTCACGAGCAGTTTTGTTGTTTGGAAGGTCAACAGGTGGAGGCGTGTCTTGCTCTTGAAACAGATTGTCGGTCTCACCTCGGGCAAGGCTCATCACATTGTCGCTGTCACCAGTCGTTGTGCGGAGAGACTGAAGCTGCCCGTCACCCGCGGAACGGGTCCCAGCACTGGCCCCTATCTGCCTCGACTAATGAAGCACCGAGCGCTGCACACAGACAACACGCCAAGCAATCCTCGCTTCACTGTAATGAGCCCCAGTGTTGATGAGACACGAAGAGCCCTGCGCGTGATCCAGGGAAATACACCGCCGAGTGTCGGGCCTGCGGGACACGGCAACGGAGTTGAAGGAGAAAATTATCTGGTGCAAGGCATGATACTCTTTTTGGTCTGAAGTTTAAGAGAGAGCGAACTTCAACAGCCAGCCCTCGGATGGTGAGAAAAGAGAAGGCGTTATCCAAACTGCAGGAACCTGATGTTTTCTCCATCCCACACATAACAAAACCGTGGTTCGTCAAAGAACCCATCAGATTTCTGACAATTTCATCACAGGCTCATTGAACACCACAAGTGGATCAGTCATGATCTCCGTGGGGATAAATTCCAACCACATTCCCCAAAACAACAATCCATAAGCGAACAACAAATATCATTCAGCATTTATTCATTTGCGTTCACATGGAAACTGGCAGCTCCTTTTCCTCGCCAACATGAATTCATCTGCATGCGCTGTGAGAACATACTCTTTGATGAGAACAAAAAATAGCTCCATGGAGCTCACGGTGATTTGAGGAAATTCTGATTTCGCTCACTCTGATTTTGCTCATTCTGATTTCGCTCACTCTGATTTCACTCCCTCTGATTATACTCACTCTGATTTCGCTCACTCTGATTTCGCTCACTTTGTTTTGTCAAAAATTCTTACCTTTTTTCACTCAACATTCACAATTTGGGAACTCATTTAGCACACATGCAAATGGAACAAATTTAACCAAACGGAACTTTTACACATTGTTTCAGAACAATATCCACATA
>JAAUXT010137534.1_pt1 | contig 13205 bp, 15 predicted proteins | sample 7278171 | NCBI WGS metagenome assembly JAAUXT01 (sample SAMN14350112, study PRJNA611818) | marine sediment metagenome | isolation source: surface marine sediment (1.8m) | place: French Polynesia: Moorea | collected 2018-08
TAGTATCAAAGACTTCTGAGACTCAACATGACTAATTCTCGACCGCGCGCAAGCATTTCGCTCACGACAGTAATCATGCACAGTCTCAGAATTCTTTGATACGACTACGTATGTCTTGTGGATAGATGCGCACTCCAGCCTGGAAATGCATATTGTGCACCGGAAGTTCCGCTGCTGTCACGAGGCAGGTCCGCGGGCCGACAGACGCGAAAGGTATGGCTGTACAACTCCAAGCCAAACCAGATTGCCGAGAAGAGTGAAGAACCTGAATTCCAACTTCAGGCGTTTTGTGTTCGAAGCTAACTGCACAGTTTCCTGTCCTTTTGACCGAGAACCATAAAGTCGTCAGATGTTCCCAACCCGTTCTTGTTTTCCCGCAGGCCCAATGTACACATGACACGGGCCACTCACGTGTTGGTTTTGTTCAGAGGAGCTTTGTGAACTGCCTTTCCCGCCGCGAGATAGCACGTCAGGTGATACGGCCAACTTTGCCAACAGCTTCAAAGTTTTCCGCGCGTTGCACAAGGGCTTCACCGACGCGGCTTTCAGTGAAAGGCCAACCTGCAACACACCGAGGAAAACAGCCTTCGCCGCCCGAGCCATTCCTGTTTGAACGAAATTGGAACCTGCCTTGAATGTTTTCCACCAGTGGTTGTTGACAATGCTAGAAGACCGATCAGTGTGCAATTACCATCTCTGAAAGGAAGGAAGACAAAGGGCAAGGTTTTCTGCATCTTGGATTCATCCAACTGAAGACGACCTGGGGATGGAAGAAGGTCGGATGTTCCGGAGAGATGCCGTCAGGCGTGAGTGGCTCAATGACACCCGGTCCAGGACCCTGACAGAACGTTGGTGTGACTTCACCATCAGCTCGCATTGCGCTCTTCCTTCAACCACACGTGAGGTCTGTCAGAGCTGATGTGGCCAGGCTTACAGCAGCACTCCTGACGAGTTCAGCCCTGTTTCTCATCGGCTCTGTCTCTGACCATTGAAAATGGAGACTCCAACGAACAAACAACCTGGAGATGGGTTCAGATCGTCCATCTCGAAGTCTCAGATGTCGCTCCGCTCTCTGCAGAGCGCCTTCTCGGACCAGGAGCAGAGGAAGAAGATGAAGGAACTGACCAACACGAGCAAGCAGACCAAGATCAAGAGGATCATCCGGATGAACCTCGTCGTCGTCGTGCCCATCATCTCGCTCATCGCTATGGCGGCGATTCTGCTGCAGAACGCGCTCACCACGCAGCGAGACGTCAAGAACGCGCGCAACGACGTCGAGTTCGCGCTCTCCGTGTCCGCCATCGTCAGCGCGCTGCAGGTCGAGCGAGGCACCTCCGCGCTCTACATGAGTTCGAACTCGGCCAACATCGGCGAAGTCGCGCGCGTCCGTGACGTGCGCGCAAGCACGGACCGTGCGCTGAGAATGATTCCGGCGGATACAGCCATCCTTCTGAGGGGCGACAACCACACTCGCCCCCTGGTGGAGATCGTCCACGAGCTCCGCGACGACGTAAACGGCCAAAGAATCGTGCTGAGAGAAATGGTGGATCGCTACACGAATCTCGACCACAGTCTGCTGGACTACAGCGTCGCTGTCGTCGATCTGCCGGGCAAGGGCATGCCGTGGCGCGTCGTCGTCGCCATCAACACGCTCAGCCGCGCCTCCGACAGCATTGGCATCCAGAGGGCGCTGGGTTCGACCTTTTACGTGACGTGCAGCTTTGACAGAGCAACAGCCGAGTGGTTCGCTGCGCTGGAAACCGCGTATCAAACCTACCTGACCATCTCGTTCTTCTACTACGAAGATGGGCGGCGTTTCTACGAGGACCAACTCGCTCGCTCTGGAAACTCGCTCTCTATTAAAATCAACAGCATGAAGGGAGTGATCAATGACAATGACTACGCGGAGGAGTGCTCGGGGTTCTCGCAGTCGAAGCGCGAAAACGACGCCACCTACTGGTTCAGCACCCTGACGCTTTACATTGACATCCTGCGCGAGGTGCGCGAGTCCGCCGGTCGCGACATCGTGCGCATCCTGGACCGAGTCAGCGGCGACGCGGCGCAGGAGGTCACCATCTACACGTCCGTCACGGTGCTCGTGTCCCTCGCCAGTCTAGGGCTCGGCGTCCTCTACGCCAACAGCGTCAACAAAATGACGGAGGACATCAAAGCATTTTCTGACAAGGTAAAGGAGCTCATTAAGTCACATCACGCATGTGCGGTCAAATATTTACAATAATTGTGTCTGAAAGCTCCATCATGCCGGAGCTTTCAAGCCCAACTCCATATCCAGAGCTTCCGTGCTCTTCCACACGAAATATTTAGCACATCCGTGCAACAATCACGAACAGGTATGTTTCCAGAGAAACAGGAAGACCATGTCTATTTCTGAATCGGAGCTTTATGCAAAAGCACTTTCCAATAAAGGGGAGTTATTGAAAGAAAAGCATCCGCGCGCACCATTCCTGCCCATCAGTGTAATGAGTGTACTGTGTTTCTTCTCTCGCCTGTCCCGATTTCCCGTATTCACAGCTCCTTGATACTATATGCACTGAGTGCGACACACGAAACAACCTTGGTCAAAACATTGCTATTTCTGCCCATTTCAGGTCCAAAGTTGAGCTTCTTCGGTTCGCATTTCAAGGTGAATGTGGGAACCTCAAGGGTGTTCGATCTCAATTCAGACAACAATGCATTCAACACACAAAACAGAGAATTTTTGTTTTGTCTCTTCAGACCCCAGGGTCTGTGAGGTTTTCTGGACTCTGCCCTGGATGCTGCTCAAAACTGGTCAAAACGGGTGAAGATTGTAAACGTTACGTTCCGTTCATGGAAGGTCCTGAATTCCGGACCATTAGAGATGAAGAAACCTTCGATTCACGTCGTTGCCCTGTCTAAAACTCTTGTCACTTCCACTGACATCGTTGCCATTCCTGACACGCACGTTTCCACGCAGAATGTGTCAGTTACAATGCAAGAAGTGAGTTTTTATTTCTGACAGCACACAATCACAAACAAAATGTTCACCCGCAGGGTAACTCCCCATTAGGTTCTGGAGTCCACTGAGGTTGGGACTGGGCTTTGGATTACAAAACTCAAAGGGCCTATTTTCTGCCCGCTCCAGGTGTCAAAGAAGACGCACGAGCTGAAGCGGGAGAAGAAGCGCACGGAGTATTTGCTGCACCAGATGCTGCCCAAATCCGTCGCCGAGCAGCTGCAAAGGGGCAAGACGGTCGACCCGGAGTACTTCGAGTCGGTCACCGTCTACTTCTCCGACATCGTCGGCTTCACGCAGCTGTCTGCTCGCTGCACCCCGCACCAGGTCATCGAGCTCCTCAACGGCCTCTACAGGTCAGCGTTTTCTCGTACTCGCCAAACCAAGACAAGAATGTTCTGCACGCCACCTCTTTTGATTCCTCAGCTGTGCATCGCTGTTTTGTTCATTGATTCAAAATGTCCACTGGGGCCATATCAGCTTCTTGAGAAGAAAGGGCTCAACCAAGTTCTGGCCATTGGCGAAGGAAACAAGCACCACTTCAACGAATTGCAAAAATTGTCGGGAGTCTGCGCCCAAGTTCAGGCTGTCAGAGCCCTTCTGTCAGACATGCACGAAAACACTATCAGTCACACTCTTCCTCGACATTCTCAGACAGGACGACTCAGGAAACCAAATGAGTTTGTTCTCTTAAGACCCTGTGGGAGCCACTCACAGTCCACCGGAGATTGTAAAATGTGGACCTCAGAGACGCGATGATCAGAGGCTTGTTGATGAGATAGTCTCTGTCTGAACAAGGTAAACAACACAAAAGAGTTCGCTCGAAGCTTCCTGTCCTTGCTTCATGACATGAACCTGTGATAGAATCTCGTCCCTGTTCACGGACGCGCCGGACACTCGAGTTGCACTGAGGCTGGGGAGCGTCCTGCCACCTGAAACAGCACTGCCTCAGGTCTGTGTCAAGAAAATCAATCTTCAGGGTTGAAGGACTTGTGTTTGTTTAAGATTGGACAAACAACCAAAAAACATTCAGCAGATCCTCTGTGGCAAAACACTCACAAAAGCTGATGATGGACTCTTCTGTCTCGTTCAGTCATCTTTGGATTTTAGCTTGCACTGATTTAGAGCTTATTTCAATGGCTTCAAAATTTTATTAGACCTCAGACAGAAAGCTATTTCTTACACATTTCAGACGTCATACCTTCAAAGGAAACAAAACATTTTTCGAGGCTTCCATTAGAGAAATAGGACACCTTATCCGGAATGATTTTCCAAGGAGACTGTGAACTTTCTTCAGAGCGAATATATGCCGGATAAAGTTTGCATCCATTTGCTTTGTTGAGATTCTTCAGAAGGAACTTCCAGGGGAAACTTGTGGGCTCAAATGTCGTATTTTCAGAGGTATCACGCACAAAATGCCCTTTGACTGGCATGGACACGCACATCAATTCGCTTGTGTTTGATGAAATATGTACAACCAAGGATAATCTTGTTCTGGATCCTCCTGTGCTCAACCTGGATCTCGAGCAGCCTTCGACCCACCTTCAACATGCGAGGGAAAAGCACCTGTTGTGCCGAATCGGACCTCCGGTCCTCCTGGTCCTGCAAGAGACACGTGTACAAATGAGTGACGAGAGCGACCATTTTGCTCAAGATGACGTTTTAATTAAAAAGTTTCTGATGAGCATCAGATCCAACGGAAGACCACGGTTCTGAAAACTAAGTCTTGAGTGCTTGCAGGCTCATGAGGGCTCCACGTTCGTGGCTGCGTTCTGATGATCCACAGTGACCTCAGGTGTTTTTCTTTATGGGGAGACACGGCTGTGTCGCAGCCTGTTGTCCGCAGATAATGGGCCGAATCCCATTACGTGAAGTTTCCAGATAATGGTTGGTGTGATGGCCATGGCACTGTGCAGAGGCTGAGGTCGACACAGTGACAGCACTTTGGAAACGCAACAGGCAGACGTAGCCTTGATGAAGTCACTTGTGTACTTACTAAACCTGACTGCACAAAGCAAGACAACCGAAGTTTGAAACAATTTGAGACTCAGAAACCTGAGGTGTTTTGCCACAATCGTGCCAAGTATTCAGTTTCCACAGAGTGCGCACTCAGACGCGGGGCTGACCTTGTCGGAACGGAAGTCCTGGGATGGAAGCGAATTTCATCTTGCGCGTGCCTGGTGCACAAAAACAGAGCAAGGGACTGAACAAAATTGATCTGCAAGAGCCACCTCTGTCAAGGCAAGCCAAAAAAGTTACCAAAATCCAGGGTCTTCAGCAAGATTTGTCTCGATGGCGCCTCTGGTATGTTTCCTTCTCACCAGAGGCGCAGGGTGCACGAGATAGGCTCTTCTTTGAGCAAATGTTGATGCCTTGGATCACACAAGACAGCGTAGGAAGGAGCAGGTTCTTTTGCCCTAAATACTTCAACCTGGCCAAGGTCTCTCCTCAAAAACAAAGCTTTTTGTCCTCGAACTTGCCGACTCCCTTGTGGGGAAATGCTTCAAATAATTGAGCCAGTTATCTCCTTGATTAGTCTCTCCCACATCTGCCGGTTCCGTGAGGTGTTTATTGTTTACGCTCTTTGGATAAAGTCTGAGGACCTGCGCGCTTGAAGGCACTGAAAGACTTGCGAGCGACGAGGCAAACCATTCTCAGTGCCTTCACTCGCCGACACAACGGACGTCTTTGCAACTCGAAACATGAACACCTGCGTGTATTTTCCACGTGTTTGGAGTTTCTAGTCTCCCTTTTGTTATTCTCGCCATTCTGTTGTCACTTGGCAGTTCCAAAGACTTCCAGGACATCCCTCGAATACATTCACCTCTGAAGAACGTGGTTTCCCCTCGTTGTTTCAGTCTGTTTGACGAGACAATAGACAAGTTCGACGTGTACAAGGTGGAGACGATCGGCGACGCCTACATGGTCGTGTCGGGGCTTCCGTCTCGTAACGGGATCCGCCACGCTGAGGAGGTCGGACTCATGTCGCTCGAGCTGCTCGCACAGATCGAGTTCTTCAAGCCGCCGCACGACCCTTTCTCCTCCGTGGCTCTCCGTATCGGCATGCATTCAGGTGAGAACTGTGTATATGATGTATAGGTCTTCAGGATCTGGGTGCAGGAAGCCACAACTGGTCTGGTTTTTGGGCAGATCCCAAATTGTACCTGAAAACGGCAGGAGACGCAAAATGCACAAAACACACACACACACAAACACACACACACACACACTCTCTCTCTCTCTCTCTCTCTCTCTCTCTCTCTCTCTCTCTCTCTGTGCGTCTGTGTCTCTCTGCGTCTGTTTCTCTCTGTCTCGTCCTCGTCATACACACACGCCCGCGAGAGCGCGAGAGCGGAATCACCAAAAGTGGATTGGTTTGACAAAAAAAAGAGCAGCTCCATGGAGCTTCCCGGTGATTTGAGAAGCGACCGAAACACATGTAATGACCAAAACACAGCCACCAAAACGCAGAGACCCAAACAGCGACCCAAGCACAGTGACCAAAACACAATGACTCAAACACAGCAACGAAAACACAAATAAGTGGATGCACAAATGAACAATTTTTCATAAATATTTGTATTTATTACTTAGAATGTACCCAAATCTACCTAAATTACCTGTACATTGAAACTTATCACCTGATTGCATACAAAGCTTGCCTTTCTTTGCTATTTTGGACACACTTTCCTTTCATCCCAAAATTGTATCCAAACTTTGACCCCACCTGAAAATTTGTACACATTTTTGAAAATGAAAAAAACAAACAAACAAATAATACCAGTCCAACACTTGGTCAATATACTATATTTCATTGATATACATCCTTCATCAAATATTTATACTTTCTGAAGTGCAGAATTTAGTAACCCCAAATTTGAACATTTTGCCCTCAAAAATTGGACATGCAAACTCGACAAATTCCTTGCTCACATATTGCCTTGAACCTGTACAAATTCAAAAAGACCTAAAAGATCCAAATTTGAAATTTATTTTGATTGTAAAACTGAGCACTGTACACATACTTTTGGTAGATGCTATTTGTAGGTGATTTGTTTCGGTCACACTGTTTAGATCGCTCAGTTATTGAGCTCCCTGTGGACAACATTGCAACCTCCTGAAGCCATCAAGTCACGGACCCTTCCTTCGTTGTTCTGTGGTCTCTGGTCGGGAAGTGCGGAACAGTCAAACAATGGACCTGAATGTTCAGTGTTCTGTTCAAAACTATTTCTGAATATGTTTGAAAAACATGTCCTGACTGGACATCAAGGACATGAGCACAAGTGAAGCCTCCACACCCATCTATAGTAAGGTGACTCGGTTAAAAGTGCTTGGTGCCTTTGAAATACAGCTCGTTAGCCGCAGGCCCACATTTCTGCCAGGCAGACAAATGCCAAGCAGACAAAGGGCGTCAAAAGAAACATGACAGTACACATGCAGGGCCAAAGCAAACCTTACGAAACTGTTTTTCTCTGCAGGAACCTGTGTGGCAGGAGTGGTTGGACTGAAGATGCCCAGATACTGTTTGTTCGGTGACACAGTCAACACCGCGTCACGCATGGAGTCCACCGGCCTGGGTACGCAGTCCACAAAACTTGGATCATGGATTGGTCCAGGGGAATTGGACGTCCATGGACCTCGATGACTCGGCAATTGAGCGATGCTTTCCGGGAAAGGCAGAGCAAGACCGGGGTTCTCTCTTGTTCGAACCGCTCTCGCGCAATTCGTCATCAGTCCGTGTTTGACAGAATTTCAGGGATTCGATCAGGGCTTTAGCTGGGATGCAATTGAAACCCAACCCTCCCAGGAATGGGGGCCGGGGTTCAGACGAAGTAATTCCCAACATTTCGTTTGCCAAACTTTGGTTCTGACGTCACCAAATTGGGTTTTGCGTTACGAAAGACCTCAAAGGCAAATGTGTGTGTCGTTGAAACTTGTGTGAAATCAGAAAAGAAGAGCTCTGTGATTGAAACTTCAATTTCAGCGAACAAAATACACGTAAGCGAACACACCAAGTTCCTGCTGGAGCAGCTGGGCGGCTTCACCCTGGAGGAGAGAGGCACCAGCAACATCAAGGTGCGTCCGTCTTCAGCATGCATGACACGCTCAATGGCACACAAACACAAAACGTGCGGGGACGAGCTGCTTCTCCAGGAGGCTCAGTGTCCTTGGAGAGGCTCTCGTTTTTGCCAACAGCTGCTCGGTTGTGCAAATGAACTGCAAGTGTCTCGATTTCTTGCAGGGAAAAGGGGAAATGAAGACGTTCTGGCTAGTCGCACATAAGTCGACGGTCGAGGTGAAACCATCCATCAATTTCGCGGCGACGGCCGAGCAGACCCCGGCCTACAGCCCGACGCCAGCGTACGAGGAGCTCACGCGCTAACCCGTTCTCCTGGGGCCTGTACAAATTTCTATTCAGATTATTGTTGCTGCGTCTTGTTCGTCTGTCAAGTTCGAGGCAGCTGACACCCCTGCAGAGAAGCTCAATCAGCCGCAGGTGCAGCGCGGGAACTTTCTCCCGCCACGACCTTAATTCGCTGTGCCCTCGGTGTGGGGTCATAATCAGTGAAATCAAAGTGTTCGAAAATGGCCGAGCACTTGTATGATCTCTCCGTGAGACGTGTTTTCGTGTCAAATCTGGTGAGGCAGACGATCTGCTGCTGCGTGTCTGTTTCTGCACGGGCGCGAAAGGACAAGGCTTCGAGCAAGTAGAAAACAACAACACAAAAAGAACGTCGGTAGTTTTCACAGATCCGTCAGTGAAAATTTTGTCACAAGTTAGTGTCCACGCCGGTTTCTCTCCCCCCTGTTAAATCCCAGACTGACAGGGAGAACTTTTACAGGGGAATACTCCTGCAGAACATCTGCTTCAGACCTATGCGATATCTTTTCCCCTTACACACACACACACACACACACACACACACACACACACACATTTTTTTTTTCTGGCAAGACCAGTGAAATGACCATACCGACCTGTCGTGCCTGCAGAAACTACGTGCCACAAACTTGTTTGAACACTTTTCGTTGTCTTCACATTGCATAGTACGAGGACGTATGAGGGAAGTACAAAAAGTTCGGTGTTTCCTTCGTTGTTTCAAACCGACGCGGCTAATCAAACAAAACATACATGTAACATGCAACTTTGCCCTGCAGTTGTACAAGTTGTTGATTGGAATGGAGTTCCGGAATGGAGTTTCGTTCAGGAAAGTTGCTCGCTTCTGCAATTTAACAACGGCAAGGACAATTGTGCACACAAAACAGAGCACCGTTTTGCTTGCAAGAAGTGAAGAAACAAAGTGACTTTGGGTATTTTGTCTTTGTCCTTATATACAATTTGATGTGAATTTTTCTTCCGGGAAACATCTTCAAAATCAACGAAGAGCAGAACAGTGTGCACTTCTCTGGGATCTGCAGGACGTGGATTCGACCAGAATTTGCGCCAATCGTGCACGGACCCTCTGTTCCCTACAGTGGCAACGTTTCCGTCCAAGAACCAATGACCATCCAATGACCAATGCTGAGGCAAAGTTCGATTCCACGGAGCTTGCATGGAGCTTGCAGTGCATTTCAGCGCAGCATCGCACACTGTGTGTTGAATGAAAAAGTTCACATCATTGTCACTTCTGTAATAAAAACACGACTTTTCGTACGAATGTTTGCTTGTGGCTTGTGTCCAAGAATCATGTCAGGAAACCTCACCTAGACTAAGCTGTGACACCTTTTCGGGAGATATCGTGACCGTGCTATCATTTGATTCGACAGAGCGATGCAGGAGAAAACAGTGACTAACACATTTCCAAAGTTCATTCCACAGCAAAGATGCGAGAAACTTTCTTCCCCAAAAAAACAAACAAAGTATTTTGCGCCAACATGAAAATGAACAAAAGTGTGGAAAGCATCGGTGTCAATGTTGGCGGCGTGCACAAAGAACAAAGTCTCCGTGCATGCACACAGCACAATCGAATACTCGGCGGGTGTTGGAGCTGAGTCCCGGAAAGAACCCACACCAACCAACCGAATTTTGCATCGTTGCTTGAGCGCAAGCATTCACAGGAAAAAATTCGACGTTTTCGAAAGCCCCAACCCTGGGCTTCGAACCATGTCAAAACCAGAGCCTCTGATCCTGCAGAGGGTCTTGAGTGGACGCAGTCTCCAAAAAAAAAACCTCGGATAACAGAAGGAAACCCCAAACCGTTTGTCTGGTTCTTTGTGTCTATTCAGGGTTTCTCTTCAGGAACCCGGGTACGGGAGATTGGCAACCCTAAAGAGCTTTGCATTTGGACCAGTAACAGCCAAAGGCCTGATCCTCATCTGTCCCACATGTGTCCTCAGTGCACCGATCAAGAGCTGGTGCCACAAAAGAGTCTGCGCGTGAACACCTTGAGGACACCAGCAAACCTGAATCCCATGCATGTCTTGGAAAAGCGGGGCAATTTTGTGCATTGTCTGTGTCCAACACTTCCGATTGCCCACGAGGGAGATTTGCTTTTATTCCCGAGGCCTTTACAACAAGAGAAAAGGGGACCATTTGTTGTCGACTCACACTGCAGAAACAGCTGAGATGCTCAGTCTGGCAGGTCCAGAATCACTCATATTTTTTTAGGGTGCAATGGACCCGCCCTGACGGGGTCTTGGTGTTGGTGGGTTGGGGTTGGAGCAAACTGTGAACTTTCCTGCACATGCGACGTAAAATTTAGGCCGCTTCAAGTATTTTTCCGGGGATCCGCCTGAGTCGTGGGGCGTTTGTTCATACCTTCCGGCTGCCTGTGCCTTGTTCCCAAAGATGGAGTTCTTGCTCATGAGGCCAGGGTAGACTCCACTGCACCAGTTCCTGGAGTTTGATATGGGTTCTAAGACCCAGGTTCTGGCTCCCAAGACCCTCGGTTTGGGTTTCCTTGATCTTGTTCACAAGGCCTTTGCCTCAAAGAAGAAAGAAACCCAAGGCACCCTTGTATTCGGGACACAGAACCTGTGGACTCGACTGGCAAAGAAAAGTGAAACACTGGACATTTTCAACATGATGACCACGCAGCCGAAAATGCTCGGGAAAACCGAAAATCTGGGAAGCAAAACTTTGCGACCTTGGACATTCGGCCACTGTTCTGGGATCTCGTGAGTCAGAACCTCAATCAGCCAAACGTGGAACCAACACTTCTGGGATTGTGATACTATTGGAACCAGAAAAAAAAATCGGGACCTTGAATCCAGAAGCTCGGGTCCAGCCTTCTGGCCCCTATTTTGTGTCACATGGGTGCGCGCATTTCTTGGAAAACAGACCAAAATTGCAATTGTCGAGCTCTAGGTCCCACCCCGCACTAGAACAGACGGAATCCCAACACAGTCGGGCACCGCAAGCTGCGAGGTCCACCGTGTGGTCTCAACCGATCCTTGGTCCATCAAAATAACAGCCCCAAATCTTCTACCAGAAATGTCTGATGTGAAGCCATCTATCAAAACTGAACTTTCACAACCTCGGACAGACACATAAAAGCAAGTTCCGCAAACCATTGATCACTGGCCTGGACTGGTTGTTTGGCTTGTGTATGACAAAGTTTCAGCACAAGGGCAGCATATTGTACATCAAAATGCTCATTGAGGTATGTTCTGTCATTGACAGAAGAGAACTAAAAGTGATCTTTGAAATTTCTGTGTCTCTTGGCCATGTGTTGTGTAATTCATGGGGTTGAAATTGCTGCCTGAAAATGTGCATTTAGGGGTATTTTCTCACCCCAGAAAAGCCATAAAAGAATTTTGTGATACAGGCCATCCTTATGATGAAATTGTGGATGCTCTTTTGATGCTTCCTCTTTCAGGTGCTCAGAAAATGGTTGTGGGCAAGCAATCCAGCCAGGTACTTTTTGTCACACTCTTTGGGCCAAAATTTGGTTTTCAACCTTTCCTGAGTCAGATTCAGAGCCTTTACAAGCTGAATGATTTGTTGTGTTTGGAGCAACAGACTGTTAACAAATAATTCAAGTCTAAAAATGGCATTCAGGACTAAATTGGACCATCCCTGGCCACTTTTCAAGCTTCAGGTCTCATATGAAAGATGGTCAGGTCTGGCATGAAAGACAAAATCTACACAAAATCTGCACAAAATCAACACACTTGCTGAGCATTGAAGATGATCCATTCCTCCATTATTTCTGGTCACCATCTTCAACAGATGTGATAAAAAATTAGCTCCATGGAGCTCCTGGTGATTTGAGAAACACAGTGACTGAAACAGTGACTGAAACACAGTGACCTAAACACAGTGACCCAAACACAGTGACCTAAACATAGTGACCTGAACACAGTGACCAAAACACAGCAGCCTGAACACAGTGACCAAAACACAGTGACCTAAACATAGTGACCTGAACACAGTGACCTAAACACAGCAGCCCAAACACAGTGACCCAAACTGACATACAAATGATCAATTTCAACAAATATTTATGTTATTTTTATCAGTTAGAATGCAGCTAAATCTATCCAAACTATTGATACATTGAAACTTCTCACCTGATTGATAAAGCTTGCTACAATCTTTGCCAAATATCTATTCATGAGGACAACTTTCTAAAAATCCCAAATTTATACCCAAACTTTGTGAAAACCATGTAAAAATTTTTGAAAATCATAAATTGAATGCCACCATTCAAACACCCATACAATATATACTTTGTATCAGAAAGATAGAATCTCACCGGTGTGAACCATAGGAACTATTAAGGTCTGGGTTCAATTGCAATCAATTTTGGGGGAAGATAACAGTTGAGTTTCCACCAATTGCTTTGGGGGAAGCAAAGGCTTATACCTTCAATTCTTTATTTTGAAATATCCTTTCTCCTTCCTACTTTGACCTGTCTTCCAGTGAATCTCTAAGAGATTTGCTTCTGTGGCACAAATTGCTTGCATTTAAAGGACTTTTCTGACAAGCATATGACATCAGAAGCAAGCATTTGTGTGTGTGTGTGTGTGTGTGTAATCACAGGTTTGTTCAAATCCCTCCCCAAAGTAATTAAGGACCACTTCAAAGGAAACCCTATCAAAGGGCTCTTGATGGGCTGTTAATAGCTATCAAAAATTACAATGTAAAATCTCATTAGGACTCCTTTTTGCTCAATTTCTCAAAATTATAAAATTCTTTTTCAAAGAAAATACTTCAAACAGTTTTGGGATTTTGTTAGCTTTCTTGTGATACAAGAAATGTTGCAAA
>JAAUXT010026286.1_pt1 | contig 13204 bp, 13 predicted proteins | sample 7278171 | NCBI WGS metagenome assembly JAAUXT01 (sample SAMN14350112, study PRJNA611818) | marine sediment metagenome | isolation source: surface marine sediment (1.8m) | place: French Polynesia: Moorea | collected 2018-08
CTCATATGAAATGTATTTGACAGTAGTTTGCAGTTGAGTTTCAAAAGAATGTCAATGGCAACTTCCCTAGCAACCAGGTGTTCTTGTTACAGTTGAAATTGCTTTGTACCATCACATTTGCAGTCAATATCCCTCATAACATTTACCCATCAACAAAAACATGTTGACATCCTGAAGATCAAAGGGGGACATCGCACCTGCAGTTGCCTTAGCACTGTTTCTCTTGTTTCTATGTTATTTTTCTGTAATAATAGATTTGTTATATGAAAGAAAAACCATCAATGAAAGAAAGTTTGTGTCTGACAAAGAGAATACTATTTTCCAAATTTTCAAAAGAGTGAAACTGATTTCCAGCTGTAGATCTAATGCACATGGCACGGGGGCGTCACACGTGCAACTGAAGGTCCCAATTAAATCGATCCGAACTGGGTGTAGATCTAAATTGGCTTGTCATGACAATAAAAAAAACTTTGACCAAAAGTCACAACAAGCAACATGAAGACTGAATGTCAAAAACTTCAAGTCTCTTCCACATGACATGCTCTCTATTCGGCGCGACCAAACTCATATCAGATTTTGAACTATTGGACATCGCATAAGGCTGCTCACCAATCAACGCAGCGGTTTCAGCCAATTTGTGTTTGTTTCAAAATGGCGCGTTTGACAAGTTTGAACTCCCCGGAAAACGTAAGTGTGTTTGTCAGACAACAGAATGCAACAGTGAGATGACAGGGAACAGATCCATTTGTTCTTCTTCAAATGAAAGACAATATCCTATCCAGTACATCTGTAGATTCTGAACAAAGACCGTGAGTGAAGTTGAGTCATGTAGGGGGGGGGGGAATTTTCCAAAAGGGATGCACATTTCTCCAATGGGTCAAGTGAAACAACTGCTGTGTCACACAAGGATATCAGAGTAGACGTATGGATCTACCTCAGACAGCCTTGCCAAGTCAGAATTTCAAAACAGTTCAGAAATGGAAAGTTGAATCAACTCGGCGACTTTGCCATTGAAATCGCACAAACAACCACCCGCATTTGAAGGAGATCTAGATCTATATTCTAGTTTGATTGTTAACAGAAGGCCGATAGATCTGGATGTCTAAATCTAGAGTCTGCACATGAAGATCGCACACTCTTCAGACAAAGCCTTGTTTTGAACCCCAGGGCTTCATGAGTTAACAATTCCAGACGATCGGTGACATGACTACTTTTCTCCACCTGTTCCTGTTTCTCCACACAGATGTCGGAAGGCATGCCGTTCGTGGACAAATTGCTTCAATACTTCGAATGCGAAGCTTCTTCGCTGGATGCTCAGTTTCTTACCGACTCAACTGAAAGTGTTGAAACTCGAGAGTTCAAATCGTGCATAAAGTTCAACGGAAATCCCATATTGTCGCCCACGGTGAGCAGAGATGTCAATATTTGCATGGTTTTCAGCTTTGCAACCTTTTCAACACTTGCAGTTGCACAATGAAGATCTTAACTATTTCAGATGACGAACGCAGAGCGCAGCGAGATGCAGATGTTGCGGCACCAAGCCGTCATGGCAGAGACGAGAATGCGAGCGAAAGCGAGGCAAAAGCTGCTCGAGAGAATAGAAGGTGTCATGAACAGCATCGACGTGAGTTCGAAACATGCATTCGTGTGTTACTATCGCCAATATCGAAGCAGCCAGTGCCAACTGGTGTGAAAGAGGAGGTTGAGGGCACTCTTGCAGTGTTGAAAACTGTCAAGGTAACCTCCAAAAGATGTTTTTGCAGCCGCTTCCGTTGTGTCGTCGCTGTTTGTTGCAGACACCCTGACAGAAAAGCTACGGGAATGACCACAACCAAAATATCTCAGGCCGTAGCCACCCAGAAGTGATCACCCCACCCCCTCACCGCTGCTTGGTTGTATCAGGGGCGGCCACTGCTGATGAGGGGAACAGCTACCGAGGCCAATTGGTCACTCGGTGGCGAGTGTGTCGCACCACTGTCTAAAGCTGTGCATTTTGTTCAAAAATCCAAGCAAGAACACCTCCCACCCAGACCCGCCCTCCTGCCGCCACCTCCAGTTTCCTTCCTGGCTGTTGTGATGCACAGTTTCAAAACTGCAGTGGTGTGGAGATCAGCTCACCTCAAATCCACCCGTGAAAGTTGAGTGAGTGCCACAGTTCCACGGTCCTCCTGTGTTCAGCGCGCTTGCATTCTTTCTTTTCTTTCAGCAAAAACACGGATTGAAAGCAGCATGCTCTTCCTCAGACGCATTGTCCACTTCGGAGACGGTCGAGGCCGAATCATCACCGGTCAGTCAGGAAGAGCTGCTGCTGCCTTTGCAAAGTCTCGCACTGGATGAAATCATCGGTACAGATACTGTTCTGCAGGAAGCGAGGAAAATCGCAGCAGAATCTGATCAAGGACACAGGCAAAGCAACAGTGCGCAGAATGCAATCAGACAAGATTCAGCGGACAGACAGACTGGGGAACAACCCACCACGGTGCAGTCGCCGAGAACTGACAGCGGGATCGAGTCAAGGGCGGCGACGAGTGCTGAGATGGGGGAAGTTCCCGGCCTGACGACGGCTGCGGCTGCGCCAGAGCCGCAGCTGGATACAATGGCAGAGATCACTGACTTGTCGTTCAGCTCCGAACTCGAGGAAGAATCGCGCGACACGCAGGTACACGTCAGGTCCTTCCCGCAGATTTCGTCTGATTTCGAAACACTGCACCTGGCACAAAAAAAAGCACAAAAAAAATCAAAAAAACTTTGGTTATCTTCTCAGCTGGCGTGACCAAAGTCATCACGCACCTTTACAGAGGCATTTCTGAATTATCTGTGGAGGAAAGGACAAAACGTGCCAGATTTTTAGAGATCACGTCTTGAAGATAATTCCGAGGACTCTTTGCAGGACACCCGCGTACGGTTACCGGCCGTGGAGCAGGACTCGCGGGTTGACCCGACACTGAATCGGGGACCCAAAGAAGTCACGTTCAAAGCAGCGCAGTCAGTGCAGAAGGATAAGCGCGCAGAGGCAGTACGAGTGAGTGCAACGAGCAGCAGTGCAGCGACGCTGAGTGACGAAATGAACAAGTGCGTATTGTTCGTTTTGAATCGAATAATGCAGCTGGTGTGAGAAAACTCGATTTTGATTTGTTTTCTTGTTGACACCAATTTTGCGAAACGATCGAGTGAGTGACACGCAGACACTTTTTTCCAGAACTGTTATATCAAAGGAAGAAGACTCCACATCACCATTTCACTCAGTGGAAGGGCTTCTGGATGTTCTTCCGGTCGTGGAACCAATTTCTTTCAGAATAGAAAAGGAAATTCAAACTGCTGACGTTGAAAGTGACACGAATGCGGATTCTGCTGTCCCAGAACGGCTGGAAGAATTTTCACAAGCTGTTGACACCGCAAGAAACATTCAAGAGCAATTCAGTTGCGATACATTGTTGAGCCGAGTGGACATGGAATTGTCTGACACTGAAGAAGATAAATTTGGCGTTTCTGCAAGTGAAGATGGAGGACAGAATGACGCAATGAAATTGGATGTGCAAGAAATGGACAAATGTAGTCCCAGTTCAAAATTCATCGTGACAAGTCCACAGATGCTGAAGGATGGAAGTTCACTCAAAGACGTGCTTTCCCCAACCCCTTCTTCCAACCCCGACTTTTCGCGCCTTTCGGCTACAGAAGAAGGGAACATGGGACACAACGAAAGCATGAGGTCGGAGGCTCTGAGGATTTCGATGGATTTTGAGCCGGATGATCGGGAGAGCAGTGACGATCAGGAGCAAACGGCGGAGACAGATGTCGAACCTCCTGCGCCCAGCACAGCAGAGACGAAAGGTCGCAGTGACATTCCCTGTGACTCGGATGCAACAGTGCTTGCCAAGCCAAATCTCGGACACAACAGATCAGCGGAGGATTCCTTGTTGCAGCCCCTCAGCGGTGATTTGGAGTTCTTTTTGGCTCACGCAGCGGACATACTTCAGAGCTCGAACACAAGCGTGCGACATGTCTTGGGTGGTGACACAACTGAAAGCACCGAAGTCGACTTGACTGCTGTGCCCGAACTGAACGACAATGCAACCGTGATACCGACGAGTGAACGCGGTGAGTCCGAGTTGAGGGGAAAAGACAGCGCGGGGAGTCCACAGCGCCAGAAGTTTCAGACACGTGTGCGGACAAACTCATACACTTTGGAGAAACCCTCACCTGCGCTGATGAAATCTCAGTGCAATGCAGATGACACTGTGAGTTCAGGAAGCGCGTCGTCACTGCAAGGCCACGAACCCGAAACTGTGAAGGCAAGAGCTGCACACCAAAGCGCAGGGCTTGATTCCGCCAAGGAAGATGGCACTGACCCCAGCCTACAGTCGTTGCAATTGACGACCAGTATGGAAGACATGAACATGAAAATCGTGCCGAGGAAACTCAAATTTGGCGGGGAACAGAATCAAAGAAACCCTGGTGTGGCCCAGTCAAAATCCCCATCAGAAAGAGAGGGAAAACAAGCCCATCTAACCAGGTATCTGGAAACTTTGAGCCAGGTTCCTGGTATGAAACCGCACAAAAGGAAAGTCAAGCCGCCCAAAACGGAAACGCTCCCAGCAACACGTGACTCACGTCGAGCGCGAAAAGAAAATGTTGGCAAGTTGGAAAATCCGGGAGTGCAAGTGGAAGCGGGATCCGCTTATTCCCCGAGACTCTCAGCGAAGTTCACCGAGCAGCTGCTGGGGCAGATTGAAGACTTCGACGCAGATTCTTTGGCTTCGTACGGTGGTGACAACCGAGGGTCCGGTCTGTCCACTCGCGATCTGCAGCACTCCGTCGAGGAAGATCTCCTCACAAAGCAGCTGGAGTACTTCGAGATTCTACGTCAACAGCTGATCCACCAACAGGAAGAGCAGCTGAGACAGTTGTTGATAGAGCAACAGAAACAACAGATGCTGTTCCAGCAAGAAATCCTGCGTCAAGGACAGTCTTTGATCGAAGGCATCCGAGCCGGAGCCGTTCCGGAGACAAGTCAGTCTGTGCCAGCTGGTTTTCCAGAGCCTCCCACGGACTGTGCACCTGCTGTGCTGAGCGCATCGGTTGGGTGTGAGCCTCAAGGCGTGCCCGCTGAATTGCCTGGGCAATTGCACGGGAGCTTTGCCAGTGATCAGCCCCCCTGGTTTCAGAGCCCAAATTTGTTGTCCCAGATGACTCCACGGGAAGAAGAACTGTTGACGCAGTTATTCAGTGGCTCCCAGCGGTTTTCTGATGTTTCGTTTTTCAATCCAAAGGAGAGCGAAAGACCTCGGGAGCATAACTTACCCCTGAGAAAGACCGTTGCAGGCCCAGCTGTAGCTCACAGGGTGAGCTTCTCAGTGGATTCCCACCGAACCACAACCACGGATCAAAACCAAAGACCTTTTGCACCAAACGCGTCGCAAGAGACTCTCAACGACATTCAGAATTACACGTCAATGGATTCTAGTCTCAACCAGTCTGGAGCACTGAACATCAGCGCTGTTGCTGGAGTTCGGGTTCCTCAGTTCGTCGGCAGCTTGGCTCACGTGGTGTCTCCCCGTGAGAAGGACGTACAGCCGTCAACACCAAAGAGCGCTCTGAAGAAGTCTCCATCCAGTGTCAGGTCGTCCAAGTCCAGTCCTCGGAGTCCAAGAATCTCTGTCAATGAATTGGTAAGTGATGGTCTGCTTGCACGCAAACGAGGAAAAGTAGATTGGTCGGGCGTCAAAAATAAACCTGTCCGAACTTTTTTGACAAACTCACACCGATAACTCTTGTCGACTTTGCAGGACTTCTCGCCAGAAATGCGACAAAATTTTGACAAGCTGACTGCGGTGGCGAAAGGTTTCTTGACCAGGAGGCTCTTGAAAACAGAGAAGGTTCAACAAGTCATCCAAACCATCAAGGTGATGATCGCTTCCGAGTTTATGTCTCAAACTCGAGACGAAGCTGATGCACAAGTGCTGAAAGCTCATGCCGCTCTGGTGATCATGCAGCGAAAAAAGCAATTTCGTTGCAGTCACAATGACAACATGGCGATAGTTTTCCATTGGAGTTGGTTTTCCGCGTGGCCGAGCGTCACTCCAAACACGTTTGTTTGCAGGACACGGCGGAGTTCGCGCTTCTCTTCCAGCAGGAGATGCCGATAAAGCGCGGACAGTTCACGCTGCAGGATCGACACCTGCTCGAGCGCGTCCTCTCTCAGGTAAAGCTCACCAAACTTGGCAACTTGGTGCTCAATTCTAAACACGGCCTGACTGCAGATTTTAACGTGCGATTTGCGGAAGTTTGTGCAACGTATGAATTCTGAAACTTGCAACGGCTTTCCTACCGTGTTTTCAGTTGACAGCAGCGATGTACGAAATCCACGAGATTTTCTTCGAACTGCCGATTTCGGAGCGAATGCAGATCATCGCTCAATCCAGGGAACTGGAGAGGGCCAAGATTTTCAAGAAGACCCAGGAGAAGGTCAGTGTGGCCGTTGTGCTTCCTGTTTGATCTGAATCACTTCATTCGTCCTCCTGTTGACAGCGGTTTGTTTGTTTGGTTTTGAGCAACATTTTTGCTTGGCTTTCCAGTCTAAGGACCGACGAGTGAGCGCTGCGACACAAAAGGCCATGGAGAGACGCAGGCAAGCCAAGTATCCTTTGTGTGTTTCAATGACAGGACAAATCTGGTGAGGCGGTCTTGTTACAGGGTTTGAATTGCGTTTGTGCTGCCTCGGCAACACTTGACAAAGAAAAAGAGAAGTGACTGGAATGGATGAGCATCAAAAAGAAGACCAGAAAACACCAGGTTCACGTGGATTCATTCACAGCGGCTGTGGCACGATCCCGTGAACGAGTCCGGAGGTTCCGTGGCCTCCAACTCGCTGTGTGTCAGATCATGTTTCTTAACGCACGCTCAGAGCAGCGGAAGCGGCCGTTTTCGCGACGTACAGATCGAGGCCGACAACTCCGCAGACGAGCAGCCCGAGGTGCGACCGAAGCTCGGACATCAGGTGATGAAAACATCGCTGAAGAACTGCAATATTCTGCTTCAGGCGGACTGTCCTTGTCACAGCATCTTGATCTCCATTTCAGTGGTCCTCTCAAAAGACACTACGGACACCTGATGAACAGAGTGATGCGACCCTTGCAGTCGAATATCAGCCCCATCAAACCAATGAAGGACAACATCAACAAGTGAGTCTTATCTGCATAGGTTTGGATTGTTCGCCGGCAGTGTTCTTGTGTATTCAAGAAGGACAGTTTCCAAGTTTTCGTACTCTTTGAGCGAAACAAATACTTCACGCCGGAAATATTAGAGAAACGGGCCTGCGACGTGCAGCTGGCGATCAATGCAGACCCAACGGGAACCACTGGCTGAAGGGGAGAGGTCATTTGCTGAAAAGGATATGTCAGACAACACGTCCCACACCCCTGGTTGGAGCACTTTGTCAGCGTAAAAATTATTTGAAATTTGTTCTGTTATTTGACATTCAAAATTCCCGGCCCCCTCTCCTGCTTGCGAACATTTTCTCCACGATGGCCACTGCTGCCAGGGCACGGCGCTTGTGGTGCACCGAAAGATGTTCATTTCACTCTTGCCCAGAGACCTTTTCAAAGTTGATACGAGGTCTTTCACAGGGTCGGGAACCAGTGGGCTCACAACATTCATTGGATCCGCCGGAGCACACGGTGCATCGACGCACCCGGTGGTTGTGCCGGAACGAGTCAGTGTTGTCGGATAACAGGGTGCAAGTTCTTGTCTCTGATTCCAGGGCCGTCGCGAAGGGGCATTCGACCATGCTGAGGCACACCAGCGTGGCAAAGCGAAACTCGGCAAACAAAAACAACTCCAACATCAAGGCTCCTGCAAAGAAGACAATCGGCAATGCGAAGAAGACAATCGGCAATGAACATTTTAAATACATTTTCTTCCGATGGCCGCTGGTTTCGACATTCTACATTGTTCGACACTTTGTACAAAAAGTCTTCTTGGCCAAAATTATACCTCTTTTGTTTCCCTCTGACTCAGAGTTGTCTCGGAAAAGTCAACCTTGCTCATATGCAGTTGGTCGATGTTCTGACGGGGTCTCTTGAATAGGTCAAAATCTGGGTGCCTGTGTGAGTGAGTGTGAGCTGCGGCTGATGCCTTTTGTTTCACAGGTTGCTCACATGATCCTTTTGTGCATTGCAGGAAGTCCAGTGTCCAAGACGAGCAACACAGGGACGAAGCCTGCGATGAAGAGGGTGGTCGCTCCAGCCCGACCCAAGACCACAGCACCAGCCTGGAAGTAGGAGTCGCCGTCAATCACTATTGTTGTAGATCTATCCTGGGTGCAGGGACATGAAACACACTGTGTTCACCCTGCAAGAAGACTCAGGTTTTGAAAGAAGGCGTGTGTCTTGTGCATTTTGATTTCATCATGTTTGAATGGAACCTTGCTTCGAGAAAATAGAGGCAAATGTTGGGGTCCGTCATCCACTCACGACCAGAAAAAGCGTGAATGCAGTGTTGGCGATTTCAGTTTTTCTTTGTTGGCTGGGTGTTGACTCGTTTTCATTTTTCACGCATCAATGATTCAGACAGTTAAGCGGGAGATAGATGAATCAAGTTTGTCTGGTTTTGTTGGGGGTTGATTGGTGGGGTTCGTGATGTTTCATTCGTTCAGTTCCTTTCAAAAAATTGCCACAATTGTTCAGCTCGTTTGGTTTCTCATTGTTTCGTCCTGCACTCATTATTGTTGATTGAGAAATGCACTTTGTATCCAGCTTGTTCTGAATCTGCTGTTGCGCTGATGAAGATGTACATCTCGGTGCTCACAGCAATGAAGAACCCCGATCTGGGATGAGGCTGTTTCCACATTCACTTCGCGTTCTTTTTGCCGTACGGTGCTCTTGAAAACTGCGCTTTCGAAAAGGCTCGTGATTGAAAGAAATGTAGACAACAACAGAGAAAATAAAGTTACTTTCACGCACAAGAGAGCGTCAGACTTCGTGTATGTGGTGCCCTGTTGCAGCTTTCGCATTTTGAGCAGAGCAGCGGTGAGAAATTTTCGTATGAAATTTGGTTCTCGTGCATTGTGTGACAACTGTCGTTGAAAATTAAGCCCCTGAGATGTTATTCAGGGCGGTTGAATTGAGATGGGTAAAAAGGAGAAACCTCGTTGAAAATGCTTTTGTGTATAGAAACAAGTCCGCAGTCTCTGCCAGAAGTAGTAGAAATGTGCAGGTGTGGGGTTCTTTGCTTTCTGAACTGAATCGACAGGTAATTTGAGAAGCATTGTCGAAAAAAGGAGTGCTGCTGAAGGGAAGGCTCTCAAGGTTGTTTCTCCTGTTATTGATCATAACATCCTGCATATTCCGTTTGCGCTGCATGAATATTTGATGGTCTGCAAACTGCAAGTTCCTTGCGTCCGTCGGATGACAATCTGGAATGAAAAGAAACTCCTCTGGGCATGAGGTAGTGGAGAGAAGGGTCACGATTTGCGCCTCGCTGATGTTTTTCCTTCTACCTATTTGCTGTTTGAAGGAACTCGCGCACATACGAATGAGCACGAGGGCTTAAAGTTTCCAGTTGTTGATTCGCCAGGACGTTTTGTTTGACTTCGCTCCTGTGTCATTCCTTGTCCATATCCAGACCTGAGTTCCAAGAGATTCTGCACGGAACTGCTAAGTTTTTGTGTCTCGCAAACATGCAGCAGCTGATGCTGTTTGCGCAATTTCCATGCAGTGTTGTGCGGCGCGGAAGATGCTTCGTGCACGGGTTTACTCGTTCTGAAGAACAATTAACTCTGACAGCACATTCAGCAGAAAAAAAATTGGAAATCAGATCAGGAACATCTTCACGAAAGCTCACCTGGGAATTAGCTTTTGAATTCTCCTAAAGTTTTCCTGAAGATGAGACATGAGAGTGGGATATCTCTTGTGCTGGTTCATGATCAGCTCAGTCGTTCAACCAGTCAGGATCAAGATCGGTGAGTTTGAACATTTTCTCGTTTTCAACACGAACATGAGTCGTGATTGGCTCTGCTTCTCAGTTCTGGTCCAGCTGCAAAAGTTGGACAGAAACGTCCTGTCTTTGCACGCAGGTTTGTTCAGTGAGTTTTCGGACGACACGGTGCACGACCTGGTGACCCTGGCGGCTCGGGCGGTGAACGACACTGTTCTTCCCAGGGGATCAGTCGCCATTGAGATACTCTCCGCCAGTCAGGACCTCCTGAATGGCGTCCATGCTTCCATCAACGGTTGGCAAATTTCTTTTCGCTCTTGTGTTTTGGCATCTAAAATTGCATGCAGTTGACTCAAAACGTTTCCCATGCACATTGGACCACCATGGATGTACACCGTTGAACTCGAAAAAGCAATCGAGTTTGCGTGAAGAAATTTTTTCGTTCAATTGTTTTTATGCTTCGCAAACCCCAATTGACAAGCAAAATTTGGCTTGTAGTGTGTGATTTGCTGGAGCGGGGGATCTCAGGTTTAGTGAGTGAGGTGACTTGTGAAACGGCTCGACTGCTGAACTCACAACTCTCGCTCTACAATATCCCTCACATCGCGGTCACCCCAGAAGGATGCAGGTTCCTGTTCTTTGCTTCACCTGACTTTTGCTTTCTTTATTTTCATCCGACTGATCTCATCACACCTCTTTCTGATGACACAAGTACATGAGTGCGTGATTCTTCAAGAGATTCTTCAGACCCGAGGAAATCCTCCTGTGAAACAACTGAGTCAATGTCTTCACACGTGCAAACATTCCACAGCCGATCGAACAACGACACAGTTGAGCACACGCTGTACCTGCGGCCTCGACCCGAGTACCTGCTCGACGGGGTCTTTGATATCATCACGTTTTCCGACTACTCCGCTGTCATCCTCGTCTATGATCACGACAGCAGTGAGTGACTTTTGGTTGTGGTTTTGCTAAGATTGAGTGCAAGAAGCAAGGACCTCTTCTTTTGGATCCTTGAAGGCCTTGACTGCTTAAAAATCGTGCGAGTGTCAGCGGGACAGTTGCATGCGAACCAGACCTGCAGCGCCGGATCCGAGATAGCAAGAAAGATGGTGCAACGGCGACGCAGACTACCAGGGTCGCTTTGAAGTGTAACTCAAGAACACTGAGTTCACCTGTGTGCCTGGATAGATATCTATGTCTTTTGTGTTTTCTGACTTTCAGCAAGGAGGCTGTTGATCAAGTTGATTGAAAGACTTTCCAAACAAGTCATCAAGGTTCTGCCAATCGACCTGGATGTGAAGAACGAAGCCTTCGAACAACACATCGTTCACAAACTCGTTGAAGCCAGAGACTCTGTCCCCGAAGACAATGGAAGGATGTTCATTGTTTTCACGAATGAAGATAATTCACGAACATTGCTGAAAGTAGTAAGTCTGTTGGGCCTCGCAGAAAGAAGTGACGTGTAAAAATGTTTGAAACTTGGACCAAGGTACGTCCCAGTGCAAGGTTATTCCCAGCTGTCACAAATGCGCAATTCTTTCATGCCCGCAGTTTTAGCGACCCGCGGGATTTGTGCAGTCACGATATGTTTGTGTGTATGTGTGTCTGTGCCACGGGGGCAGCAGCACCAACAGGTGAGGTCCCATCTGGGAACTGACTTGGAGGTGCTGCAGGACCCAGATTAGGTCTCACCCAGGGCCTGACTTGGTGGTCCCACCAAGACCCCCTTGGGAAGGGCAGCAGAACCAGGCTGGTACCCATGACCCGTAACCGTGGGCTTTCTGGGCGCAGTCTTCTTGTTGCTTTCTTCACAGGCTTCCAACATTGGACTCAACACTTCTGTGAACCACTGGATTCTGGTAAACGAGGATTTGTGTCTGAGCCGCGTTGCGGACGGAATGTCGTGGATGAAGGCAAACCTGCTATCCTTCCATTACCACTTCCCCAGCACCGACTCGAGACGATGCTCCCCGGTAGATGGATATTTATTACAGATCATGCCAGACACAATGACCGTGAGTTGTGCTGAATTGAAGTCGTAATCTCTTTGAGATCAGAACTATAGCTTCACATGTTTGTTCTTGATGTGCTTGTCGTTCTCGTTCTTTGTTGTGAAAACCAAAACCAATCTGGACAAAGCTTGACTGAAAGTACAGGCTTTGGCTCACTTGAGAATGCAGGGTCACAGCAAAAAAGAGGAACGAAATGTTGGTAGAATGTGTCCACGACCAGCAGCAGACTTTAGGCAGACCTAAAATTTTCGAAATTCTGTTCTGAAAGCCCAGGAAATGCCTTGACCATGCAAACAGAAAAGAACCTGGCAACAGAAGACATCAACGTCTGAAATGAAATGTACGAACTCCTTGTGTTCATATTGAATCATTTGTGTTTGAAAAATTGTCTTCTGTTCAGTGACAGGGCTTCAGCAAAGTAGCCGAGTTTAAATCCTTCTTAACTCATACGAGGACAGACAAGTGAATCTGGTACCAATAGATAGTGTCACAGATGAGCAAGCCGGACTCCAAAGGGTGCCTTGTGCTTGTGGCAGTTACCCACTTCGGCTTTGTTTTTCACGTTTCTTTGTTCTGCTTGCTGCCCCTGCTCACCCCAGACTCTCAGGTTTCTTCAACAGAATTTGGTCTGAACCATGAAAATTAAGTTTATATGTGTGCGGCCTGGTGTAAGATTTTGCCTCCTTGATATCCTGAAGTCGTTTGAAACAGGAAACTGAACAACTCGTCCAAAAGACTCAAGTATGGAATTGATGAAACCTGGCATCCTTATCAAACAAAGCCACGCATCTGCAACACTTCACTGTTCCTTTCTGGCAAAAACTGATGGATAATGAACAGCTTTCGGTCTGTAAATTTCCCTTTTTGGCCTCATTCCACATTCAGTGCAAGAGAGCATTACCTTGCAGACGATGGAGAAGTACGTGGTGGACGGGTTTCTCATCATGGCCAACGCTGTGGTGTCGGCCGTGAAGCTGGACAACTTCACCGAGATCGGACCCGTGTTGTGCTACACCGTCAACGTGAGCGCCTGGGACAGCGGCACCACCGTCAGGAAGCGAGCTCTCGAGGTGAGCTGACCACAGCGCTGCTGTGCTTGGTCTTGTGGCTGTCGTTGTGGCTGCTGAGACCCCGGGAGAGAATCACTGCGAGGTTTTATGCTGGGGCCGTGTAACTTGCAAATTGGGGTGCCTTGACCGGGATAATTTTGAGTGGCGTACTTCTGTCCAAGTTCTGATGCTAGCGTCATTACATCA
>JAAUXT010086256.1_pt1 | contig 13200 bp, 13 predicted proteins | sample 7278171 | NCBI WGS metagenome assembly JAAUXT01 (sample SAMN14350112, study PRJNA611818) | marine sediment metagenome | isolation source: surface marine sediment (1.8m) | place: French Polynesia: Moorea | collected 2018-08
CTGCTCAGAGCAGCTTGCCCATGCACTGCCACCAACCTTGTGTGAATTTCAGCTTGGGTTAGTCCTTCTTTCCAAAGAAATCTCACCTCAATTCTCTGATCCTGCTTTGCTTGGGGGGGCATTCTGTCTCTGTGCACAAACACCAAAATCGGCAATTCACGCTCACTGTTGGGATCGCGATCATCCGACCTACATTTACTCGCATGTGCCTTGACCAATTTCGGTCAAACTGGCCAGGTGCGAAGAAAACACCTTCAGCATGATCATATGTAAAGGGCAAGATCATATCTCCAAAACCCCAACCGTGAGAGTACTCTACCCACATCATATTGAACGAGCCTCGTACAAATTCTAATCCCTGTGACGCGTACAGGAACGTGCGAGGCACGGAGCGGTTTGCTGAAACTCCCTTGCGTCACTTGTCTCAGTGGCGACGTTCTCAGTGACGTTCTCGTCTGACCCAGCTGTTGCTTTAACTCCCTACTCACTCACCCAGTCGAACAGAATCTTGCCTTGTATTTGCGTGGAACAAATACTCACTCGTTACTCCCACCAGAATCCAGAAATGGTGCCAAAGGCGGGAGCGCATGCGTACGCGTATATCATGACACCAAAGTGCGGCGTCTCGCCAAGCCACAGTGTTCAGTTTCCATGGCAACACGGTCTTTTGTTGAAAAAATGTTGACCAAAACAGCCAAACTGAAGGGTTTTTCTCGGACAGTGGTACGCATCGGGTGGGTCCTATATTGTAAGGTGTACTTTTGCCTTGTTTTTTGCACGCATTGTGATGTTGCGTTGGGCGCGTTCGATGTGACTCACTGGGAGCTCGGGACATGCAGTACATGTACTCGAAGTACAACGGAAACAGAGCACACTCGGTCGGAGTGAAAATCGTGCGCAGGTCTGTTCTGTCTGGTCATCACTGAACTGTGTTCGGAATTTGTGCGCCGTGGCCGCCCGAGGCGCGTGTCTGCACCGACTGGTGTTCTTGTTGGTGGGAAAGAGATCCACGTCCAGCGTCGTACTCGTGTCGCGTTGTGATGCTTGTTGAAAATTTTCCATGTGCTAATTTTAACGCCTGCCTTGCAGAATTTGAGGGATGGGATTTGGGGGGGGGGACCGCACAGGGGATCTGTAGCGGTCCCGAAGTTCTAACCCGTCCGCTCCTGGACCCACCCCTGGACCCCCCTGGACTTGCCCCTGGACCTGCCCCTGGACCCCCACTAGGACCCACCCCTGGACCCCCCTGGACCTGCCCCTGGACCTACACTAGGACCCACCCCTGGACCCCCCTGGACCCGCCCCTGGATTGCGCCCACCCAAGATTTTCCCCGCTGGAGAGACAGACTTGTGATCAGATTGGTTTTCGTCCCAGGATCGCTGAATGTCTTTCGCAGAACTGAGAGGAACGTCTGTTATGCGCTGTGTTGGACTGGAGAAGTGTTGTGTTATGTGACGTTGTTGAGTGTGTTACTCACAGGTATCAGTGAGTATTGGACTGTCTAGTGAATGAGGAGTGACTGATGTTGTGATTGGCCAAACTTGTGCATGTTGTGCCCGCACGACTCTTGCAAAAAACAAACGTATGAGAATGCCGTTCTGTGACAAATATAGATTTTTTCGGGGCCTTTCGGCAGAACACGTGTTCACACTGATGGATGTTCTTGTTTTATGCTTCTCGAATCTGTGTCAATTGAATGGGACGTTATTGGTCGGCAGAACGAAACGCTCGTTTTGGGGACTGGGGCTCCTGGGTGGTGCCCTCGGGTGTGGAGAAGCGGGTCTCTCCTCCAGGGGTCCAGAGTGGGGTCCCGTGAGGGCCTGTCTTGCCCCCCCCCCGCTACATAATTTTGTCACCCCAATTTTTACGCTGCGGCACAACCCGTCTCATGCTTTGCGTGGGCGTTGCACTTTTTGAGGTTGGGAGTTTTCTTCCAAAGTTTGCCCCCCCCCCAAAAAAAAGGGCCCCCCTGGAACGTTCCTCAAAGGCGGGGGGAACCAGGAACACTTCAATGTGCCTCATTCTTCACACTGCAGTTGGTGTGTTTTTCCAAGGAAAATTTTGTGCCATTTTTGCGCGCGCTGATGGCGTTCGTGCCGGCGTGTGCACCAATCACTGTCCATCCGCATTCAGAGGATCCCCCCCCCCCGTGGACCATCCCCCCCCCTGAAAACAGCCAAACGGGCATCAGTGTACGGAGTCCAATTCTTGAGAATGTCTGCGGAAAAAAATTAGCAGCTTGAAAAGACTGAGGTCTGCAGTTGTGTTGCCCGAGATGGCCGCCACTCAGGCCGGGCACGTGTCACCACGTGTGGGTGTTCTTGTTTGGGTTTAGTGTGTCGGTGAGTCGCTTGACCGCATGTTGTTGGGCAGATGTGAGTCTGCTCCGTGTGCAAGTATTCGAGAATCATGTGAAACAAGTATTGTTTTATTTTACAATAAAGACTTGAATTTTGAAGCATGAATGAAGTGTGAATTTTCTTGTGATCTTTTGGTTCACTTCTCAGTGTGATTGGTGATAAATTTAGCGTTGTTTCTTCCTCGAAGGGGAGGGGATGCAGCAGGAGCAGGGCGGGGCACTCTGCCCCCTTTCAAAATGACAAAACAAAACAATCAAAACACACACCACAATTTTTGTACCACAAGCACAAATTTTTATGCTGACAAAGGCCTTTTCATACGACTGAAAAAGAAAAACAACCAAACACGCGTGTGTTTCAGAAAAAAAGCGTCTTTTCCACACCATGTGTAAAGGTGATGACAAAGAACCGCGATGGTTTCGCAGGAGCGCATGTGTTGTGGCGCGCTTTGTGCGTATGATGCACCACGGCTGCTCCACGGTTTCGACCCTGCCGCTGCACAACTCATCCCCCATAGTAGGTCACGCCAGGTGTTGCGGCAAGCGAGGCAGGACTACAAACACTGCGCACACTCACATCGGCTTTTCTGCGTGAAGAAGACTTGTTCCAGGTATGTACACAACACAACCAAACAACTTCTGATTTTAACTGAACGACAATTGAATAAAGTACTGTGTTTGGCTGGTTGAAGTTGCAGATGACATGACAGATGGTCTGTCAAGTTTGTTTGCCTTGTCAATTGTCAAGTCGACGCAGAAGAGAAATCTGTCCAGCCTGTCAGGCTTGTGTCCTGTCAACGAATGCGCACACAAGTCTAAATTTGATGTGTAGATCCTTATCTGGATCCGGATCTGGTCCAGATCTTCGTACGTGTTGGTCGTGTGCGTGTAGGGCGAGCGCAAGACACAAATTTGTGCGTGGATCAGCACAGTTTTGGCACTTGACCAATCCACCATCGAATTTTTCGCGTTCTTTGGATATGCCGCGCGAACAGTCGGAATGTTGTGCAAGTTTGGGGCTCCATGGCAACGCGTCGATTTGGTGACGCAGCGTCGAGAAAGAGACGTACAACTCGTGTGTGGACTGCGCGTGACGCGTGCGGTGACCCCCTTTGTGAACCCGGGTTGTTTGTGGGTATGCAAACCATTGGTGCTGCACTGGGTACAAGCTTGGCACTTGTGCGTGCCTTATGGTGGTGTCACAAGTTGATCAAAACCAAAAATTTGTGATAAGACATCTGACAAAAAGACGGGAGAATGTTGATCCGAGCTGTTTGCAAAGATTTAAGTACCTAGATAAAGCTGTGTTCATGAGCGCACAGCCTTTAGGCTACAGATGTAGATCTACAGTGACAACACAAAAAGAAGGCCACTGACAGTGACAGCTGTGCTGCCCACAACTGATCCTATCCCAATATTTTCCTCAGAAATTTGCGGAATTTTGCTCGGAGTTGTCCAGAGTTGGACTTCTGCCCGAGGTTTCTTTCCGTCAAGAGGTTTGTGCAGCTTTTCGCACGCAATTTTGTAGAGTCTACTGGTACGCAAAAATGTAGATTTATGTGGATCAAGAAATGTGTCCAACAGTGTGTGTGTGTGTGTGTGCGTGTGCGTGTGTGTATTTGTCTGTGTGTGTGTGTGTGTGGGGGGGGGGGTTTCGCGTGTGTTCGCGCTTTTGTGTGGTTGCACGTGTTTGGGTCGGTATTGACGTCGAAGTGACAAGATGACACAGGCATTCCTCGAAATCTGTTCTCTTCACATCGTGAGGTCTTCTTTTGCGTGACTCACCAGAAAACAAAATCTGAGTCAGTCACAGAGGAATTTGTCAACCAAGGTTTACTTCTGCCAGCAACTTTTTTTCGCACAAGTTTGTTTGTGTTCGGTTTTGTGCGTTTGAATCATCAATCGTTTCAAAAAGTCAGAGTTCGCTGTGAGGTTTGGACGGACTGCAGTTTCTCTCATCCCTTTGAAGGTCTGAGTGCTCGATGACAGACACTTGACATTGCGATATTGTGTGCTGCAGACACACTTCAGCCCTTTGGTTCAACAAAGATGAAGTCTGACTCCAATTTTGACATCCAATGAACCAGGATCTTGTGACCCAAATGTCAAGTTGACAATTTGTTGAGTGAGTCATGCAGGACAGCCGACACACACCTGAGTCGGATAGCGGTGCTCATTGATCGCAGAAGACGAGAGTCTGGGTGTGGCTGCACTTCGCTGGGCTGCACGCAAACACACCATTCTCAGCAGCCCGTTTCCATGGCTGCACAATAGCAAGTCCTTGTTTGCGCAACGGCGCAGTTCGGTTGCCAAAGTGAGCCGGCGAACTTGGCCAATTTCAGGTGACGAGACTGGTAGAAAAAGATATTCGCCATCTTAGGCTTGCTTTTAAAGTGAGAATGCGTTTCTCATTGTCATGTGGGTGGGTGTTTTCTTGTATGCGTGCGAGGGGTTGATGAGCGTCATGCACGGCTCTTGCAACTTTTGTGGGTCATGATTTCTGTCGTGTTGTTGGAGTAGTTCAGTTGCAGGTCTTCCCTCGGCCGAGGTGCAGTGGTGGGAGTGACGGAAACATGTCAGAACCGCAAGGATTGTTCCTGCATATCTCGTTGTTCTGTGGTCTCGTTTGGCGCCTACTTTTCCTGCAACTTGTGTGCCTTCTTTGTGTGCTGCCCTGGCTGCTCCAATGGGCCCTGCACTGACCCTGCAACTTGCACTGATCCTGCAACTGCTACTGACCCTGCAGTTCCTACTGACCCTGCAGTTCACACTGACCCTGCTACTGACCCTGCAACCCCTACTGACCCTGCCGCTCCTACTGACCCTGCACACCCTGCTGGCCCTGCAGCTCACACTGACCCTGCAGTTCCCTCTGACCCTGCAGTTCCCTCTGACCCTGCAGTTCCTACTGAGGCTGGGTGCACACCACCACCGACGGGGCGATTTGGATGGGGCTGGCCCGTCCGGGTGTGCCGTGCAAGGAATGGCTCATGGAGTGGTTTGGGTGACGGGCAGCCTGTGCAACTGTCCCGTCCTGTGAGGTGTGTCTGCATACATTGAAAACACACTGGAGCGATCCGCTGGACGGGGCAGTTGCGGCACGGGCCGCCCCGAGCAGCCGGCCCGACGGTGGTGGTGTGTCCGCACCCTGACCCTGCCGCTTCTGCTGACCCTGCAGCTCCTGATTTCTTCTGTTTGCAGACCTGAACCATGAAGGCGCACGTGGCCATGCTGCCCCCGGCGCAGAAGCCCAACTTCCGGCGCGGCAACTGCTGCGAGTGCTGCTTCTGCTCGGACTGCTGCGCATGCGCGTGTCCGTGCTGGTCGTGCTGCGGCTTCCGCCCGGGACCCGTTGCGCGCGGAATCATTTGCACCTACTTGTCCATTGGTAAGTACTGTGTCTCTTTTTTTTTGGGGGGCGGTCCAGGGGCCCTGGGGAGCGGCTGCTCCAGGGTCGCCAGGTTCTGCTCAAGCCTCACTTCCGGTGCAACAGCACACTTGCGGTGTCAGCGCGCGCAGTGGGGAGTTTTAGCCGCACCCAACTTTGACGTGAAATGGGGTGACCAAAAATCCATGGGGATTGGTGTTCAGTCTTTAGTGGTGGGATCACGTCCACACTGGGGTTACCGTCCACCACACCCTGAAACCATCTCCCCATGTGGGTGACGCACAAGGATCATCCCTGTGTGAGTCAATGTTCACGTACTGGGCTCACGTAGTGACGCGATCCACACTTGATTTTCCGCAAGGAGAATTGTCCTGGCAATGGCTGCAACGAATAGCTCGTTTCATGATGAAATTCGCCAAAGGTCGCGAGTATGCGCAAGTTGGGGGGGGGGGTGGTGGCGGCCACGTCGTAGCTGACTTTTTGCTTGTTCTCGTGCGCGTGACTTTTGTACCACGGATAGACACTCACGTGATTCGCGCCGCACGCATACCTGACACACACACGCACGACTGTAACGCACGTTTCTCCCGCTGCAGCGCTCCTCCTGACGATCGTGGGGCTCTACACACCGAACCTCCTCAAGGACGATGACGTCATCATGGACGACGAGCCCGACTACTGGCCGATCGGAATGTTCCTGGTGAGGCCAGTTCGCGCGGTGGATCCTGGGTAGATCCAGGGGTGGAGCCATGGTGGATCCTGGGTAGATCCAGAGTTGAAGCAGGTTTGGAGTTGGGGTGGAGCAAGGGGTGGAGCCAATATCAGGTCCAGGGGTGGAGCCAGGGGAAGAGCCACGGTAGACCCAGGGTAGAGCAGGGATGGATTCCTGGGCAGACCCAGGGATGACCAGGGCAGAAACAGGGGTGGATTCAGGGACAGATCCGGGGTAGAACCAGGGGTGGATCCAGGGACAGATCCAGGGGCAGATCTAGGGGTGATCCAGGGTGGAGCCAGCGGCAGATCCATGTTGTTGAGGAAAACATAAGTTGACCCCAGCAATTTTGACCGCAGGTACTGACGTGAAATTTTCAATGCTGCCATCCTCAGTCAAATCCTGGGTCTGCCCCTGGGATAAAACTCTTTGCTTGCTTTGCGAGTGATGTATTGAACATTTCTTCCCGGCACTCGTTCAAATCAACAGGCGCCGAGTTGCATATAATCTGTGCAAGTGCATCCTACTTTGCTCCAATGCATTGTGCTTCGTACTTGCAGCCTTGTGAGCCCACGGACGGTTCCGGGGAGGCCATATGCTGGGTCGTGAAGAGTGAGTATTGGCGTTGTATCCCTGGATGAGTCATAGTGTTTTTTTGCAGCCCTGTGAATCCATGGACGGTTCCGGAGAATTCTTGTGCTGGTTAGACAAGAGTGAGTGAAGGGAATGCACAAGGGCATTGCACCCCAGGCATTGTAACCTGGGCATTGTAACCTGGGCATTGTAACCTGGGCATTGTAACCTGGGCATTGTAACCTGGGCATTGTGACCTGGGCATTGTGACCTGGGCATTGTGACCTGGGCATTGTAACCTGGGCATTGTAACCTGGGCATTGTAGCATTGTAACCTGGGTATTGTAACCTGGGTATTGCAACCTGGGCATTGTAACCTGGGCATTGTAACCTGGGCATTGTAACCTAGGCATTGTAACATGGGTATTGCAACCTGGGCATTGCAACCTGGGTATTGCAGCCTGGATTTTTCACCAAGGGATCACACCCTGGTTGTGGCACCCTGAGCATTGCATCCTTGAGATTACAGCTTGGGCAATGAACCCTGCGAGCAGCACTGTTCCTGGGTTTGGGTCTTGGGTTGTGCACCCCTGACATTGCTTGTGCTCTGGATATTATTGCTTTTCGCGCTGGTACCAGGGTGGCGAACCAACAGCTTTTCGAGTTGAATCACGGTGTTGAAACAAATCTCTTTTGTTGGAAAAAATAGGCCATGATTTGCGGTCAATAGTCCAGACAAGAGCACTTGGAACATTGCCAGGTTTCAAAAGTACTACATTCTGACTACAGATTAAATATGAAAAATAATGTACACGGTCTTCATCGTGCAAATGCTGTTTCAGCAAACAAACATTCTGGAAATTGATCGTGTTCCAACAACCCATTCTGTGTGTCACGGACTCCTGTTCTCCTTGCAGCGTTTATGTACCAGATGTACCTCATCATCGCCACCATCCTCATCGTGCCCGGCTGGATCCTCGTCATCGTCTGGATGTGCAAGTTCCACCGGGGCCCCTGGAAGTGCCTGAAGTCCGCCGCCGCCACCCTGCTGTGGATAGCAGGTGAGAACGCAGGGGCGTGGGTGAACCTCAGGGTCCTGGGAGGGTCCGGGGCTGGGTGGACCTCAGGGTCCTGGGTGGGTCCGGGGCTGGGTGGACCTCAGGGTCTTGGGTGAACCTCAGGGTCCTTGGTGGACCACAGGGTCCTGGGTGAACCTCAGGGTCCTTGGTGGACCTCAGGGTCCTGGGTGAACCTCAGGGTCCTGGGTGAACCTCAGGGTCCAAGGTGAACCTCAGGGTCCTTGGTGAACCTCAGGGTCCTGGGTGAACCTCAGGGTCCTGGGTGAACCTCAGGGTCCTGGATGAACCTCAGGGTCCTGGATGAACCTCAGGGTCCTGGGTGGACCTCAGGGCACTGGGTGAACCTCAGGGTCCAAGGTGAACCTCAGGGTCCAAGGTGAACCTCAGGGTCCTGGGTAAACCTCAGGGTCCTGGGTGGATCTCAAGGTCCTGGGTGGGTCCAGGGCTGTGTGAACCTTAGGGTCCTGGGTGGACATCAGGGTCCTGGGTGGACCTCAGGGTTGTGGGTGAACCTCAAGTTCCTGGGTGGACATCAGGGTCCTGGGTGGGTTCAGGGCTGGGTAGACCTCAGGGTTGTGGGTGAACCTCAGGGTCCTGGGTGGTTTCAGGGCTGGGTGGACCTCAGGGTTGTGGGTGAACCTCAGGGTCCTGGGTGGGTTCAGGGTTGGGTGGACCTCAGGGTTGTGGGTGGGTCCGGGGCTGAGGTTTCACAAGTGCCCAGAACCTGAGACGCGTGCAGAAGTAGAAGCTCTGAGTGGGTCCAGAGGTGGAGTAAGTTGGAGCTGTGTGTGTTTTCAGAGATCATCTACGCTCTGGTAATGTTCTTCTGGACAATGATTCACAGCGACGAAGGACAATTCGACTACTCCTTCTATTTGTGTGAGTATTATGATAGCGGAAGCGTCTGTTGGAGACGCAGCGTTCACGGCAGATACGCAATGCGGTGCATATGTGATACAAACAGCTGATGGACAGTGGACCAGTTCCCTGAGGCTCCACCACAGTGATCGCGGGATCTGCAGTTCAGTCCACACCAACAATGACAAGTTGACCACACAACACAAAAGAAGCTTTGAGCCCACAATGAACTGACCTGGAGTTGACGTCAAAATGATGACTGCGCATCACCAATGTGAAAACTGCTTGTTGGGGTTTTCACACGAGTGACGCACGGTCATTTTTTGACGTCGGCGTCAAAATTCAACATTGAACCCAATGGTGGAATTTTTGACGTCAGCGTTAAGAAACGACCGCGCGTCACTGATGTGAAAACCCCTTATGTTTTTCTTCCCAGTCTGGATCGGCGTCGTGCTTCTACTGCCGGGCATCATCGTCGTCTCTATCATCGACCCGACCGAGGGACAGGCCATGATGCACCAGGTGCGTGACCCTGACCTGCTCAAGGTCACAGGGTCCTCGTGACCCTTGTTTGACCTCGTGTTGACCTTGTGCAGAACGTGTGGCGTGCCTGTTTTTCAGTCGTGTTTGTTCGCGAGTTGCATCGTGTTGAATTTGTCACAACCGACATCGTGTCCAAGGAGATGACGCAGGGTGTGTGTGTGCACGCACTCATGTGTAGTGTGTGTGGGCGCATGTGTTTGGGAGAGAGAGAGAGAGAGAGAGAGAGAGACAGACAGACAGACAGACAGACAGACAGACAGACAGACAGACAGACAGACAGAGATTCTTCGGGGTGCTGTTGGAGGGCGTTGCTGCTTTTTGTGAGGCTCTTGGTTCCTGCATCGGCCCCTGTGGATCAACCCTGATTCCTCCCCCCTCCGGGCTCCACCCAACTGCTCTGAGATTCTCACCGTGTGAACCCGTGGGTGTTTGCAGGAGGGAGCGGTGATGTTCCAGCAGAGCGACGGTCAGCTGGTCGTGGGTCATCCTGCGCAGGCGCACAGCTCACAGACGCACTACGCCGTGGGCGGGGACGTCAAAACCTGAGCGACGTTCAACCAGAGGGCGCCCTGCGTCACGTCACGTCACGTCACGTCACTGTTCACACTTGTACAAGTCACGACGTCAAAAAATTACCTGAATTCCAGGTTGCAAATGCTTCAAGCATCAAACACATATTTTTGTGGAAAAATAGAAATGCTCTCTTGGGGGTCCCATGTCTGACCCGTAGTGTATGTGTATGTGTGTGTGTGTGTGTGTGTGTGTGTGTGTGTGTGTGAAGAGGCGGGGGAAAAACAAGCCCTTGAACAGATCTGAGATTGGTGCACCAACTGACCAACTGAAACAGGTTTTTGCCTGTAGAAACTATGCGGTCTGGGACTAGGATCGTTGTTATGTTTTTATCCACGAGCGTCTGGAGCCAAAAGGCCAGAAAAAGAACGGAACTTTTCTCCCTGTCATTTTTGCGCCGCACGCGATAAGTTTTGAGCTGATTTTGTTTTTTAGTTGGAGTTCGGTCCAAGTCAATGGCTGGCTCCCTGGGATCAGTTAGTTTACATTGCATTCTGTGTGTGTGTGTGTGTGTGTGTGTGTGTGTGTGTGTGTGTGTGTGTGTGTGTGTGTGTTGTGCGTGCGTGTGAGTGTGCGTGTGAGTGTGTACGTGCCTGCCTGCACAAAAACTGTCACCAGATCCCAAAGCCCAAAACTGTATGTTGTACCGGTTTATGAGGTGCCTCACTTGCCATGTGTTTCATTGTACCAATGTATTTTTTATGTGCCCTTGTGCGAACCAAACGTAAGAGATTGTGTAAATATACCTGCATTTGTACTGACGACTGAAAGCCTTTTATACGTTGTTTACTCACATTGGAACAATAAATGGTTGTCGTCTGCACAGTCAGTCTTCAATGCACTCGGTTTCAGTGTGGGATTGAGGATTCGGTTTTGCGGTGAAAAGGGGGCAAGGGAACCTTTTTTCGGGTGGGGGCGACAGGGAGGGGAAAATTGCCCCACCCGCAGCCAGTTGTAGCACGTGTGTGTGCGTGTCTCACGTACACGTGTATGTGTGTGACATTCGCACACAAATACACACACAACGAAAAAGTGTGTTTGCGTATTTGTGTGTGTGTATGTGTGTGTGTGTGTGTGCGTGTTTCAGTTTGGGAGTGCACGTACACGTGTATATGTGACACAGTCACACACACACACACACACACACACACACACACACAACGAAAATCATGCGTTGGCGTATTTGAGTGTGTGTATGTGTGTGTGCATGTGTGTGTGTGTGTGTGTGTGTGTGTGTGTGTTCGCGCCCCCTCCACGGCTGCTCCACGGTTTCCACCTCGCCCCGCGCTCCCCGCACAGAAGCTGCCAACTGCGTCAGACATCAGACAGCGAAACCAGGACACAGCAATATCACACGCAATGTATTTCTGGGAAACTTGCATTGTTTGATGCGCTATGTGCGTGACGCACGCCTTCGCTTGAGTTGAGATTTAGGACACCGAAACCAACAACAAGCAGAGAGGTATTTATGCGTTGTCAGCGTTATTCTGAGCAACTTTTTCCACACTTCAGACACTGGATTTTTCTCTTCACGTTGAACAATCCATTTCTGACCCATTCCCAGGTGAGACTCCATTGTTGTCAGCCGCTTTGTCAATTGTCTGTTCTTGTCAGCAGTTTGGGCAAAACTGAAGGGGCGGAACAGGGCACATGGCAGGGTTCAAAACTTCAGGTACATCGAAGGGTTCTTGAGCGCTTGCGACAGTTCAATTTTTAATGTTTGTTCAAAAACCACAAAACACACCTGAAATTTTCCTGAACTGCAGTTCTGGTCCAGTCGCGACAGCCTTCAAACCGTTGGTTTCTCTTGACCAGTTGTGCCGCTTGTGTAGGAACCTGTACACGTAGATCTAGCAATTGGACTTGTCTTGTATTGGAAGTGTGAAGCACAAATCGACTCTCTGGACGCATTCAGTGTGAAACAAGGTGGGAGGAAAACCACGGAACATCACACAATGTCAACAATACGATGACCTTGTCTCGGTCCTGGTATTGACTTACACCTGTACACGGAACGGAGACGCTTGGGACTGGGACCAACAGATTTCCGCATGAAAAAGAACACTCGTATCGCGGCGTCTCAAAATGGCTCCGAGGATCCAGGGTTGGATCCAGGAGGGACTCGCCCCCTTGACCCCACAAAACAGGGACTCACCCTCATGACCCCCAAAAGTATTGTCCCTTTCTCATGATTTTGCGCCGCAGGCACAAAAATTAATTTTCACGCGGATATTTTCCTTAGACCTTGACCCCCTGGGGCGACAGTCCCGAACCCTGGATCCGCTGCTGGCGTTATTTGCAGAGTTGAGGATCTGTTGACAGCTCAGTGAGGCATGTTACAAGTGAAGAGGTTCTGGTAAACGCAGCTAATGTACTTGTAAATTGATCCTCAAAATGATTGTGTGATCCGTGCTAACGTGAAGCCAAGTGCGCTTTTCATACAATCGACGTGGCGTCAATATTTTGACGTCGTGAGGGCTGATGTCAGGAATGGACTGTTTCTGACGCCCTCCATTGGGTCCCTGTTAAATTTGACGTGGAAGTCAAAATTTTGACGTCGGCGTCAACAGTTTTGACGCCGAGAGGCTCATGTAAAAAACCCTGTGCGTGGGCGCTAGAGGTCGGCCCAGGATCTTTTTGAGGTAACGCCCTGGGATGATCTCAAATTTGAAGCAAGTTAACACAGACGAAAAATTTAAACAATTTCCCGCTTTTAGAGCACATTGAGGTGTGACGAGCAAGGAATTTCTCGGGGAGGGGGAAGACCCTAGAAACCTCAGTTGTGTCTCTGGCGCCCAGAAACCAGGCGCCACTGAACATCACCTCACGCAACACGTACAAGTTTTGGACGTGAGGCGTTTCATCGATTTCCATAGACCCATGGGTCTCGCGTGATTTGCACTCATGACATTATCGCCCACAAGATTCTTTTGCACAGTGATTTGAACAAAATCCTTCCTGCTACACAATGCTACACCAAGCGAAAATCTTTTGACTAACTATGAACAAAATTGAGCTCCATTTTTATTGAAAAAGTGCTGTCCACAGAATTTTGTCCACGATGCCTTATATGCTTCACGCCACCTAGTACCCTTCGGGAACCAGGCGCAAATCACC
>JAAUXT010098430.1_pt1 | contig 13194 bp, 12 predicted proteins | sample 7278171 | NCBI WGS metagenome assembly JAAUXT01 (sample SAMN14350112, study PRJNA611818) | marine sediment metagenome | isolation source: surface marine sediment (1.8m) | place: French Polynesia: Moorea | collected 2018-08
GGTGGATCCATAGTTGTGCTGGGTGGATCTGTAGTTGTGCTGGGTGGATCAATAGTTGTGCTGGGTGGATCCGTAGTTATGCTGGATGGATCCATAGTTGTGCTGGGTGGATCTGTAGTTGTGCTGGGTGGATCTGCAGTTGTGCTGGGTGGATCCATAGTTGGGCTGGGTGGATCCGTAGTTGTGCTGGGTGGATCCATAGTTGTGGTGGGTGGATCCATAGTTGTGCTGGGTGGATCTGTAGTTGTGCTGGGTGGATCAATAGTTGTGCTGGGTGGATCCGTAGTTGTGCTGGGTGGATCCGTAGTTGTGCTGGGTGGATCTGTAGTTGTGCTGGGTGGATCTGTAGTTGTGCTGGGTGGGTCTGTAGTTGTGCTGGGTGGATCTGTAGTTGTGCTGGGTGGGTCTGTAGTTGTGCTGGGTGGATCCGTAGTTGTGCTGGGTGGCGTGGGTGGTTCAGATGTGGTTGGTGGCTCTGTCGTGGCTCCTGCCTCGCAGCCGTCCTCCCCCAGGATCACGTGGCTCCAGTCGGCGCCTGCGCAGTTGAGGCAGCCGGGGCGGTGCGCGGGGTCCTCCCACGTGACCCGACCCGCTGCCTCGAGCACCCGGATCCAGCGCATGCGCGCGTCGCACCGGAAGCGGTTGTCCTGGAGACGCATCACGAGACGCGCTGAAACAGAGAAGAGAAGCCGAGGTCAAGGTCACGGTCAAGGTCAGAGTCAAGGTAAGCCTGAAGTGTTGTGCGTTGCGTCTGTGTAGCACCCCTTTCCTTGGAAGACAGGCAACCCCCTTCCCTATTGCTGAGTTGAATCAAGCTGGAAGGCTTTCGTCACAAGACTTCTGCTCGAATGGTACAAATTTTGACGGTATCAAAAGTACAGCAGCAGTGATTTGCACGTTGTAAGAATCACGTGGAGCTCGCAGTTCCCACCGGAGGGTGTTGCTGCAAGGCGTGTGCGCCGCGGCCCCTGCGTAGCTCTGTGTGGCAAACAGTGATCCAGCACCTCAATGTGCAGGAGGAAGTGCAACACACAACTCACGCACACACACGCACACAGGCATACGCAAGCACAAGGCTTGCACTGCACACATGACACAAGCACACACGCAAACAAACGCATACAGCACACATACACATGTAACACGCACAACACACGCAATAGCACACAACACACACGTACATACACACACCAACACACACACACACACACACACACACACTTCATAATATTTCACTGACAGAAAGTCCGTATGTTGCGCAGCAACATAAAAAGGTCGGTTCGTGTCATCAACTGGAAACAGAGAAATTGAGTCAAACCTGTTTCAACCTGACTTTTTGTGTGTGTTTCTGGGACAGGGGCGCCATTTGGCTGGTTTCCACGCTTGGCCTGTCCCCCACAGATATGTTGTGTATCAACAGTAGTCTCCGACCGCACTGCGAGCTTCATCGTCAAGATGACCTGGAAAACGCCTGCGGTTCTGCTCTTGGCGCTGGTCATCGTCTCTCTCGTGAACGGTATGAAAGCTTCCGGCTTCTCTTTCTCCGCATTGGGAGGGAGTCACCACAGAATAAAAACACAAAAACATGCAACTTGGTTGGAAATGGGGGGTTTCTGTCCAAAGATAAACAGCATTGCGAAGCAATGTGTGTTGTGCTGGTCCAGGCGCCACTGAAGTGAAGTGGTTGTGATGGGAGAGACACCAAGATCGGTGAGTCCTATGCAAGGAAAACAACAGTGTCTTTGTGTGTCCCCCATCTCACTGCTGCATGTGTCTGGTGTTTATGATAACGTTTCAATGCTTGCCCTTGCAGCGGCTGTAACAGTGCTGTTCTTTGTCTTTCTCCCGCCCCTGCCCCCCCCCCATCCCACGGTCACTACCACACAGAGAGCGCTGGTGGAATCTGCGTCGACGCGACGCGGCGCAAACGCGACGCTGCGTCTGGTGACGTCATCATGAACGGGATCCGCGTCAAGCGAAGCGGGCAAGAGTGCCAAGGGAACACCGACTGCCCCCAGGGTCATGTGTGTGAAGGGCGGCACCTCGCTTCACTCACAACCTCTGAAGAATGGGATCACAAGTGATGGACAAGCAAAAGGCAAACAAAAATTTCACACCCTTTCAAAAACATATAAATAAATAAAAGTGAGCAGAAAGAAGTCCACTGGTGCTCCGCAAATTGTCACCCAGATAATTTGAGGATTTTTATAGACTGTTTTTCATGACGTGAGCATCGGACCTGGACAACTCCAGAGATTCAGCAAAGTCGAGCAAACGTGGAGCTGTCAACATTTCAGAAGAAATGAGGCAAGGGGGAATCGAGAACACACGCGAAGAAAGTTTGTCACAATCATTTTGCAACAATCACAAAATTGGCAAATAAAACTGTTTTCAAAACTGTCATTTCTTCTTCTTGGGCTTGCGTGGGAACAACAAAGGAATCTACATGTAGTTAAAGTTCCTTGTTTGGAACAAAAATAGACGTCTTCTTGTCACTCCTCAAGCCAGAAGGAAAGTGAGCATCCTCGCTTCCAAACACCGTGGAAGTGGGCAGAATCGGAGGATTCACATCTTGCGCCAAAAATGACCACCTCGGTCCAAGTAAAACCGAAGTCTCAGGCAGGGGGATTTCTAACTGTCCCGCTTGTTTGCCTGCAAATTATACAGAATGGTTCGCACCACCCAAGGTAAAAGTGTCACTTAGATTACTGAGTTTGAACAGTGGACAGTGTCCTGCCCCAGAGTACGTAAAACAGGCTGTTTTGCACTTCAGCCATCTTGTCTCCTAGGACCAGGTCCTTCATCTTAAAATCTGATGAGAATATCTTCTTTTCATGGCTTGTGTATCACTGACACTATGAAAGTTCACCAAACAATATGTCTGGTTGGAATTCTGTGTGTAATGATTATCCAATGTATTGTGGCTCTTATGGAGAACCAAATCTCATCTGGGACCTGATATGCCTCGAGACATTTGCTTCTCACATTGGATTGGATTTTACCACTTGTTGTTCAGATTCCCAGTCTGAGTTGGGCACATGCAAAACCAAAGAACAGTGACGGCAAACATCTCATAAATTTGAAAAGCTGTGCTGGGTGTGGTTGCACAATTACTTGATCATTCTGGGCTTTTTTCACCACAGACTTCTTTTGGAAGCAATTTTTGTTGTGATTTGTAAATTGTCTAAATTTTGATGAATTTATGTGGTATTTTTCAGATTAACATTCTGAAAGAAAAGCTATCAAATTTCAGTCAGTGTATCAAGGGTGCCTTGAGAACACATTGAAATTGATTCTGTTTTGTTAGCAATGCTGACAGCAGCAAGGCAGATAGTTCTGGTTGTGTTTTTGTTCTTCATGGGATGTTCATCAGCTGGTGGTACGCACTCAACAAAAGCTTTGTGGAAAGAATTGTTTCACCAACTAGTTTCTGAAGGCTCTCCTAAAATTTGGCTCAAGTACATTTTGAAATTTGAGGAAGTGTTTCTCCAGAAAATGTTCTTGACCAGGTCTCTTGTGCCTCCTGTGGAAACTTTGATTCACAGCATCAACTGTGTGAATCAAGCTGCAAATATGTACAAAAAGATGTGGAATTTAGCTGGAGGACGACTGATTTTAAACCTGAGGACATTCAACGTTTCAAAAAGGCTAAAAGGGTAAGTGCCAGTCTGAACAAGGTGGGTTTTGATGAACACATGCACACACAAAAGGCAAAGCCAAAATATGCGGTAACTCATCCCAAGGGCTGGAACAAAGAAACAGAATTGGCCCATCGGGAGGGGTCTTGTCAAAATTTGCTTTGGTTATGGCTCATCAACTTTGCATTTTTGTCAGCACATAAATGGAATTATTGGGATGATGGGCCTTGATCTCTGAGACAGTTTTTGTCAAATTTTTCAAACAATTCTTAGTATTTTTCAAAGAAGAACATTTTCAGCACATTTTTCTGATTCGTTCTTGATTTCTACCTGTAGCAGATCCACTGTTCGGGAGTTGGTCATTTTGGGCGAAGGACATGTCAATGTTGTGAGGCCGATGGGAGTTCTCAGCGCACCAGCTGAACATTACAACCTGCTCCAACACAACACTGTGCCGTACAAGCCTCATGCTGGGTGTTTCTTTCCCAACAGAAAGGAAGAAACACCAGAGAAATTGAAATATTTAATTGCTCTCAGTTTTCATCTTCGGTTGAACTTGACAATGCAAGACGTGCAGCTTTGGGCTGTTCACAGAGGCAGAGACATCTTCAGTACCACGTGCTGGCCCGACTATGTGAAAATTGAAACCTACAACCACAGAGGGAGGTCATCATACTCCCAGGAATACTGTGGGTTTCACTCACAAATTACAGTCTATCCAGAACACACAAGTGTTTACATTGGAATTTCCGACATATTTTCTGCTTTCAGAATAAAGCAGATGTTCTTCAGTGTGATTGAGCCAAAAAGAATCGTTTCAGTTTCATCCAAAAACCAGGCCAAAGTCTCCAACTGCCAGTGTACAAAACTACGAACGGACAAACAGACCCCCATGATGCATTATATCTTTCACATCAGAGTTAGAGCGCACAGAAGAATCTCTCTCTTACTCAATGCATTTGCTTCAGACACAGTCTGCCAAGTGTTCGATGGTCCAGGCCCCAAGTCCAAACTTCTTCACCCATATGCGAGGTCAAGGTTCCCATCATACACATCATCCAAATTCCAAGCTGTGGTTCAGTGCTTACATCCTGTTCTGAAGCAAATGAAAATCAAATATGGACACCTGTTGAATCCAAATCATTGCCAAGAAAAAGCTGTTGACACCAAAGTCACCTTCACCCTACCAAGCACAATGTTGTGTACTGACAGTACTTTCTGCATACTTACTCTGAAGGCAAAAGCAACCCAAAAAGTCAATTTGACCCTGAATGGATTCACATATGTGGGAGAGAGGAATACAGAGCACTGTCGATATGCAGGGGTGGCCTTGTTTACTGTGAAGGAGGAGGACATCTGTGTTCAAAGTCTATTGAGGGTAACAAGCACAGAATATTGTTATCAAACAAATAAGACACAGGGTATCATTCACTCTGTTGACTTTGTGGCCCATTCAGATGAGTACCCATCACATTCTGATCACTGGACAAGCTATTCTGAAAATAACACATTGCTTTTGGTGTTCTATTACTTCCAAGAATATGGCAATATGACAGTGAATATCACTGCAACTAAAACCTTTTGCAGAATCATCTTTTTTGACTTGTGTCTTGGTGCACTGGCTTGGGACAACAGAGTGTTTCTTCAAAATGAATTTGGGCGACAATCCGTTCTTCCTTGGAGTGAAAAGTGTTTTGTGATCACAATGAAGCATTACCCAATGTCAGGAAAAGCTCAAAAGAAACAAGAGTGTAGCAGCCATCTTTATTCCGAGCCAAACACAGCTCAAGGTGATGCAATGAAAATAACCACAGTGGGGTCATTGGCAGGGAGAAGCTCTATTTCAGCTCAATTTTGTGACACCAAACTGCAACACAGTTCCTCTTGTGAGGGAACCAATGCACCCAACAAGTCAGGCGTGGCATCATGTGTGTGTGAAGGTGAAAAGGTGAAATGTGAAAGCTTTCAGCAAAACTTTGACAGAACTGCTGTAAGCTTCAGCCTCAGATACATAACACCAACAAATTTGTTTGTACATGCATTAAAATTAACTGTGGTGGTGCAGAAAGGGTTTGGCACTTGGGTGAACATCATTGTTCAAATAACCAAATCTGATATTAGTACATACCCTGTGGACATCTTACCATTTTCAAATCTGACAAAAATGCAACAGTTCAAACCACAAAAACTTGGAAAGTTTTCGTTCCTGCATTTTCAAGTGCAGCTTTTCCAAGGATTTAATGACACAGTAAGTGTACTTCCTTTGTTTCACTTTTCTTTTATCAAGAGAAAACATTTGCTGGTCTGTACTTCTGAAGAATGTGTTTCCATGTTTTCATCTTGCATACTTAGCTGCAGTTGTGTTTCAGGTCAACCTCTCACTCAATGTGATGTCTGCATACATCTCTGCTAGGATCTATTCATTTGAGATGGGGAAAGCTTTTGGCCCAAACCCACAGACCCACAGGCTGACAGAAGTCTTTCAGCTTTTGTTGTCAAGAAATGCTTCTCTGGTACTCACATCATTCTTACCACATATTTATGATATTAAGTTGTCTACAACAGTTCAAAACAACTCACTGTCCAATGAACTATCACTGAAAATAACTTGGATGCCTGCCAGTGGTTTGTTGAGGAGCTTTGCTTCATTTGTTGGTCATATCCCACCCAGGTGTAACAGAACTGTCCAGAATGAAATTTGCCTGAATTTTAGTTCAGCATCTGCAGACGAAAAAACTTTGGACAACCAGAGCAAATATTATTTTGTGCTTTTCAAAACATCTCGAAGACCACAAAAGAGATATATCAAATCAGGCATTGTGAGATGCGACAAAAACAATCCAAAGAAGAAATCATGGAATGAAGGTTTCCATCTCTGTGGCAAAGTTGGTGGTACTTTGCCAATTATAAGGGACAGAGCAGAACTGGAAGAGCTCATTGCTTTCACCAGATTTGCACCTGCAGCTGACCTGACAGAAGCTCTGTTTATTGGTGTAGATTCTCAGGTGAGAAAAGAATTGTTTGTTTGTTTCAATTATTCCTGGGCCAGAACTGAGATGCTTTGCACCTCAAGGCTGTTTGGACAACTGCATGTGGTGTATGTGAAACTCTTGTGCACTCACCAGCTTTCAGGTTTTGGTGAACTGAGGGTACCTTTTTCAGAATGCAGGGCTTTGGCAAGACAGAGGTCCAGTAGTTTACCAGCAATGGCAGACATTGTCTAAAAAGTACAAGTTTGCTTTTCTTAGAAATGACCATCACATGGAGGATTACTCCATGGTCTTTGCCTGGAAAAGACCATGTGTTGAGGTTTTGCATTTCACAACAAAAATAAACCAGATGTCAGGATGGAGGCAGCACCAGTGTACATCATTGTTCATGTTGGATGCTCCTCAACTCACCTGGTACAGTGTAGATTGCAACAAGAAGCATTTCTTCAATGTGGTTTGTAGACTCTCTGCTGAAGGAAGAAAAAGCACCACCAATGGGACCAGGAAATTGTCACTCAAACATTATTGCCCTATCCAATGTGTGAAAATGTATTCCTCCTGCTACAAGTTGAACTGGGTCCATACAAATTTGTTTCATAGGCACCAGTGCAAATCTCACCTTACATTTGCAAACATTCTGTTTCATTCAATCTTCACCAATCACTTTCCTATTATCCTGACTGGAATCTCAACAGCTGCCAAATTCAGGAGATACTTTCACCCTTATGAGATGAACCAAAGACACAATGTGTCTGAAGGAATGTGTCTGGTGAATACTGAAGAGAGCACTGTTGAACCAAAAAGAAATGTTTTCTGCTGTGCCAGTGGAACATATATTTCTGCACTTGGTGCATGCAACAGTGAAACTGATTGTCCAGAAAATGACCCTCTGGATGAATCGAAACAAGTATGTCATAAAAAACAAATTGGAATTGTATCTCATGAAGAATGTGGTCCACTTCTTCAGAAAACTGCACGTGGAAGTTGCAGAGTTTACAACAGAGCAACAAGGACTCAGGTAAAGAACACCACATTGAGCAATGATTTGCAGAAAGACATTATCCAGTGCAAGTATGGTGCAGGAGTTCACCAAAAGCTTTGAAATGACTTGGTTCCTGACTGCCCTCTTTACTATGAAGATGAATTGGAGTTGATATCTCTGATCAAATTTCACTCGCATCACATGTGTGTTGAGAAGTACCAAGTTCCCTGCAGAGAGGGTCACACCAGATGCTACAATGTTTCTGAAATATGCAAGTACAACCTGAATGAGTTTGGACACTTGGTCCCTTGTAGAACAGGTGAACATCTGGGAAACTGCAGCATGTTGGAATGTGGCGTGATGTTCAAGTGTCAAAACTCTTATTGTATCCCGTGGCAGTACTTGTGTGATGGCAGATGGGATTGTTCGGAAGGGCTGGATGAGTCTGTACTTCATTTCTGTGGCCACAATAGAAACTGTGCTTCCCTGTTCAAGTGTAAACAGTCTGAAATTTGCATCCATTTTGCCAGAGTATGTGATGAAATAGAAGATTGCCCACATTATGATGATGAGTACCTTTGCATCCTCCAAGAAGAGCTGTGTCCTCGGGACTGTGAGTGTTTGACATATGGTGCGTTTTGCAGAAACATAACCTTGACAGAACTTCAGCACAATGCTTTCAGGTACAGTGAAGCTGTCTTCTGTTTGCAAGGAGTTCTTGCTGCTTCATTAAACTTGTCAATTTGTGCAAAGCTTATCCTTGCAAAGTTAATTTTCATTGGTGCAAATTTGTGTGATGTTTGGGGACCTCAGTCTGTTTTGCAGATGATTTCTGTTCCATCCAACAATATCACCACATTGAACTTCAATTGTTTCAAAACAGTACCTGACAGTACTTTCATAGATGTTCATGATAATCTTCTGTCTCTTCTTCCTGAGGGTATATTTGTCAGTTTACTGTGTTTGAAAACTCTGAATGTTTCTGGGAATCCCCTGAGGGAAATTGAGCAAAATGCATTTGGTAACCTGCCTGAACTAAAAATTCTTTCATTTTTGGACACACAGCTTCATGATACTTATGATGCAGTTTTTAGTGACCTAAGGCTCAAAACTTTGGAAACCAACAATGTGTTGATCTGTTGCTTGGCTCCACAGGAAGCTGTGTGTTCAATCCCAGTGCCATGGTATGAATCATGTGGTGATATCTTTGGAGAAACTGGAATGAAAATAACTTGTGTGACTATTTCTCTTCTCATACTGATTCTAAACCATGTGTCCCTTGTTTTACAAAGGATATCTTTCAAACCAAGTTTGAACAAAGAGAAAACAGGAGCTTTTGGTGCAATAGCAGCTTCACTCAACATCACTGATTGCTTGTGTGCTCCACCTCTTTTGTTGATTTGGACTTATGATCATGTATTTTCTGGATTTTTCACACAAAAATCAAACAGATGGAGATCAAGTTTGCCATGCTTTTTAATATTTGAGTTTTTTCTTTTGTTTGCTTTGATGTCACCTCAGGTCCTTTGTTTGCTGTCATATGCAAGGCTTAGTGTTGTTCAACATCCTATGGACTCAAAATTCAAAGAAACAAGACATGTCTGCAAACAGGCAACTGGGATTTTTCTTGTTTACCTTTTCCTCTCATCTATTTTGACAATTCTCACCTGGGTTATTGATGTCAAAATTGTCAAGTCTGACTTGCCTGTTCCACTATGTTCACCTTTTGTGGATTTCAGCAAGAAAATGATACTTGTTAAAATCCTGACATGTCTTCTTGTGTTGTCTCAAATTGAAGCAGAAATCTTTATTTGTGTTGTCAGTGTCAAAATGTTTCTGTCACTCAAAGCATCACAACAGAGGATAGGAGATTCAGTTTCAAGGAAACAGTCTAAAACCAAAATACTTGTTCAGGTTATGGCTTTCAATATTTCAATTGCACTCTGTTGGTTGTCAACCTCCACAGTCTTTTTGTTATCCATGTTTCTGAAGCAGTATCCAGTCAGCATGGTCTCTTGGGCAACTACAGTAACTCACCCGATCACTGCTCTGGTCAATCCTCTGATTCTCATTGTCACTTCAGCCAGAAAACTAGGAAAGCAATCAACATGTTTCTGTACCCATAGCAACATCTAACATCAACTATTTTTTGTTTTTGGTGTCCACAAGATTCTGTCAAAGGGTCTTTCTTGTTTGTGGGGAGTGAAGAGTGAAAACTTGGTTTTGAATTGTGATGCAAACAAAATACCTGAGAAAAGTATCCCCAAAGAATTTGCAAAACACAGGAAGTTCTGAGCCTTTGGGAAAAACTCACGTGCCTAAATGAAACTTATGTCACCTATGTGTCCTTTTTGTGCACAAAAACAACACAATAAACTTATCTCAGTGTTTCTGGTGTTTGGAGCACGACGCTCTTACCCAATCACACACACCCCCAAAGAAAAACAAAAACAGTTCCGGAATGTCAGTGGTCTGTCTGCACAGGGGGTCACTCACTAGATACGCAGCGGGGTGTGTGCGCCGCATTTCACTGTGACGGAGCCCTCGGAAACAGTCAAACTGGCATCCATGTCACCAACATCAAAGTGCACAGGAATGCATACGGACAGTTTTGAAACTCATGGAACCAGACAAAGCACAGACATTTTCTCACAAAACACAAACACACACCCATTAAAATATCTCTTGTCAGACCCACTCTCCATTCTCCACACACGCACGAGCACAAACGCAAAAACACAGAAACACACAAAAACCACAATCGCAGACAGCCGCACACACCAAAGTCTACTCTGGTTCACACCAGCGCTCTGCACACACACACACACACCACACACACACACACACACACACACACACACACACACACACACACAAGGCCACAAATAATTTTTGTGACCGCAGGGGCAGGATATCCCGTGAGATGATATTTTGGAAAGCTGCTTCGCAGGGAAGATTTAGCTGACGCTCCATCGCCGCAAAACGTACACGGAACACGAGCCTCACAGACGCAAGTCTCCTGTTCTGGAGGAGTCCACAGTTGACTTAACAAGAATTTCTTGAGTCAGAAACCTAAAGAACATCTGATTTTTTGAAGTTGTCCAGTTTCAATGGGCTCTCAAACCCAAGTTTGGTTTTGAAAATAGTGTGAATTTTTGTCTGTTTGCTCTTCTGTGGACTCTTCCAGAAAAGGAGAGTTGCATTAGGGGTTTTCACGTTGGTGAGGCGCAGTTGGGCGGCGTCAGAATTTTTGACGCGTACATCAAAATTCAACATGACGCCCAATGGAGCGTTTTGACGCGGGCGTCCATTTTTTGACGCGCGCGTCACCAACGTGAAAACCCTTATTGGTGAGCTACGTGTTGCGTGTACGTTTTGCGGGTACAGAGCCTGCTGCTAAGACAGTCTATAACAAAAAAGATGCCCTACCTGGGAGGCCTCCGTGCACTGGGTACAGCTCCGGGTTGAAGATGGTCTGCTCCAGGGTATTGAGTTTGTTGGAGTTGAGGTAGAGGTCCCGGATGGAGGGGAGGCCATCCATGCTGAGAGGGGGCAGCACCAACAGCTTATTCTGACTCAGGTCCAGGGTGACGAGGGAGCTCAGACCCAGGAAGTACCGCGGGGGGATGGTCACCAGCTTATTCTCACTCATGTCCAGGTACTGGAGGTTCTGGGTGTTGAGGAAGACCCCGAGGGCGAGGTCCTGGGCGAGCAGGTTCTTCTTGAACTTGAAGAAGATGAGTTTGGTGAAGAAGCGAAGGAGCCACGGGGGGAGGTTGGGCAGATCAGCGTTGCTCAGCAAGAATCTCTTGAGGTTGATCCGTCTGAAGCACCTCTCTCTGAGTTTGTTGTTGAACTTGTTGTTGGAAAGGTCAAGGTCGGTGAGGTTGGTGCCTTGGAAAGCGAGGTTGGGTAAGTCTCTCAGTTTGTTGCTGCTGAGATCCAGGATCAGCAAGGATGACAGGGTAGAGAAGGTGTCCTGGTAGATCCTATTGATAAGATTGTCATTAAGGTAGAGCTCCTCTAGTTCCGTCAGACCGCTGATTCCATGAATCCACCTGATCCTGTTGTGACCCAGATAGATCCTCCTCAGGTTGGTCAGGTTTTTGAAGGCATCGTACTGGATCCTCGAGATTCGGTTGTGTTCTGCACGGAACTCTACGAGGGAGACGAGGCCGCGCAGGTCCGGGATGTAGGTCACGAGGGACGCGTCGCGCATGCTCAGATGCGTCAGGTTCGTCAGGTGCGACAGCGACGGGACGCGCTCCCGAAGAGAGACGCCGTCAAACTCGATGCGCGTCGCGTCCGCCGGGAGGTCACTAGGGGGCGGGTCGGATGGCGTGTAGATGTACTCCACTGCGCAGGCGCAGCTCAGGAAGATGAGGACCAGGCACGTGATACCTGAGAGACATATGAGAGAGATATGTGAGAGAGACATGTGAGAGACACGTGGTCAGACGGTGAGAACTAGACACGTGACAGCTGAGAGAGACAGAGAATGTAAGAGAGAAAGACAAACGAAAAAAACAGGCAGAGACATGAAAGACACAAACACAGACAGGTTGATTGATGTACGAGGGACATCTGCAAGGTTTGGATCGTTGCCAATTTTTGAAAATGTTTCTTTTTCTCACAACACGTTATATTTTGTCCGTCCACCAACTCGACCCCACATCCCACGCACTTCCCCTTCAGCGCCAAGAATACATGATCCCTTACCCCCCGCCCCCCATCTGAAGATTCCCCCTCCCCGTGCCCCTGCAACTCCACGTTCCCGTCCCGTAGGTCCATGCCTGGAGCGTCCACTTCCCACTCCCCTCTCAGTCCCCTTCGCTCCCCCCGAGAGGTGGACCCATGACGCACCTGCGCCTCGCCCCATGGTGCTGATCCGGGTCTCACGTTCCTGGAGAAACCGGATTCAGGTCCTCAACCTGCAACGACACACAAAACACGTGTTTTACTCTGACCATAGCTGCCGCAAAAATGCCCTCCTGTTTGAAATGATGCATTGTAGGATTGCATAAGAAAGTGATTGGCTGTTGCAGTGTCTCCCATAGCAACAAGAAATGCAAACGAGCAGAGTGAAAAGTGTCCCTTTGTATACCTCCAGTTTTCCATAAAGACTCGTGTCAATGATTCACACCACATAACAAACACTCTCTAAGCCAGAGAAAATTCCGAAAACACACAACACGTCTTTCCCATGCACGTTGGATTTTACCCTCCATCTCTCGCGCAGTCTCCCTGACCCTTCAGTACTTGACAGACCGAGGAAAAAATTTCATGTCCAACATATTTTTGGGGGAAGAGTCGGGTATCTGGCGCGCGTGAACGCTCGCGTCGCACTCCGTTTGTGTCGCTGGTCTGTGCGAGAGTTTGTGGTGTCTGATGACAGAGAGGTTTGACCAAGTGGAGCCACGAGGCGATGTTCAGTTTGTGCGCGGATTGTTCAAGGTCAGAGAGAGAGAGAAAGAGAGAGAGAGAAAGATAGAGAGAGAGAGAGTGAGAGAGAGAGAGAGAGAGGGAGGGAGAGAGAGAGAGAGAGAGAGAGAGAGAGAGAGAGAGAGAGAGAGAGAGAGAGAGA
>JAAUXT010149457.1_pt1 | contig 13194 bp, 16 predicted proteins | sample 7278171 | NCBI WGS metagenome assembly JAAUXT01 (sample SAMN14350112, study PRJNA611818) | marine sediment metagenome | isolation source: surface marine sediment (1.8m) | place: French Polynesia: Moorea | collected 2018-08
AGTTTCATTTTTGGACCCAGCATGGTCCAATCTATCAGTTTCAAGGGAAGAAAGTTGATTTCAAAGTTGGTCCCAAATTGGTCAAAAACCTAGGTACCTACCCTTTGGGACGAATGCAAGAATGGCCATATCTTGGAAGGTATCGACTTTGGGATAGGAAAATGTACCTTTATTGGACTCAGCACGGTCCAATCTATCAGTTTCAAGGGAAGAAAGTTGATTTCAAAGTTGGTCCCAAATTGATCAAGTACCTAGGTACCTACCCTTTGGGACCAATGCAAGAATGGCCATATCTTGAAAGGTATCGACTTTGGGATAGGCAAGTGTACCTTTTTTTGGACTAAGTACAATCCAATCTATCAGTTTCAAGGGAAGAAAGTTGATTTCAAAGTTGGTCCCAAATTGGTCAAATACCTAGGTACCTAGGTACCTACCCTCTGGGACCAATGCAAGAATGGCCATATCTTGGAAGGTATTGACTTTGGGATAGGGAAATGTAACCCTAACCCTAACCCCAAACCCTAACCCTAAGCCCAAACCCTAACCCTAACCCTAACCTTAACCTTAACCCTAATCCAATAGGATGTCAGTCAGAAATATCGACTTCCAAAGATCAGCCATTTCAGCACACCCAGAAAGATTTTTACACAGAAATGCAATGCACCTGGATGGTCTTCAACTTTGGACTCAATTTTTCTTCGAGGTTCACCAAGAAAAATGCAAAATGAATGTTCAACAGCACATCAAAAATACATGTACTTTCATCTGTCGTGTTTGGATGTTTTTTGCGTTAGGTGTATTACGCTTTGTGGTTGATTCAATGGAAAAATTTCCTTTTGTTGTGCTCAAGATGTTCACACTTTACATACAAAATCCCTGTCAGATGTTTACAAGAAAATTGATTGAGTTTAAAGAATGGGTGGGTTCAGGAGTTTGTTTAGAGGAGTTTGTTGAGGCTTTGTGTGTTTGGGGAGTTTCAAGAGTTTGGTGGAGGAGGAACTTGGTGGATGGGGGATTTAGTGGGTGGCAAGTTTAGTGACGGTTGGGGCTTTAGTGCTTCTCCAACCAATTGACATCTTGTCACTTTACTTTGGCTTTTTTGCATTCTTCAAGCAAAAAATGAGGAATAAAATTGGATTTAATTATGAGTTGACAGGCATGAATACCACAGTTGTCCACAGAACCATCTCCACAGGATATTCAGAAAGAATTAAGGTTGACAGAAACACACCAGTGGAAGGCAACCAACAAATTATGTTGGATGATGTGACCAACACAAGTTGCAAGATCAATGAAAGTGTTGAATCATCAGAAGTTTTTGATTTTGAAAGATGCAGTGCTTTCTGACTTTCCAAATATTTGTTTACCAGTTTGATGTGCATCAGAACAATAACAATGGGACTTGCAACCTGACTGACAGAAACAAGAACAATTATGATCAGAATCAACAGGTTGAATTTAATAAGAATGAATGGCAAACAGAAACTGTTATGGACTTTTCCAGATGTAAACAGCAAAAGAAAGGTTGTTGACATACTACAAACTGTTGCCAACAGGCTCAAACGAAGAATGCAACTCACAACAAATTTTATTTGCTTCACTTTTGTGGTCATTGGGTTTGTGACTACTCTCATCCTTGTGAAAGACAAAAAGATCAGAAAAGATTGGGACAAAATAGAAAATATCAAAATAATTGTGAATCCTGTGAAGCACACGGCACTTGCTTGAAATCTGTCCTTGTGAAGAATAAATTGTCCTGAAAAACTTATGTCAGCAATCCAAATGCTCCCCAAATACAGAGCACACAGAATATCATTCACATTTATAGCTGTGATTGTTACTGCAAATGCTTCTCTGTCTTTGCTCTTTATAAAATGAGCAATAATGGATGCTGCACATACAACAAATATTGTGACAGAGATGACAGGAAACACCATTTTTAGCATGCCATTTTCTAAGAGGTCCTTGCAAGATGTAAACCAAGGAAATTTAACTGGGCATTTTGTTTCAGATGATACAAAACAGCAAAAGTGAAATTGCTTGGTGACAATTGCTTTGAAGGTTACATTTTCAAATACTGATTGGTCTATTGATTCAATATTTTCTGTAATGATATGAATAATGAGAGAGCTGTTGCCAAGGTAAATGAAATTTTGAACAATTTGAAAGGGATTTCCAGTCAGATTTAAAAGTACCAAGCTGGTTAGATTCCACATTGAATTCTTTTCCAGCACAACAATATGATTGAAATCTAATTTCAAAATTTTCAGATAAAAGTAAATGTGACATGAGAAACAATTTTGATCCAGAATGGAAATATTGTTTCCATGCAGGTCTATCAATTTGAGTTCTATGGGAAAAGGAATATGGCAAACTGTTTCAATTCCATTTTCTATTATTGCCAGAAGCATTACACTGCTTTTGTGGTTCAAAAACAGATTTAGATCCAGAATGGAACTTTTTTGAATATGAACTGATGTGAAAGAAGGAATATCAGAAAGTGTCATTGTGATGTTGACTGATCTGCATTCAACAGCATATGCTAAGCATTCACATGAAGGTGGACACTTTAATTCACACATCAACTCATCATCCATGTTTGGACAATCATTTTTTCCATCACAAATGTTTCCCAGGTGAATACAGATTCTTCCAGGAAAGTTGCATTTGAACATTCTCTTACATTCTCTGACATATGACTGACACATCACTTCAGTTTCATCTTGTCCTTTTGGACAATCCCACTGACCATTACAGATGTAGTATGAAGGAATACAATAGGAGAAAGCACACTTGAATTTTGAATCACAGTTAAAATTTTTGCAATTTTCAATGTGTCCACCATTTCTACAAGGATAGAGATGTCCAAATCTATCTATGAAAAAGGAACAAATTTCATGAATGAAGTAGCATTTTGGATGACCCTGTTTGCATGGAAGTTGTTCAGGTTTAGCACACTCTATTTGTGTTCCATTTGTAATTAAAGATTTCAGGAAAAGTTCATCTTCATCATTTGAACTGCAGTCTGGATAAAGGTCATTCAGAAAATAATTGTCCACTGATTCATTGGAATTACAATTGAATTTAGCAGATTGATGCTTTGTCCTTATCTGTCTTGGTTTGAGGTGTTTCAGACATTCCTTTTGGAAGTTCAAATAATACAGTGGACCACATTTTATTGTATATTTTTTGTTTTTTCCCTCACAAAGACAATTGCAAGACTTTTCATCTGAACCATCAGCAAAGTCTTTTTGCCCATCACACAGAAAGTAGTGAGAAATATATCCCCCAAAAGTGAGGTTGTAAATATGTTCTGAAACTGTAGTTGTGGTGGGGTTTTGTTGGCAAACAAATAGTCCTTGGGCTTCGGACAAGTTTGTAGAAATTTTCTTTTGTTGGTTATAATTGAAGAACTTGCTGACATGAATTTTTATTTCACTTTCTGTTTCTGACACAATGAAAAAGAGACTTTGAACAGACACCATTTGCATCAGAACAGAAAAAATCTCAGACCTTGCTGATTCCATTTGGTTGATTTTGCACATTTTTTTGGGGTATTTGAAAGGATGCACTTGTGCCTTATTCCACCAAAAGAAGAAAACACAAAACTCATTCATTTGGATACTTCTTCCTTTACAAATTTTCTTTGGAATGCAAAACAGTGTATCTTGTGGTTTCGACTTGTATTTTTCACATAAGACAGGCTCCAATAAGGGAGTGTCACAGTCAATGTTGAGCCAATCAGGAGTGGCCAAATTCATTAACAGCATCAAAGTGCAATATCTTCTATGTACAAGAGGATGGAGTTTGTTCATCATGAAGCCTTCATTGCTCAAGAGGTTTGAACAGAATCTTACTGGCCTTGTGTTGCATTTTGGCCCACAAAAATAGTATGTATCTTCATAACTTCTCAGAAATGTGTTTTGAAAATTCTGAAAAGTTACTTTGTTGTTGTTTTTCCAATTTATCTGCAGATTGTCAAAAAAGTTATTGAAGAAATATATGAAAATTATCAATATTTTGTTGAAGGTTGAGAATTAAGATACCCACCTGAGCTGATGAGTTAACCTGAAGTCCTATAAATAAAGCTTCAGTTGGAGGAAATTCTTTCCTGGTCTTGAACAAAGCAAGAATTTCATCCTGCTCCTCTCTTCTGGTGATTGCTGGCAAATGGTCAAACAAAGTGTCACAAATCTTTGACATTTCCTTCCATGAAAAAAGTCTCAATTTGTCATCATAACAAAGCCTCTGATTTTTCTTCTGCAATTCTTCTTCAATCAGATTTCTTGAATAACCAATGTAAACATATTGCTGTCCTGTTTTCATTGAGTGCACCTCAATTTTCTTCACAGAAGAACAAGGTGCAGAAAGATTTAGTTTGAAGATCAGAGACAACTCAACATGTTTCAAGTTTTCTCCACTGCCTATTGAGGATGATTTAACCTGAGAAAATGCATTACTAAAATCATCATAACTGTCTGAAAGCCAAGTCAGATTACCCACAAAACAGTTCTTCTGTTTCATGGGAAGAGAAAGAAGAAGAAAAAAGGAATGTGGTGGCATGTGCTGCATAGATATAAAATGCCACATGTTCATCAAATAAGTTGAGGTCCAAATCCATGAAGTTGAAGAAGAATGGAAATGATACATTGAAGCAACAACCTTAAATTGTTCTGTGTGCTCTGACAAGCAATTTGATCTGACCATCAGAGCTATTGTCTTGGTCTCTGTTTGTGGTGACTGAAAGCAAACCTGCAATATTTGTAAACTTTAGGATAAGACTTTTTGTTTTTGTGCCAGAACAAATACATGTATGGTAAATTGAGAGAAAAATTACCTTTCTCAATGAAGCTGGGAGGAAGAATTGAGGCTCAAAAGAAAGGGATTCTTTCCCAACTGTTCTTTCTTCATTGACCAATGGGCTTTTTCTGATTACAATATCTGTCCATGACAATGAATACCTTTCTGTTTGGAAATCAAAATATAGTTCTCCTGGTTTTAATGGGCTATCTTTTGAAAAATGAAAATAGTAATTGCTTTCAGCATAAAAATTAGCATATTGACTTTGAGGTTGGACAAAAAGCTCTGTTGTTCTTTTGGCTAACTCTTTCCCTTTCTTGTCCAAATGCAGCTTTTCAAAAGTCCTCTTTGTGCAAGAGTCCTTCAGGAAAAAGTAAAATAACCAAGAAGCACACACTGGTGGTTTTGTCCCGAAGTTTTTATTTCTTGTAGATATCTTTGTTTTATTCTCATTTATCCAGTAGTTGACTTTGTGTCTCATTCCTTTCACATTGAAGTGTGCTGTTTCACGTTTTGGACGCTGAAATCGTTTCACTTGATGTCTTTTGTTTTGGTGGCATGAACATTTCCTCAAGAGAGTCTGCTTGTCAAACAAGAACTCAGGTTGAATTGACCCCTTTATCCAAAACTGCAAAGGAAACAAAAAACAAAATTGACAAACAGACAGCTGGCCACTTATTGACTAACAATAGCCCCTGGGAGTGAGAGTGATCAAATTTTCACTTTGATTTCAATTGAGAGTAACCAATTAGCTCCTGACTTGCAGATTTTTACTTTCTGAAGCAGGAAATGAACAGAAGATCAGTCTCCTGACTTTTGGAGATGCAAAACTTTGCTCCTTTAAGTTCAGTCCACATTTGACAGTGTTGATAATTGGACATGCATATTCTGAAGGCATATAATGTTTTGCAATGATAATTACCAAAATGACCCACCTCCATCTTGCTGCCAGAGTCAAGTTTTGGAGTAAAATAAGCTTCATAAGGGTCATAATAAGAGGAGTGGTAATTAGGTCTCTTTGGTATTCTTGTTCTCATATGAAAAGACAATAAATGAATGACATGACATGTGTACCCATCAGCAAAATTTGTTGTGATGGCATCACCCCTGGTGTGTCCTTTTGCTGGATGAGGGTGAAGGTCAAACTCTGGAAAAGTCTTTTCTTTTGGATTTTGGTAGCACAAGTGAGGTAACTCCCCAGGAGAGGTCATTTTGCATGAACAAAAGAAAACAGCCTTACAATCAGTGACTTGAAGCAAAATCATTGCTTTTGTGTGACTTAATTCCTTTGTGTACCCAAACACCACCACACTCAAAGAAGAGTTTGAGGAATAAAAACTTCTGCTGAAGTGAAGAGCAGAACTATGATTTTGACACAGTGTTGGACTATTCCTTGTGAAGTTCTTCAGTTTGCTGAATGTGAAGATTCCTCCATATTTGCAGGAATCACTTTGCTTTCCTTTGTACACAATTTCAGCAATTGTCACATTGATATGTTTTGGATAGGGGGCAAACACTAAAATATGTTCCACATTGCTGATTGTTAAAGACACATTCACAGCTGCAGTAGTTGTCTCCTGACTCAACATAATTTTGTGGCTGTTTTCAAGAGGCTGGCCAAAGAAAACAATTTGTCCAAAATTTACCTCCTGTGAGGCCACAACTACAATACATTGAAAGGTTGAACAAGAGTAAAATTGTTTGTGTGGAAAGACATTATCACATTCAAATTCTGGACCATCAACTACAATTTGTTCCACAAATGAGCTCTTCACTTTGACAAAGAAACTTTCCTCAACTTTCATCCAAAAAGAAAGTATTTCTTCATATCCTGTTGTTGAAACCAATAAAAACCTTCCAGTGAAATGATCAGAGTGAACATTTGTTGCAACATGTTTGTCAAACACTTGAAAAGTTGAGAGAATATAATATCGTTGACAGCTGAAATGTGAAAACAATTTCAAAATAGTGTTTCTGTAAGGAGAATAAAATGTAAATGCAGAGTATTCCCCACAAAATCTAAAGCCATGAAGATCTCTGGTAGATCTACCAATAGCAAAGTACAAGTGAGAGCAGTTAAGACTTGGCTCAGCAATGTTCACCTCAACAAATGTTACATTCAGGGAAAATGATTCCTCCAGTTTAAATGTCCAGTGTATTGTGATATTATTTGTCTGTTTCAAATCACAGATGTCAAGAGCATTGATGTTGAATCTACCAGAAAGTTGTTTCATGACTGATGAATTGTCCTGTCTCCATTTTCCACTTGAGCTTTTGCTCTGCAGAAGAAAAGAAAATAAAGTTTTTCTTGGTTTCTCTCTCCACATTGATAGAGTTTTCAGTGTGTGCTTTTCCTTTTCCAGACATTTTTGTAAAGACATTTTCACATACAAGTGCCACATTTTGGGTGAATTGTGCATTGCTTTCTGGATGTGATGGAAATAAGGAAAGTGGTTGTGACGTCCAACAAACAACTCACAACAAAACAAGAGGAAAATTTCCAATTTACAGGGTGCAGTAGCTTTCATCTTCAAATACTCAAGCTCTGAAGATGAAAGTCTAGCTTCTATTGAGAAAATTAACTAACTGCCTTAGCCATGCTAACCCGAACACCATAACATGAACCCCTTATCCCAACCTGGGAACACAGGGCTCAGGGTCAGGGGTTAAAGGTTAGGGTTAGGGTTACAGTGAGCGTTAGGGTGAGGAGGCATGAGTTTGGGGGTTAGGGTTAGGATTAGGGTTAGGGTTAGGGGATGAGGGTTAGGGGGTTAGGGTGAAGGGGTTAGGGTGAGGAGGCAAGGGTTTGGGGGTTGGGGTCAGGACGTTAGGGGGTCTGGTGAGGGGTTAGAGTTGGTGGGTAAGAATTTGGGGGGTCAGGGGAAGGGGGGTAAGACTGACAGGACTAGGCTTTGGTGTGTCTGGGTGACGGGGTTGGAGTCAGGGATGGGGGTTTGTTTTGGGGGTAGGTGAAGGCTTTCATAGGTGCTTGGAGGGTTAGGGTTAGGGAGATTCAGGTCAATCATGTTTGTCGGTTAGGTGGGTTAGGGTTTGGGTTGGGGGTCAAGGTTAGGAACAGGGTTAGGTCTGAAGGTGAAACGGTTAGGGGACGAGGGTTAGGGTGTTAGGATTAGGGGCTTAGGGTGAGGAGGCTAGGGTTTGGGGGCAGGGGTTAGGGGGTCTGGTAAGGGGTTAGAGTTGGAGGGTAAGGGGGGTAAGACTGACAGGACTAGGCTTTGGTGTGTCTGGGTGACGGGGTTGGAGTCAGGGATGGGGGTTTGTTTTGGGGGTAGGTGAAGGCTTTCGTAGGTGCTTGACGCTCTGGGACGCTACTCGTGACGCCGGCCGCTCTGGGACGCTACGCGTGACGCGTGCAGTGGGGACCCCGCCTCCGCCGAGCTCCTCTCCCAGATCGATGTGTCTCTCCTCCAGACTCAGGCGCAGCCCGCCGCTCCTTCCTTCCCGTTCTTTCTTCTGCCCCTCTTCTTCGTCTCCCTCCTCTCTGATCCCGCCCCGCCCCACCACGTGTCGTGCTGCGCTGATTCCGATTGTGGAGCGTCTTCTGAAGAGCTGGGTCAAGGTGATGACGTGGGAACACGTGGCACGTGTGCGTCTCGCTGCACCGGGTGAACTCTGTCCCGGGATCCGGGTCACTGGGGGGGGGGCAAACGGCTCAAAAAAGAAACAGTTGTTCTGATTGTGCACAAAGTAGAGCCACCCACATGGAGAGTCTGGGCCAGAACACACACCAAACAACACAAGTTGCTCGTACAATGGACTTATCTCTGCAGACGTTGTCCACAGGAAGCCTTCAGGCGTGGGGTGGGGCGGGGCAGGGGCGGGGCGGGGCGGGGTGGGGCGGGGTGGGGCAGAGTACGTGGTCCCCGCAACAGGTTGAACCTTTCATCAATTACATTTTGTCAAGTTGGATTTTTTTTCGCCTGGAACAACCACAGAGCATGAGCCTCAAACAAATTTTCAGTTCTTGAGACATTGGGTCAGAGATGGCTTCAGAGCCTCAGATCTCAGATTCAAAACCCAGCTGTGCACACCAAACCAAAAGCATTGTTCACTGTCTCAGTGACTGAAACCACTCAGGAAAGAAACCCTGACCCTGACGCCACGAGAGGGTGGATTCAGGAACCGGGGAGTGACCCCCCCCTCCACACACACACACACACACACACACACACCTTGAAATGAGAAATTGCAATGAAATGAGCAAATGCACCTTTCACCAGGAGTCAGCTGAGCCTCAGTGCTCACGTTCCCCATGACTCCACCCCTGGACGCTACCCCATTTTCTCCTGGTGCCTGGAGCCTGGAATTACCTGAGCTCAGGTAGATACGCACGAAACTCGGGCTTCGTGACGTCATCGCGTCTAAATTTACGGACGCGGGCGGGCTGGGGCCCTGGGCGCATACATCGCTGTCTATTTTTGACGTCACGAGGGGTATTTTGGGTAGGAGATGAGTGGATACAACAGACGGGGCGGACAACAGGTGGGGTACGGGGGCGGATCCACGGTGCGCCAACCCCTCGGCCACACCGCGTGCGCCAGCGCATCACGCATGCTTTTACGACATTCCACACCAAGCGCCAGCGCATGTTTGGGGTTGGAACCCATCTGTGATCATGGTGGCACACACGCACACTTCAGTGTGAATACAACTATGAAACCCATTTTGGTGCGCTGTGAACCTGGCATGTGTGTGCTGGAGGGCTCAGTGGGAGACGCCAAGGGGCTCGACCCCCTGACAAAATGACACGGTGAGCAGGGGGGGCAGTCCCTGGATCTGTCTGCATGGGTACCCGACTGAAGAAACTGCGTTGAAGGGGTTGTTTCACATTGGTGACATGCGGTCGTTTTCTGGGCTGACGTCAAAAATTCCACCATTGGGTTCAATGCTAAATTTTGACGCCGACGTCAAAAATACGACCGCGCGTCGCCAACGTGAAAACTGCGTCAGATTTCCACACCGCACAAAAACTCATGCACAGTCTCTTCAAGGAACCAGAAACGAAGCAGGGGGCTCCATTCCGCCCCAACTGAGGTTGGACGCACCGTCGCAACTCGGCCTTGTGCTGCGCCGTCTGGACCGCCGAAGGCGCCACCTTGAGAGGGTTGCTCACTTCCTCTCACAGAGATTTGGTGAAGTTTTTACAATCATACAAAATGTTGAGATGATGAAAATTGGATGACCTCAGTTTTTGCTGATGATTTGATGGCAAAACATCGAGATTGGAGATTTCGCTGATGTGAGAGAAACACGATGGACACGGAACTCAGCACGCACCTGACCTATCCACACCAAGCGCATCCGTCCACGCGTACGCACACCAAGGTTACACACACTGCACCAAAAATGGGTGTCACGCATGCGAAAGGTGAAGTAAATAGGCAGTGAGTAGGTGTGTTCACACCAACAGTTCCGCATGTCACTGTGATTGGAAATGAGTTTCAACCCCAATCATGTGTGGAATGTAAAAGCGGGTGCTTGAATTGAGAGAACTGCGCAGAACACGTTTGAAGCGGTTTTCACATTGGGTGACGCGCCGTCGTTTTGTGAGCTGACGTCAAAAATTACTCCATTGGGTTCAATGTTAAATTTTGACGCCGACGTCAAAAAAACGACCGCGCGTCACCAATGTGAAAACCCCTTGACGCGGCACCCAGCGCCGTCTGCACCCGACATCTGCGAGGTTCGCAGAGCGTGGCCCTGGAGCAGGCTGCGGGCTCCGCAGGTTCATTGGAAGACAGGCGCTGGTGCAACGACAGGGTTAACGCACTGTTCGCGAGTGGGAGGTCGCAAATGTGTGTGTGTGTGTGTGAGAGAGAGAGAGAGAGAGAGAAGAGAGAGAGAGAGAGAGCAGCAGGGTTAGCGCAGAGTTCGCACCGAACCAAGGGAACTGCGCTGGATGAGTCACATACATGTGTATGCATGTGTATGTGTGTACGTGTGCGTGTGTACGTGTGTGTATGAGAATCACCACAGACCTTCTCACACCGTACAGAGGACATTGCGTCACGTGTGTGTGTGTGTGTGTGTGTGTGTGTGTGTGTGTGTGTGTGTGTGTGCGTGTGTGTGTGTTCGTGTGAGTGAGTGGGGCAGCGGGGTTGGCGCACTGTTCGCGAGTGAGAGGAGTCCTGAGGAGTCCTGAGTCATCAGAACGGGTGAATGGACATGACAATCCCGAGATTGAAATGGATGAACCCTCAAGACATACAGTGGAGAGGTGTTCACATTTCAATCAAGAGAGAGTGATGTCCCTGAGCCTATTCATTTGCTCATCTCACATTGGATCTGTGTGTCGGGTTTCCAACAATACAGCGTCATTAACAATAAAGTGTCATTTTCCCAAGAGACTGTTCTGAAAAGTTTTCAGTTACTGTCTGTGCTTCATTCCAATGTTTGCGAAACGAAGGCGAAAATCGCGCCGTTCAACGTTAAATTTTGACGCTGACGTCACAAATGACTGCGTGTCACCAATGTGTGCGTAGATAGTTGTCAAACTTCAGCGGATTTTCACATTGGGTGACGCGAGGTCGTTTTCAACGCTCACGTCAAAAATTCCACCATTCGGGTCAGCGTTAAATTTTGACGCTGACGTCAAAAAACGACTGCGTCACATTCACCGCTTTCAATACGAGACAGAGAACCAGGGCCGTGGCCGCCCAACTGCGCACAGAAAGTTGTCTACGTCTTCTCCCGTGATACGTTTGACTCGGGCATTAAATCGCCGACTATTTTTGACGTCACGCGGGGTATTTTGGGACGGGAATGAGGCATAAAGGAGAGTTGTTACAACAAATAGACAACACTAACAACAGGTGGAGATAGCGGGGCTCGCTCGGTCTTCCGTCAGCCAGGCAGGCAGACCGCCGGGCGGACGGCCCCCGGCCAGACTCCAGCGGATCCAGGAGACAGGGGGCGGGGGACGCTGATGCTTTGGGAACCTGAACTCTTCAATGCAAACCATTCAGCATGGAACAAAAGGGAACGGGCAGAAAGGAGAGATGAACACCTTTGTGTTTGGTTGCGCCAGAGACTGGTACAGTATTGTGTGTGTGTGTGGGGGGGCGGGTGTGTGTGGAGTGTGTGTGTGTCAGCATGTGTGTGGGGGGCATGTGTGTGTGGGGAGCAGGTATGTGTGTTTGTGGGCATGTGTTGTGCTGTGTGTGTGTGGTGTGCCGGCTACTCATCTTGTGTGTGTTTGTGTGTGTGTGAAGGGGCCTGTGGTGGGAGCCCAGGCCCCAGACCTCGCGGTTCCATGTGTGTGTGTGGTGTGTGCCGGCTACTCGTCTTGTGTGTGTGTGTGTGTGTGTGTGTGTGTGTGTGTGTGTGTGTGTGTGAAGGGGCCTGTGGTGGGAGTCCAGGCCCCAGCCAGACCTCGTGGTTGTGGTTGGGGAAGGAGACGTGAAACATCGATGGGGTCCCTGTCTGATGAGGACGCCTCAGGGGTGACACGGCCCCCCCCCCGTCAAAGGGGGGCGGTCCCGACTTTGGAATTTGTGCAGCTTTGGACATTTTGCTATGCAAAAGAGAAACACGTTTTTCTTTTCAGGGGTCAGTGACCGCCCCCCCCCTTGGATCCGCTCTTCGTGAACTCAATGCCCCCTCTTCAAAAACTGGACCATAATCAAGATGCAGACTGAACGCTCGTTTCAAGCAATGATAATTGCCTCATAAAAACTGAGCTTGAACGAGTGTTGTCTGCTCGGTTTATTGGAGTGGGAGGGGGCCAATGATGGGAGTCCAGTCGCTCGGGTCCTGAGGCTCTAACCGCGCTCGGGAGTGCGCGAGTGCGCAGACAGGGGTGGATGGATGCACGCAGGTGCCGAGTGCACAGAGGTCACAGGACAACTCTGGCTTTCAGGCTCATGCCTTCGGTCAGGGTCAGGAGGGTTGCTGGGTGCACAGGCCTGAAATCGGTTCTGCGCCAGTGAAATTTCACGGATGAACGAATCAGAACCCAAGAACAGGTTCCCTGGTTGTGTTTCAGCGTCGCACTCTCCGTGACTGTGAAAGTGTGAGGCGCGGACCTTGCCCCTGCCCCTGCTCCTGCCCTATGCCCCTGCCGCACCCCACCACACCCCGCCCCACCCCGCCCGACCCAGCCACGCCCTGTCCCACCCTGCCCTCCCACCCCACCCCGCCCCGCCCTGTTTCACGCAAGCGGCTGCCCCACCCCACCCCGCCCCACCCTCCCCCGCCCTTCCCCGCTACCGCCCCGCCCTGTTCTACCCAAGTGCTGCCCCCGCTCAGGTTTCAGCACCTTCTCGCTTCTCACCTTTTTCTACCCCGCCCCCACTCACCCCCACCCCCCCCCCCCCCCGTTCAACCCCCCCCCCACCCCCCCGTAAATAACCCCCCGCGCCCCCCGCGCGGCAG
>JAAUXT010080540.1_pt1 | contig 13191 bp, 9 predicted proteins | sample 7278171 | NCBI WGS metagenome assembly JAAUXT01 (sample SAMN14350112, study PRJNA611818) | marine sediment metagenome | isolation source: surface marine sediment (1.8m) | place: French Polynesia: Moorea | collected 2018-08
CAGTTCGTTTGGGTGGGCTGTTGGTGCACAGAGCTGCCCTTTATTGAGAGCTGTGTGTGTGTGTGTGTGTGTGTGTGTGTGTGTGTGTGTGTGTGTGTGTGTGTGTGTGTGTGTGGCTAGACTCCACTCTACAGATAACCCACACATTAGGACACACGCACTCTGTTTTGTATTCCACAGTTGGAGGGCGGTGTACATGTGTGCATGTGTGCATGTGTGTGTGTGTGTGTGGCCTGACCACACACACATTGTTCTGTGCTTCACAGTTGGAGGGCGGTGTGTGTGTGAGGTGGGTGTGGCCTGACCCCACCCACATTGTTCTGTGCTTCACAGTTGGAGGACGGTGTGTGTGTGAGGTGGGTGTGGCCTGACCCCACCCAAATTGTTCTGTGCTTCACAGTTGGAGGACGGTGTGTGTGTGTGTGTGGCCTGACCCCACCCACATTGTTCTGTGCTTCACAGCTGGAGGGCGGTGTGTGTGTGTGTGTGGCCTGACCCCACCCATATTGTTCTGTGCTTCACAGTTGGAGGACGGTGTGTGTGTGAGGTGGGTATGGCCTGACCCTACCCTACAGCGCGTCATGGGTCTCGTCTACTCCGTGCTGCAGTTCTTCGGCCCTGTCTCCATCATCTGTGTCTGCTACGGCCGCATCCTCTGCATGCTCTCAGCCAGGATCAACACAAACACACTGCAGGAGCATGCAACAGCAGCAACAGCAGCAACAACAGTGGCAACAGCAAGAGAACCAGGAGAACCAGCAACAGCAACAGAAGCAGCAGCAGCAGCCAAAACAGCACCAGCAACAAATACACCAACAAGAGCAAGACCAACAGGACCAGGGGCTGCATCTGCAGCAACAACAGCAGCAACAACAGCAACAACAACAACAGACACAAAGAAGAGAGCCACCATCACTCACAATAAATTTGAACTGGCCAAGAAGAACACCCTCATCACCCTGTTCACTGTGGCCTGTTGTTTCATCCTGTGCTGGTGTCAGAATGAGGTTCTCTTCTTCCTCTACAACATTGGGTATGAGGCAGACTGGGGTACCCTGTTTGACAGTCCCTATGCCAAGTTCACTCTGTTGATGATCTTTGTCAACTGTTGCATCAACCCCCTGATCTACCTGCTCAAATACCATGATTTTCAGATGGCTCTGAGGGAGTTTTGTGGGTGCAGGAAGGGGAAGGGTGGTAGGGGTGAAGAGGGCAGCTCTGTGTACTCTGTTCAAAGTCAAACTTCAGTAACAGCCTCTGTTTGAATGTTCTCAACTTGTACAATGTAGAACACTGCACAAAGACGTGTACGCTTCGTGTGCATACAGTAAAGCGGTTTTCACAGTGGTGACATGGGCTCATTATCTTGACGTCGGCGTCAAAGTTGACATTGAACCCAATGGTGGAAGTTTTGACGTAAGCCCAGAAAATGACCGCGCGTCACTCACTATGAAAACCCCTTTAGGTCCACATAATAATTGTGTCCCTGTGCCTGTGAGCGTCACTCTGTCATGACTCTCTTTCTGAGAGCAATATGCATTCCAGTCGCAAAGTTTTGTCGTGGACGCTTGTGGTTCCCAGGGGACTCGTCTACTGACATGCATAGGTGAACATCTGTGACTTGGTACAAGAAAAATACAGACATTTTCTTCACTCTGCAGCCAGTGCGAATAATTCCACATTTGATAGATCTAATTGACAGTTTGACATCAGTCTCTGTGTTTGAAAATGCATCACACTCTTTGTGTATTTAAAGGCAGATTATCTATGTGTGTGTAAAGCCATTGTGTAACAACAGGAACAGGACTCAGCTCTTTCCTTGTCCAGTTGAAGTGAAATTTAGCAGCTTGTGCAAAATAAAAACATGTTTGATCTTTTCGATGTCTTGCCCAAACTGACTATTGCCGTCAGAGTTTGACACATTTTCGTTTGTAATTGCGCATACGGCCAGCTTCAAGTGAGCTGTGTGTTCCAGCAACGATTAGAAATTCCAGTGCAGTGAATTGGAAGAACAAAATGTTTCTCTGTCCCTGTACTCTGTAAGTTTAGATGTATAAACAACTTCAAGCAAAAACAATGGCTGAGCAGTTTGCGTTGCTGGGAGAAACCTTGGTTACCAGGCAACACTTTGAAGACGAAGTTTGCACAATCTGCGTGTGCCAGGTCCTATTTTGCGGAACTCAACCGTCACATTTTCTCACGTGAACATGTCGTCAACCAGAGAATAGACTTCAACTTTACCAGCAAATCCTTGATTGTTTCACTAAACCTGGTGATTACGTGATGATTCTGTTTGGCTCTCTTGGATTGGTCAATTTGGTCATGTGGGGTGGAGCTGCGACAGGGATTTGGGGCGGGGTTGGGGCAGGGTGCCAGGGGGTGGGGTGGGGCATGGGGAGGGGTGGGGTGTGGCCACGCCAAGGGGTGGGGATAGGGCGTAATGGGGCAAGTCCACATGCAGAATGTACCCCAAATCAGTGGCAGCGATCTTTGAACAGGTACCACAATTGAAGCTGGGTCTGGAATCCATCCAAGCATCTGACATCAAATCTAACCTTTCAAAGGAGGAAAAGTTTCTGTTGCCACATCTGCAGTGAAGTTTGATTGCAATTGCACTCTGTTGTATGTGAAGCCAGAAGAAAAAGACTCCAAATCATTCTTGAACAATTCTGCAATTTCGTCTTTGTTCGCTTCACCCACTGTTCTTTGAAAACGGTTTCCCAGGCAACCTTTGTGTGCAGAAGTGTCTTCAGTTATCAAAGTTTGTCTCCAAAGCAGCCCACATTTTCAAAGCATTCTTCCGCTCTCCAGCTTCAGAATTTTTAGGGTTGGATCCACAATCTTTAGGGGGTGAGGGATAGTGTAACAGTGAGGCACCCTGAAACAGAAGACATCGGCTGTGATTGGCTGTGGACGTTTAGACCCCAGAACTACAGGACACACCCTGGGAACACGTGTCTGAATTGAGCGGCTTATTCCACCTGAGAATTGAGGTCAGGAGAGAGGTGTGGTAATTCGGGGTGTTTCCTGGGGTGTCTTTTCTTTGTGGGCGGGAGTTTTGGGCTGTACCCAGCCTTTCCCTGGGAATTGAGGCCAGAAGATAGGTGCTACAATTGGGGTGTTTTCTTGGGGGGGGGGGTCTGGGCTGGACCCCACCCTTGTACCATGGGTATGCTCTTGAGTACAACTCTTGGTACAACTCTGGCTACAACCCTGGATATCTGAGGGAACTTTGATCAGCATCTCGTGAACTGAGAGACAAAAGCACTTTCTACAGAACAAGGATTCATTTAATTTCTCTCAAATTCTGCGCTGAAAGCACAATGGAAATGAATTGTGCGCTCAAGACAATGCAAACGGGGTTTCCATGACACCTGCACTTGTGCAGGCTGCGGGGCCGTGAAAACAAAGATTGTGGATGTCACAACAGTTTCCCTCCGTTACCACAGCAGCAGCTGCATACCGCGTCTCTCACACGTAAAGTAGAGGCCACCAGGAAGTGACGCGCATGGGTCTCTGATTGAGACAGGGAGCAGTTCTTCTTCTTCGGTGTTTTTTCCTGTAACTGTTGAAACCAATTCTTCAAAAGTCTATTTTCAACACTGTGTTGCTGTCAACAATTGGTTTTGATTTGCTCACCCAAAAGTCGCAGAAACAACAGGATGGTTAACAACACCAACAAGTTTCCATGACAACACCACAATTTCTCCTCCCAATGAGGGACCAGCTGAAGAAACTTACAACACTGTCCTTCAGATGCACACAGTCTTGGGCATTGTGGGAATTTTGTCCAATGGGCTGGTTATTCTGGTGTTTGCTTCTCATAAAACAATCAGGAAGAAAATTCCTGTAAAATTCATTCTAAATCAGGTGAGAATTTTTCTAAGTCTCCAAAAAGTGTAGTTGGTGTCTTCATGTGACAAAAAAAAAACCAAACAAAATACATCCAGATGAATTTGATGTACTTCAGAGTGCCTCGGATTTTGTCTGTGCCATATTTCTCCTCCTGACATCATTTACTGTTGTTGATGGAGGCAAAACAAACTCAACTGGGTGGTTGGGAAAGCTGGAGTGCAGTTTGTGGAACACCAAAGCATTTCTGTGGGGTGCACTGCTGTCATCAACTTGGAACCTGGTTTTCCTTACAATTGAGAGGTGAGTACTTACATTTGACCTTGTTGTTTGGATTCTTGTTGGACTTTTAACTTGTTTTCTCCTGCTGTTGAAGATGTGATTGCTCCCAAATCAAGGAGGAAAGAAGTTCAATACTGAGAGCAGATCAACAGAATTTGTGTCAGCTTTGAGTAATGTTTGGCACTCTCCCTTCACGCATTGTATGATGTGATGTTTTGTCTTCAGGTGTGTTGAGCTACTCCACCCTTTCTGGCACATGACTCACTTCAACACCAGATGGACTCTGACTATGATTGTGCTCAGCTGGATCATAGGATATGGATTGATGCAGTTTCTGTGTCTGCAACAAGCCATGTGAGTTGAGGCAGCTTTTACACTTCAGGTTTTCTGTATGGTTGGACCAAAATTGTTCTGGAGTGATCTGTTTAGCTGGATATTTTCTGTTCCCATACTACATTTCAAATGATTTTTCTTGCATTGTGAAGCACACCAGCATTCAATTTGATCATGTTCCTTTCAGATGGAAGGCAATGTATGTGTGAGATATCAGTGGCCCAATGAAACATGCCACTTGGTAATGGGATTTCTTTATGTATTTGCCCAGTTCATTCTCCCTCTTCTCATCATAGCTGTTTGTTATGGATGCATTCTGCACATGCTGACCAGAAGAATACACACCAATGTGTTGGGAGAAAGTGGAAAGGCTGGCTACAAAAATAACAAGAATTTTGAAGTGGCCAGGAAGAACACAATTGTAACTCTTTTCATTGTGTCTTGTTTCTTCATCATCTGTTGGTCTCAAAATCAAATCATATTTTTCATGTATAATTTGGGTTACAATTTGGATTTGAATGGTACCTATTATCATTACTCAGTTTTAATGATATTCTTAAACTGCACAGTCAATCCTTTCATTTATCTCTTTAAATACAGAGATTTTCAAATTGCTTTGAAAATTTTCTGCAAGTGCAACAAAAGCAACACTGGGTCCCAATCAAATGTGTATTCTCTTTCTGAAAACACTTTGCAGACATCAGAGTAGCAGAAGACGAAAACACACACGCACGCACACATCTCCCCTTAATCGCTCCTGACAGATAGCTCTGACAAATGAAAACAAGATGCGAACTTTGTACACAAGAGACAACACCCTGTATTTCTGCCTTCACATGTCAAAAATGGATTTTGGGAGCAACAATTTAGTTCTCTTGTTTCTGTGTTTCGAAAACAAATCACTGGAATTCAGTGTTCAACGAAACAACTGCATAAATGTGTTAAAAGCGGAAGGTTATATGGAACAAGGAATTTTTGAAACAATCTAAAAATTTGAGTACAGACAGACGTTCTGAAGATGTTCAGACATTTTCTGACCTGCCCAGAAAAGGGGCACATACACATGTACACGAAAGGAAAGAGGGATTTTGCTGTTATGTAACGCAGGATTTGTTGTAAGAGGCAGAAAACGGCAGAAATACTGTCTTTCGTGTTTTCATTGGTTCTGCTTGGTCACGTGACCTTTGCCCATGCCGCCTGGTGACCCTCGCTGGCCACTGAAAGCCATCATCTTGCCTATTGTGCAGTTCGGTTGTGTTTCTGTTTGTTGTGCGAAGTCCCTTCAGGGCGAAGCACCATGTGGTACAGTTGTGCAGTATATGGAAAGGTGGATGAAATGTCCCCTGCCCCCTGCCCCTCCCCCCATGCCTGACCCCCCCCCCCTGCAGCCAGGAAAGTGTGTGGAAGTGTTTGAAAAAAGATCAAAACCAGCATGAGAACAACAGGTTTTATGGAAAAGGGGCATCACCCACTGGGCAATGACATGTCAAGGGACAGACCAGGGTCAAAGCAGTATCCAACACCATTTTGATTCAGAGCAAAACACATGAAAAGTGATCCAAGGATGAAAGGAAATCCAGGAGGTTTTCCAGGATTCAGGCTACATCTGGATCCAGACACAGACTCTGGACCAATTCCAAACTGGATCAAGCTGTGGGTCCCAGACATTCTCAGGTTATTTTTCAACCAAAATCAAATATTCCATCCATCGCCCAAACCTCCGGTTTCTTGTCTGTCAGTCGAATCCAGAACCCAAGATCGGGTAAAGGGTGGGACCTGACATGGGTCACAGCTGACAAAGATTTTTGGTGGGTGAAAGCAGCACCTGACTTGAACTTCATGATTGAAATTCGAAACAATATGCCTGTGGTGCAATGTTGTTTCAAAGATGAGTTTTAGCAACTACCAGCTTCCCTTCACGGTCCTTTTTCCGACGTGTCCCACTCACCAGATGAGTGACGCAGAGACCAAATGATCACTGCCTATTGGCTCTCTGTGTTACTGATCAGGCAATTGGGGCATCGGACGGTTCTGCAGAAACTCATCCACATCACGTGCGTCCGCAATGACGTTCTGTGGAAACTGCACGTTTCAAGTCTCAAAGGGACACTAAAGAGCTCACTTGAAAATGTTTCAATATGAACCTTGAGAAAACCAGGCAACACAAAGAGAACTGGACAAAAACTTCACAAAGCGTCCACATTTGTCAGAATGTAGCAATAAAAAGTTGGCCAATTCTTCCAATGCAGGGATGAACACTCAGATGGGTAAGTGGTGTCCGCTGTAGGGGAGCAACTCTCTCAAACCGCCGTCCTGCGAGCTTCGCACAAACCCTGCACATTAAAGACAGGAAACTTGTGATGGAAAAGCAGACCAACCGTCATGGAGAGGTCTGAGAAGCTCCAAAGGTGTTGAACACGTGCTCTGTACACAAGGCATGTATCACCTGCAGCTGTAGTCACAGACTCCTGTGTTGTAAGACTGATGACCTCCATTGGCAACAGCATGCTGTCTGTTTGCACACTCATCCATCAAAACACCACCATTGTGTTGCTGGCTTCACAGTCCCAGCATCATATACTCAGAGTCAGGCAGCTGGAACTTCCCATTGTGCACTAAGATCAGGAGACAGGAGAGTTGCCTCTTCCCCTATTGGCACAGAGTGTTGTTGTTTTTTGTTGTTGTTGTTGTTATTGTTGTTGTTCAAACTTTACCTTGTGCTTGTGTTGTGACTATAGTGGGTGAACAACCCGGGGTCAGGTGACCTGCATGAAAATACAGGAGCTGACTTCAGAGGACACCACTGAAGTTCTCGTGTTCTTGTTGGGATATAAGAGGACCCTCACCTTTGATTTGCCCTCACCTCCTATTTGATTTCAATTGATGTCCAAAAAGCACCATCCCAAAAGGCACATCATTGGGTGTCCAAGCAGTACAACATGAATATGCCTCTGCTGTGTCAGATCAATTGAACATATTTGCATTTGGAACTTTTTGAGTTCCAGTGAGCAAACAAATCATTTCCATCTCAGATTTGACTCAGTGTTGTGCTTTGAGAATGCAAATCAAAAATATATAACATTTTTCCATCGCCTGCGTGTATGTTTGTGCCTGCTTGTGCATGCAGCAGGACCCTGCAGAAGTTGCACCTCCTCCTGACCTCCCATTGTGGGGCCCTGGATAGCCCCCACCCCCACCCCAACCTAAAACAATGGCCTGGGCCAGATGTGACTGTCTTATCACATCAATGATGATGAGATCCTTTTGTCCCCATACACACACACCAAATTTAGGGGTGCAAGGCTTCCTTTTTGAGTGGGACTGAGAAAGCCAACCATGGCTGTTAAAACTTGAAGTACATATTTCTGGTGTTGAGTAAAGTGGGTGTGGTGCCCTGAATCCTCTGGATCTGCTGTTCTGCTGTTTTGTCTGACGCATCTCATTTCTGGGTCCGTAGGTGATACCCTTGTGATCAAAGCTGGAGACATAGACTCTGATGGGCTCATTCCATCACCATTGATACCCTTTTGATGAAAACTGGAGACTCTAATGGGCTCATTCCGCCCCATCGATTCTCACAGTGGAGACGCAGGCACGAGCAAATTTTCCTGTGTGAAAAAGCTGCAAAACCCGCCAGTATGAAAAGAGAGCTGCTGAGCCTCTACTGCAGCGCAGTTTCTCACTGGACCAGTGAAACAAGTGAAGAGGAGAAACAACATGGCAAAGCATCAGGACAGAAACCTAGTACATTGACTGTGGATTTTTCTCGCCAAATCTTGTTTTTCAGGTCAACAGAAAACTCCTAGTTTCAAAGTGATCACCCTGATTTTTCAGGAAGTCTGAGTTGGAAGAATGGATGAAGAAATCAGTAGCACGGATACTCCCACTGATTCATCTGATGTAGAATCTGGTGGATCTTCAACCTTCTCATCTGGTGGGGAAACCAATGCATCTGCACTGAAGATCAGCTTTGTCCTGGTGGCTCAGTGTGTTTTGGGGGTGCTGGGGGTGTTTTCTAATGCCACAGTTGTGCTGGTGTTTGCAACACACAAAAAGTACAGGAGGAAAATTCCCAACATGTTTATTATAAACCAGGTGAGTTTCAGTACTTTCTTTTGGTTTTCTGTAGAAACCTTTTTCAAACTTGTTCTTACCTTGGCCAAAGACAACATACAAAGGAAAGAACAACAATTGAGCAGGCCATTCAGCAGGGTGACAACAACACACAACACAGTAGTTTTGGCCCAATTTCCGTGTCTGCAACTGACACTCCAGTGTTCAGGCTTGTTTTGAAGTGAAGTTGTTAATTCCATTCTGTGTGTGAACACAAACAATTTGTACAAGTTTCTTTTTTGCCTCTCATTGATCTTCTTGCAGAGTTCAGTGGATTTTCTCTGCTCTCTCATGCTCTGTGTCACTTCACTGACAGTTGTAAATGCAGGGAAATTGCACAGTTCTGGTTGGCTCGGAGAAGTGGAGTGTAAACTCTGGAATAATAAATTCTTTCTCTGGGGACCATTGATTTCCTCAACTTGGAATTTAGTGTTTCTGACATTTGAAAGGTAAAGGTGAAACAACACATCTCGTTGAACAAAAATCTCAAATTTTCATTTTGCAAGCAGTTGCTGCGTTTTTGTGGCAGGTATGTGGAGTTGGTTCATCCCTTCTGGCACATGGCTCACTTTAAAAGAAAATGGGTTTATGGGATGATAGTTTCCAGTTGGGTAATTGGTTGTGGATCCAGCTTGGCAACCAGTATTTATTCAAGCAAGGTGAGGTCTTTCAGAAATATAATATCCAAATCACATATGTTTTTGCTGCACCACCACTGTTTCAGCTCTGGAATACTGTGATGTGGGTTTTGTTGACAAGTGATCTTTGTTCCACAGGTTATAAATAGAAAATGTATTCATCATATATGGCCCAGTGTGCAACTACAAAATACAATGGGAGTTGTGTTTGTTGGGATAATATTTCTCATTCCTCTGTCCATCATAGTTTACTCCTATATTATAATCCTCTTCACACTATCAAAGAGACTGAAGCCTGAAAACACAGCAACAAATGTCTCTTCTCAAGACACTGTTGGAAATCAAGTGAACAACACTTTTCAGAAAGCCAAGAAAAACACTCTGGTTACTGTTCTAATTATATCATTTTGCTTTATAATTTGCTGGGTGCAAAATCAAGGTTTACTTTTCAAGCACTACTTGGGGTATGGCATTGACTGGAACAGTAACTATTACCACTACACAGTGCTGATGGTGAATCTTAACTGCATGGTAAATCCCTTTATTTACCTTGTGAAATATCATGATTATCAGCAGGCTCTGAGGGAGTTCATAGGTTTGGGTAAAAGGGAAACTGGGGGTCAGTCTGAGGGTTCTATTACACACTTCAGCACAGTCAGCAAATAATGCCAGCTTGTGTGTGTATGTGCAGTGAATGTTTCTGTTTGTTTTATGTGCATAATTGGTTTGGGTATCCAGTGGGATAAAGATTTGTGGAAAGAATAACAACAGTGATACACTGAAGAAATAAAACATTTCTTTCTCTGAAAACTTTTGTTTTCAGTTCTGATTCAGAGAACAAAACAAGGGTTCAAGATGTGAAGGGAGAAATGGTAATTTAACACGCAATACACATTCTACTGGTGGCAAGGTCAACTCCATCTGCTGCAGGTGTAACGGTTTGTATAGACCTCTGGTTCTCAGAGCCCCCCGAGTTTCTCAGGCCTGTCTGCGTGATCCAGACACCTGCCCTCTGTGGGAACTGGTGCTCAAGGACGGACTCAGGGTGTGGTCCCTGTGAACTGGCTCCAGCAGCAATTCTCACTCACCAGAGGTCCCTCACAACTGGAGGAAAGACCCTCTCATCAAGTGTCTCTGTACTGATCAACGAGAACCGTCACACCAGCGTTCTGTCGCTGATTCAATGAGCTGGTTCTTGTGGTATCGCGGGACTTTGCGAGACCTCGCGCCCAAAGAGAAAGCGTTGTGTGACGGAGGACAATGCTACCGTGTCAGAATGACCCCCCTCCTTTGTCCGTGGTCAGAAAGCCTCCCCTGCCTCCTGACACTGGCAGCGTGGGAATTTCAAGAACTTGGATCAAAATTCGAACAGGCATTGTTGCGAAAATACGCAGAATTTTAGGTTTCCAACTTCGTGCCATAAAGGATTTTCACACAGGCAGGGAGGCGTCAGAAAAAGCATGACGCTCAATAGATGGAGAGCCTCAACAAAACCGTCTGGTCCTTTCTTGGCCTGGCGTCAAAATTTTGACGTGGCGTCATCTGTGTGAAATTCTTAATTCTCATAATACTCCAACAAATTTTTGAATTCAAAAGACATTCATTTCTCAAGACAAAAATTTGCTCTTTTTTCCGCACGCACGGTTCTACAGGGTGTGGCACAGTGGGTCCCGGGTTCCAACCCAGACACACCCAGCGATAAAACAACCAAAATCACCACAAAAACAATGAAACGGTTTTGTTTGTGAATCAATTTATTGCGCATTGTTCCAATTATTTAGCCGTTTTTTGTTTCCATCCATTGAAGAAGTTGCAGAAACTGGGGCTTGGCTTGAGAGAAGAAAAGAAGAGAAAGTTGTAGAACGAGTCTCTCGCTTCGGAACCAAGGGAGGAACGGATGCAAAAACTTTCCGCCATTAGCAGTTTGAATAGTTACAGAATTGAACAAAGGCAAGAACACATTTTTTTCTGGCAAATGATTGGAGAAGAACGATTCGAAGTTCCCGGTTGATACGAGTTGGGCTCAGTCCTTACGGAGGCGGAATTTCTCATGCTCACCACCATGTATTTCACATTTATTCCACAAACCCACAACTCCTCACACAAAACACAATGACCTTCACCCCAAGCACCCAAACATATAAAACACGCACACATTTACGCACGCGTGTAAACATACAAAGAAACGACAGTAACCACCACAATTGCATTTCTTCCAACCCAGGCAATTTGCGCAGTTTCTCGTTCCCTGAGTGTACACACACGCATACACGCACACACACGTACACAAACACACACACAAACACGCACACACACACACACACACACACACACAACGGCACCGTCAATGCCGTGTGCGTGGGCACGAACACCATGCTATGGGAAGTGTGCGCACGCATACCAACTCACACACACACACACACCTCACACACCTGCACGCATACCAAGCCAACACATACGCACACTCGCCACACCTCACAAACCCATACCTCACACACGCACACGCACACACACACACACACAAACAAGTTGCCTCGCTTTCACATGTGACTGTTCAACAGCCCCCTGGCGGAAGTTCCTCGCGCGCTCACCACCACCTGGTGGTGGTTCCCAGCAGCGCTCGACGCCCCCTCTGGTGGCAGCGTCACTGGAGACGGAAGAGGGAGACTGTGCTGACGTCATGCAGCTCGTGCAGCAAAACGAGGCCCGTACCCGAGACGTACCCAATCCCGTACACGATCGTACCCACTGCAAGAGAAGAGGGTACGGTGAACACTGAAGTACCCGCGTGACAACGGATCAAGGTGGTACGGGGTGTACCCAGTTACATGCATGAAGGTACAGAAAAGCTGTCCACTCCCTTGGCACTCCCACAGTACTCGTTCAGTACTGTCTCAGTATACCCTTGTTTATGTCACAACTCCCTCGGCATTCTTACAGTACACACTCAGAACTCCCTCAGTTCTCTCTCAGTACTTGCTCAGTACTCTCACAGTACTCCGTCAGTACATCACCACTAGTCCTGTACCCCCACCGAGCTACCCCAAATGCCATCCCGGTAATTACAACAATCAGTCAGTACTCACTGAGTTGGTCATCCCTCAGCAGTACCCGGACCCCCCCTGCAGCAGTGCCTCCCCCTACTGGATGTGTCAGTACTCCCTGAGTAGTCACTCAGTACTCCCTCAGTAATCGCTGAGCTGGTTGTCCTTGAGCAGTACTCTGAACCCCCCTGCAGCAGTGCCCCCCCTACTAGAGGTGTCAGTACTCCCTCAGTAAACCCTCAGTACACCCTCAGTACTCCCTCACTACTCACTCAGTATTCCCGCAGTACTCCCTCAGTACTCACCGAGCTGGTCGTCCCTCAGCAGTACTCGGAACCCCCCAGCGCTGGTGCTTCCCCCTACTGGATGTGTCAGGAGGCGGCAGAAGTCGGTCTGCGAGTCGACGATACAGAGCTGCGTCCCGACGCTGCACACGGCGTCCATCCGGATCTCAGCGCCCTGCAGCTGGAAGAACAGGGACACCGATGACACAGACCGAGAGGCCCCGCCCTAGCCTACTCACATAATCGCAGCCTGCTGGCCCCATCCACTCCGCCCTTCCACGCCCCGCCCACCCAGCTATACACGGCATGCATCCGGGTATTGATCCCAGCAGCTGTGACAGAGTCCGTCCTGCCCTGCCCTGCCCTGTCCTGCCCTGCCTTCTCCTCCTCTCCCCTCCTTCCTCGCCCTTCCGCTCCCATACCCTCCTCAAACCTGCCTTCCCTGCCCCACCCCGCCCACACCACCCCACCCTGCCCTGCCCTACCCTGGCCACCCACCCCATCCCACACCACCCTGCCCCGGGTATTGATGCCAGCAGCTGTGAGAGAATCCATCCTGCCCTGCCCTGCCCTGCCCTGCCCTACCCTGCCCTGCCCTGCCCTGCCCTGCCCTGCCCTCCCCTGCCATGCCATGCCCTCCCCTCC
>JAAUXT010014217.1_pt1 | contig 13187 bp, 11 predicted proteins | sample 7278171 | NCBI WGS metagenome assembly JAAUXT01 (sample SAMN14350112, study PRJNA611818) | marine sediment metagenome | isolation source: surface marine sediment (1.8m) | place: French Polynesia: Moorea | collected 2018-08
AAGGAGGACCAGGAAGAATTGATAAACAAGGAAGAATTGATGACATTAACGCCACTGCAACGCTGCAAGGGACTTCGCACTGCAGTTGCCTTGAGCACTGCTTCTCGTTCGTACTTTCTGGCGTTCGCTCTTGCTGCAGACTTCCGTGGAAGCAACGCACCGCAGGACGCTGAGAGAGGAGGTGCGGATCGGCGTGCTGCAGCTGCTGCGGGACACGCTGAAAGACGAGACGCTGCGCGTCGACGTGGACACCTTCATGTGCCTCTCGTTCGGTGACCGTGGTCAGGAAGTCATCCTCATTCACGAGCCGATGGGTGGCCCGGAAACTGGTAAGTCGCAACGAGTTGAACGAAAGATGTGCGTTGAAGCTTGATCCAATTGTTTTCACCCACGTTTGCGTCCACGTTTTCAAACACTTCGTTTTGAACATGCAGCGCGATTTGGGACGTTGTGGGAAGGGGTTTCTGGTAGAATGTTCGAATCTGGCTCTTCAAGGAAACATGCGTGCCCAGTCCAAGCAAATCTTGAAAGAATTACGAGCTTTGTTCAGGACGGATAACAGTGCAGTGACGATGCCTGTACAGGTGGGTGGGATTACAGCATCTAGCCAGACCCCACCTGGCTGGGATCTGGCCTGAGGTTGGATGACAGCGTGGGGCCAGATGCCTGGTGCTGTCATCCGAACCCTCCCCCGGTGGGATAACAACAACATCAGGTGAAGTCCCACCTGGGGTACGTGTTGGCCGCGCACCGTAAAACCGCGGGCGTTCTAAGCTTTGCTTTCTTGCTTCAGAACATCCATTCGACGTGAGTGCGGTGAAGAGCTTGAACGCCAAAGAAGTGCGATTGAGTCCGTGCAGCCCATCAACCGCTTCTGAAGCCAAAGCTGGAAGTAACGACGGTGTCGATGGTATTCGAGACTCCGAAGAAACGATGCCGTCGCTGAAAGGTGAAAACGGAGGTTCACGTTTGCCCTCAAGTCCGCTTCGTCCCAACGGAGAAGCTGAACAACAGGAATCGTCCCGGGCTGATTCTCCCGCAGTCGCACCTGCGACCAAAAAAGGGTTCTTGGACGAAGATAGTGATTCAAACAGTCTTCCTTTGCACGGGGATGAAGAGGGAAATGCCAACCAAGCGGTGTCGGAACAAAGCGACATGTTTGTTGAAGACATGTCCTCGCAGTTTGATGACGTGTTCGACTTCCCAGATGCACAAGCAGATGAAGCCGACGAGAAGTGTGACGGTGGTGAGAGGCCAACCGAAGAGACGCCGATTTGTCAGACCCCAGTTGACGCAGTCAGCGAGGCATGGCCCGTTCTCGCGGCTCCCAAGGACGGAGTTGATGCCAATGTTCAATCTTCGTCTCCCAGTGCTATGGAACCGGACATCGCCACGCCTTGCACAACTACAGTGGTGACTGGAGATTTTACATCCACCCGTCCGTCTCCTCCCGAGTTTGGATCTCCCAGGAAGAAATCGGAAACTTCGGGAAAAGACTCGACGAGCATGGCAGCTGGACCCCGAACCGTTGCGATGGAAACAAGTTCGGTCACAGTGGGAAGAACATCACCTCAGAAGAAGCCGACAAACCAACAGGACGAAAAGTCTGAGCGGAGACAGGAACCACGGGCATACGAGTTGGATCCGTCGAAGCCAACCGACAAGCCACCCGATATCAAACAGGAAGTGACGGAGCAGGAAGAAACGGCGCAAGAACCTCTGGGAAAGGCTGAGGAACGAATGCAACAAGAGACAGAAATGATGAAGCACCAGCACGAGCTGTCAAATCAGCAAGAGTCAATCGAAAAGCCATCACAGCAACCCGTGCAGACCGCCCGTGGGCTGCAAATCCCAGCGGGCGTGCCGATGGAACGACACGAACAAATAGAAATGAGGATAAAACAAGAACCAGATTTTGTCGAAAACAACTCAGATGTGAACAAAGCTAACGTTTCAGGGGCGTCAGGTTTGAAGTCGTCTGGTAAATCAAAGTCTGCAGACGCGACGCAACGCAGTGACTTGCCGGATCGGAGGGAAACTTCGAACCACCAAGATGGGCAAGCTGAGCGCTCTTCTTGGGACAATTGTGTGAATCCTGAAGAGCCGAAGGACTTTGAAGCCGGACAGTTCGACGACATCAGTGAAGGTTCTCAAAGCGACGAGACACCGGAAGCGTTTCCTTTGGATCTGAGCACCAGCACAGCCAAGAGTGACCACCGAGTCAAGCAAAGCCAGTATCAGGAGTCACATGCAAAGGAAGACAAAGGTTGTAATCGTACAAGCGTCACAAACAGTCAGCTCGGCATCACCTCACCACACAACATCAACTCGTCACTTTTCTCGCAAAAACAGCACGAAAACGGTTTGAAGACAGTGACCAAAGAAACCGCTGGTTCTTGCAAGGAAACTGGATCCCCAGAGAAAATAACAAAACAAGTGTTGGCGTGTGAAGCAGAAACAAAATTACAAGCAAATGTCAAGATAAAAACGGAGCCAGGTCTCGATAAGGAGCGTGAAAACAGACCCATTGAAAAGTCAACTGAAACAAGGCGGAAAACGACTGCAGTGGAGGAAGCAAGAGGCGAGCAAAGTTCATCGGATCTTTTGAGGGAGACTGAAGGCAGGGAAATGCGATTGATTGTTCAAGAGCAAATCACATCAGATGCAAGCGAAAAGCATTCATCCGCTGCTTTCGAAAGGAATCAAGGTTCGGGAGTTGTTGCCAGTGGTGCCTTGAGTCCGCATGGACTTGTGTCTCTGGATAACAATGGAATCAAGATGCAACAAGGTGTCCCCCAGTCCAACATTGGGACGGCTGATTGGTCGCAGAATGCAAACAAGATCTTGAGTGTTTCTTCTTATTCTGCGCCGAATGACAGTGTGAAGATCCGGTCTCCTGTGCCACAACGCAAGATTCTTGGGGAAATCACGCATCTGTCCGTGTCTGGATATCTGGCTGTGGAGAGCACAGCAAACAGGAGTTTTGAAAAGCAGACCTCAGAGGGACACAACGTGTCTGCGCCGGCGGTTTGTGGAACGTCTGAAGTTCCCGTGGGAGGGTCAATGCCCACAGAAGTAGTGGAACCGGTGGATGTGGTTCCAGAGTCAATTGCTTGCAACCATACAGAGATAGTTCCCTTGCCAGACGACTTGGTTGAACCGTGGTCTCCTGCTCATTGTGGTCGGAATGCGGACGATTCGGACGATTTTTTGGACGAGAGCCACGAGGGATATGACGAAATGGAGAGAGGAGAGCAGCAGGGGCTGAGCGAGACACTGGGAACAAGAGAGAACAAGGAAGACGACGACGACGACGAGGATATCGTGGTGTTGAGTGTTGAGGGGCGCGGTGCCTCCAAACAGCCGCAGCATCTCGTTCGACCCACTGCCTCTGGCCAGCCAGACGAACCGGATGTGCAAATTTTTATGACGGTTGAGAAGCCTGCCCCTCCCAGGAGAAAGCGCCCCGGCTGCGACGACAGTTTGTCGGACCTTGTTTCTTACAGTCCCAAGCGACGAAACACGAGCAGGGCTTCTGCGTCCCCACGGTCACAGGCCAGTCCTCAGCAGCAGTATGTGAGGTCTGTGCAGACGCCCAGCCCAAATCGGCAACAGAGTCTGGCGTGTGGTGTTTGCAACAAGCAATATCCCGACAAGACCGCGATCGTGCGTCATTTCCAAGACGAACACAAACATTCATTTCAGAGCGTTTTTACCTGCACCGTGCACAACGAGTACTTTCCAAACAAGCTGTTGTTCCGCACCCATCGTCGGCTGAAGGATATCAAGACAGGCTACTTCAACTGTGAACACTGTGGCTGCAGTTTTGACCTCGATGAATGTCCTCTTCACCGGACAGAGTGCCGAGGAGAACAGTACTTCAACCACACAGCTCTCAATGAAACTCGCAGAGGGAGACCAGCATCAACGACACAGCATGTTGCCCAGTTCGGGTCTGCACACGCGCAAGTGAACACCCGAGGCAGAGGGGCCCAGTATCGGATGAACCAGACGGCTTGGACTGATCAGCGTCACAACTCACGCAATGCGCTGAACATGGGTGCCGCCAGGTCCAACACTTCACCAGCCTCGCGAAGGAACGCAACTGCGAACCTACAGTCGCCCCCTTCGATGCGACGGAGACGCGACCGCTCCCAGTTTGTGTGCGACCAGTGCCCTGTGGAGCTGGCTTCTTTGAAAACGCTAGAGACGCACATGAAAGAACAGCACAACAGATTCGTATGTGCCATATGTTTTGACAGCGCATCGACAGCGAAACTACGAGACCGACATCAGCAGTCGTGTATGTTGAGCACACCTGGTTATTGATGAGTGAAATGTCAATTTGAGTGTCTGCGAAATTCACCAGAACTGTTTGGAGAAATCCAGCTTGATCCTTGTGTGCCCGCGGCATTCCGTGGAGCCGCGTGCGCAGTGAAATCGTGAAGGTGGTGTTTGTTTGTGTGTGTGTGTGTGTGTGTGTGTGTGTGTTTGCCAGGTGCAAAATAACCTTACACCATAATAATGTGACAAACCATTGGTTTGAGAAAAGCAACATTCCTGGTAGGAGACTGACCTGTTTGCTGAAACAATGCTTGTTTGTGGGATGAGTGACTAAATGTTGGTTTAGTGAACGGCAGTGTTGGTAGCACTGACCATGGCAACAAAAAGTTATTTTGTGCGCTTCAGAAAGGCACAATTTGTTTGGGTGAAGACAATGGTTCTTTGCAGGCAAGCAGCCATGGCAAGTTTGTCGAAACCATGCACAATGGCCGCTACACGGTGCCGAGGGCTCCTTGGTACTTGATCTCGTGTTTATTGGGGACTCCACAGGTACAAGTGCTGGCATTACTTGCATTGACTGGTCCTTCCGTGGTTTTGAGACCGGGATCGTACACCAGAGGCTCTGTTTTAGCCACTGTGCGGACGACGAACCAGCACTGTTGGTGCTCCATGCAAGCAGCAGAGCCTGTTGCATAGTTCAGGCTTTGCTTGCAGGGTCCAAGTCTCGGTAAATGTGGTGGCAAAAGTCGTCACGTGTTTTGAGTATACTGGTCACTGAGTTTGCCTTTATCACAAGTGAAACCAACCTGTCACCAAATGTTGGTGGTCTCTCCAGTGACAAGCTTTCAAGCAGACTTATTTACCACAGGCCTTGACTGCAACAGGAGCCGTGTTTCAACCAAGGTTTCTTTGGCAGTGTCGAAAACTCAAGCCTGCAGACATGTTTGAAGGGTTCCGTTACGAAAGGAAATTGCAAAGAATCTGGTTCATAGCTATACAGGTATCGTTTTTCGTTCTGATGTTTTCGTGCACGCAGTTCCACGCGTGTTGTTCTGGGTTCGCAGTCACCTGGACGGTTTGTGAGAAAGGACATTTCATTGCGTTTGTTCTGACTAGAGAATGTAGAATGTGTTTGTTATTTCACTCGCCGGAGGCGCCGTGTTAGCTCTGGCGCTTTCTCTTCTGATTTGATTGCCCGTGTGAAAGTACGCCCCCACCCGTCTATCCCAACCCCACCAAATGTCTCAAGAGTGGGCCGCCACACCGCCGTGTGAAATGCATCTCCGGCGAGTTTTCCATGTTGTCGGCATGCTGGTTTTTTTTGCAATGAGTTTTACTCGTGTTCCGGAACGTATGCTGTCAGAGATATTGTTGGCTTTCCCATGCTTGCACGCTCCTGCGATTAGAAGGTCGATTCAAAAAGATTGATTGTAATTATCGTGATGTTTTTGTTTGGCTGAGAAGCAATTTCAAGGTCAATTCATGAGAAACTGGAGTTCTGGAAGAAAGAAACTTTTTGTGCAAACAAATTTCAGTGCATTGCTCTTGATTCTCGTACACAACATTGTCGGCTACTCGTATATTCAGGAGTCCAGATTTGCTTTGATTTTCTGGTTGACTCTGTTGAGCAGGCTCGCCTGGGCGTCTGTGTTCGTATCCGTTGTTCACATGTATGATCACAGGAATGGACAAGGCAATTCCATAGGCTATTGATGGCAGTTGTGTGAGTGAAGCTGTTCATTGTGCTTGAGGCTCTTGTAAAGCTGACACCAAACTAGCACCAAATGGGACACAGTCATTCAGTCATGCTGTTGTCCACCAGGGTAAAATTGTGTTTCTCTGTTCTTCGATGAAAAAGGCTCGGAAAATTTGGCGAGCGTCAAGGCGTAAACAAATAAGGACGCGTGAGACTGAAGTGAAGAAACACAATGACAATGACACATGCGGTCGTGGAAAGGAAGATCTCATTCCCTGTGGGAGCTGTGTTTTGGTCGGCTGTGCAGGAGGGAGACAACGTCGAGCTCTGTCGCGTGCTTCGTACCTCAGGACACCACGTTCAACTGGACGAGACGAACCACGCTGGACTGACGGCGCTGCACGTGAGTGTACTCAATGCCAATCTGGACGCCGTCAAGATGTTGCTCGCGTGCGGCGCCAACCCAAACATCTCAGACGAAAACGGCTTCACCCCGCTGCACACAGCCTCTGCAACGGGTCACATCCACACGGCTGTCATGCTGCTGCTGCATCAAGCTCAGGTGTTTGCCCTGACCAGAGATGGAGATTTACCTGTGGATCTCGCCAAAGACTACCGGATGTCGGACTTGCTCTGCAAAGAGATGATCAGATGTGCTCATCGAGAATGTTTCTTGAGGGCCTCAATGCTGTTTTACTCACGGATTCTTTTCGGCTTACTTTGTGAATTCCTGAGAAAATCTTTGCAGCTGACAGCTCGTGTTTTTGCGACCATCTACAACCAGCTCAAGAGTAGGAACACCTGGGCAACCCGTGATTTAAAGAAAACGGATTGAAACTGGTTCGTTGGCTGACATATACTCGTACAAGTGGCGTCCAATGTCCTTTGGTGCTGTCCAGCTTCCCTGTCAAAAGTGAACCGCAGTGATACATGGAAGGCACAGGTGTTGGCCACGCAGACAGGTTGTCTTCTTAACCACGACAAAATGTTCCAAAGACACCCACGGAACAACACGCTCAAAAGCCAATCAGGACCGCAAAGGACGCAAACAAAAAACAGGTCACGCCCGTTCGATCACGATGGAACCATGAGTTGCGCGCACGCGATTCGTGTTACAATGATCTGCAGTGGATATCGGATCCTTCTGTTTGGGTCCCGTGTGCTTCTGTGAAATATATGCTCCAAGCCAAGCTGGAGTCTGCTTGAGTGCGAGTGTCAACATTTTAATCATTGAGTGTCGTGAATTTCGATGCAGATTGAGCAGACCCGACATTTGTTTGAAACTCCACCCCGTCCCATGGAGTCTTGACGGAACGTGTGACACACTGAAATTTTCGATTGTTTGTGGCGCAGAGGTCCCCAGTTTGCTGGGAAGCTGACGAACAGAACCCCACCCCGTGCACTGTGTGGGCTGTGGGATATCCAAGGAAAGGTTTTCAACAACAAACTTTCAACAGCAAATTTTCACGAGACCCTTACACCCACTGTGAGCCCCAACCACCACCACAAAATTGCCGGAATGCTTGTGACACAATTTCAGACACATTCAATGGGAACTTTGGGTGTTCAGTTTCGAGACCCAAGCGAGAATTCAGCAATAGTCCAAGCCCCAGGTGCATGCGTCGTACAGTCCCGAAAGCAAAGAAAACATTAGAACGCACGAAACAACGAACGCATGAAACAACATGCTTTTTGCAGGAAGCATATCGCTCTGCATGTTAATCAGATTGGGACGCTAAGTATGGATATTGGCCCATGCAGCCCATCACATCAAATAACTACTCCGCTCACAAAGTGCTTCAGCAAAGTGCCAAGGCGCATTACCAGTGTTTGGCAAATGAACAGAATACCCGCAATGAGATAAGGGGCGGAGACATGTATCGAACACGAAAGTTAACCAAACCTTCTGCTGCAGCATGGACATTGCCATCAAGGACCAGACAAGTCGCCTGCAATACGTTTTCTTGTGGACTTCCGTTATAACGCTGCACCTGCTTACTGCAACGAAAGGGACAGTCCGTCGCTTCGGGCAAAACAACAAAAGAGCTTCGGACAGCGGCTAACACCTGCAGCGTTCGTGGAACGATGAGGCATCTGCACCTCTGACTTGAACATGTTCTGCGTTTTTGTGTCGTGCCTACTACACCTGCACGAACAGCCGGGACGACAAAACTACTTCTGCTTCAGACTTGTGTGAAACGGTCAACCCTTCTGTGTGAACGACTCCTTTTTGAGGTCCCGTTGTTCTCTGTTTTTGAGCGGAAAGACCACGAATTTTGCCAAACCGGTCAATGACCCATCAGACTTTGCTCATCGCGTCGCGTTTCGTGCAGCGTTCTTCAAAGTCTGACCAAGAACACACAACTGACTCCAACGCCACCTCGGCAGTCAATCATCCATCTTGATCACTCTTGATGCCGTCCATTTCTTCGACAGTACATATTTCAGCTTTGGTAACGTGTCCTTTGTGCAACATTCACTCTTGTAACACACACAAGGAAACTGGGTGTGAAGCTGGCGCTGCGCGGGTCGACACGAACAAGTTATCTTGTTCAATAACATCTGCAAGGAAGTTTATTCTCTTGTCTTGTAACGACAAACTTTGACTGGTGTCAGCCCCACCAGGAAGCCACAAATACTGATCGGTGCACGTGTCTCAGACGCACAGGTTCCTCAACTGCAGGTCAAGTCCAGTCATCCACAATTTGAATGTTATCGAAACAGTGTCCAACATAGATGGTAATAACCAGAGCTGCAGTTCAGGAATGATCTTCCGGCATGTCTGGTGGGTCCAGCACAAGTGTCCAGAACAGCAACAGCGCGTAAGAACCACCAAACGTGCCGCAACGAAACGGGATGAACCTCCGAGAAAACATCTGAGCCAACGGTGCTGAACACTGCCAAGCGAACCAACATGCAATTCAAACAACACAACGAACGTCTGCTCAGCACATTTTTCTGAACAGCGAGTGTAACAAGACTAAAGGTTGGAATCATGAACACTGGAGTCCAACTTGGACACTTCGTTTTTCGCAAGTGAGGCTGGCTTGTGAACGACACGCGGCAGTTTTCATCGCCCACAAAGGCAACCAAACGAATGTCAAGAGCTGTCTGCACTTGAGATTTCAACGGGAAAGATGCCACCGCTCGCCAACAAAAGGAGACTGCCACAGGCGATGTTGCCTTCGTCAAAAAATTGTTCAGTGAGTCATACGGATTTGTTTACTTATTTTATGTCTGTGCACGGTCGCACATGACCGGGAGTTTGTTGTGTTTCGTTCACACCGCAACACGTCACAAACCGGTAAATATGATCCCGCACAGTTTGTGCCCAACCCATCTGATAAAACAATCGACTTCATTCACAAAGGCGTCACTCGGATTGAAAATTTCAAAAGTTTTCGACGGTTCATCCATTCGCTCAAGTCCACAACAAAAACGAGAGGAAGCCCCAAATGTCTTGCAAGTTCGACTCACGTGCCAAGTACACATGGTACAATTGTATTCAAAAGGAACGTTGTCGGTCACGCCATTTTCAAGTCGTCGACACTGTGCACCACATCAGTACCCGCCGCCACCGCGTCCCCGGCCCCGACCTCGCTTGCCGCCCCGCCCCCTTTGTTGCCCCCCACCCCCACCCTGGTGATACCCACCCTGTTGTTGGTAACCCCCTCCCCCTTGCTGGTACCCACCGCCTTGATGGTAACCGCCACCTTGGCCATACCCACCTCCCTGTTGATACCCTCCCCCCTGGTATCCTTGCTGGTTCCCGCCTTGCTGGTATCCTCCTCCCTGTTGGTATCCCCCACCAGCGGCATACCCCTGGTTGAAACTGGCCTGCACACCGCCAGCAGCACCTCCTCCAAAGAATGCTTGTCCAGGGGTCTGGCTCTGCGCACCGTAGCTGGGATGTCCGAAGCTTTGTTGGTTCTGGCTCCAGCCACCACCACCGCTACCTTGCCGGTCGTAACCACGGCCACCGCGTCCACCACCACTGCCTTGGCGATCGTAACCACCGCCGCCACCGCCACGGTGATCGCCTCGACCTGCGACAGAGGATCAATCGTGCTGTGACTAGTGAAAGTGAACTGACATCTGAAGCTGCTGTTCAAATCGCGAATAAAAATTGACGACGAAGACGAAACGGTCTGGAGGGGTGAAAACCCAATTTCTTCTCTCGAGTGGTCACTGAACGGAACCTGTCAAGTGCCACTCCCTGCAGATCTTTGTGTGGTTGTTCCTCACTGCGCCATCTGTTGGCGATACCACCCCCAAACTATTTCGATGCCGTCACAATCAAACAAGTACTTGTACCTTGAACTGATGTTGGAGGGGGTTAGTAATATTTCGAACGCTTGTTCTGCTTCCAATAACCCCCGTCTCCACTGTCTCTCCTGCCCCGCCCTCCGCCGTAGTTACTGTCTCGGCCTCCATAGTCTCTATCATGGCCACCGTAACTTCGATCTCGGCCGTAGCCACTGTCTCTGTCGCCATAACCACTGCCACGGCCACCAAAGGAACTGCCTCGGCCGCCGTATCCAGAATTGCCCTGACTGTAGCCGCCACCCCTCCCGCCTCTCTGACCGTAGCCTTTGTTGCCCCATTGCTGACCTCCTCTGTTGCCAGACCAACCTGGAGGCACAAACAGCTGCCATTAACACTTTTTGATTCTGAGAGAAGGGCTTGACAACTTGGTTGACAACAGAACCCCGAATCAATCAAAGACAAGCGAGAGAATTGGAAGCAGAACAAACTGGAGTCTGAAGAGAACTCATTTCAATCGCAACAAATACTTTCGTTGTCTCGATGCAATGTCAACTCATCTGTCTCAAGGGTTTGCGAGACAAAATATACCTCATGATCTTATCCTTTTGGAATGCCTTTCCCGAGTGAGACCCGTTATACCAGGCCATGATTTCGAATTGGATTTTTTCTTGTGCTCCATTGTCAGTTTCAGCTCTTCGAATTCTGCACTTGGCGAGTTTGAATTTTGTGGGACCTGACGCACTGGTGTGCATTCTGCCACTTCGTCTTCACTAGATTCCCTTGAGCACTCCCCGAAAAATCTTGGCACAATTTGTGCAGAACCTCACCTCCACCTCGACCACCTCTGCCGCCGCCGTCCTGACGCTTCTGGAATCCAGGCATCTCAGGCGGAGGTGGCTCCATCTCAAAGGCCCGACCTCCTCGATCCGGCACCTGCACAAGAATGGGTAACTTACACTTCACTTTGTCTTTTTCTCTTTCAAATTTCAGTCACTTGACATCAGCGATCTGCTGTGGAACTGCGTGTTGAGTACCCAGAAATCAATCATATGACGGGCAGAACTGTTCTTCTGTGACGCAAAGGAAACACTTATTACCCTGCCGATTCTGACTTTGTTCAGGGCGCACTTCGTTTTTTCTCTCGCTGCACCACTGCTGGTCTTTTGAATAAACAAGAGATCTGCAAAGAAGATCACAAAAGAAGCCTGTGAAGTGACCTCGCCAACACACATGAGCAAAATTTGGCAATGATGTATTTCGTTTTGCGGTTGGAAGTTTGAAATTGAAAGCAGAACAACAACAGGACGGCTGAAAGTTCATTTGTTGTGAATCTTGTTTCTGTAGCAACGATGTGGCCACTCACCCTCCCTCGCTGCAAGAAGATGGTGCAAATCCACTTCTGATTTTGGAGAGAGTTTTCTTCTGATCGGTTGATACATGGCTGTCATTTTGTTCTCGTTTTGCTGGAGGCGAAAAATGACAGACTGAACGAATTTCGGTTGTTGGAGTTGGTTGCATTCTCTTCGAAGGGTGTGGGTCCTCAAGCTGCTTCAGGATTGCAATTGTGGGGCAAATGTTTGGGATGCGTCGGGGGAGGCCTTGGATGCAAAAGAGCAGTTGGTGGGCGGACAAGAAATCAAAATTTTGACCAGAGAAAGGGTCAAGCGACTTGGGAGTTTGCCACTCACCTTTGCTCTGTCGGACCATTTGAAGGACTGGATGGTGACGTCGAGTCTCTTGAGCAGCATCTCACGTCGACATTCGTACTCCTGCGTCAGCGCTTGGTTGATGTACTTGACGTTGTCCCACTGCTTGTCCGACAGTCTCGCCTTGAGAATCGGCTTGCTCACGTGATCCTTCGGGACCTTCGCCAACAACTCCTTGATCTTGAAAGTGTGAACAAGAACACTTGTCAGTGTAGACACGTACAGCCAGAGTGGGGGCCACCTTGGGTCAGACCACGCAATGGGCACAAAAAATGCAAATGAGACCTTCGTGGAGGCAAACATAATCTTCAAAGGCTGCACAGGGCGGGGGAGGGGGCATCAACAGACTGGAAAATTGACTTTTGCTTTTGGAGCTGGCTAAATTACACCTGGTGAACACGGATGACACGCTAAACTTGGAAAAATTCTGTACCTTGGTTTCCACTTTGGAGAACAACTGGAAAGCTGTGATGCCCTCCGGTGGTTTGGGAAAACCCATTGCTATCAACATCTGTTTCAAATACCTCGCCTCCTCACTCTCCGCCTGTAATGAGTCGGTTGACAACATAACTTATCACAAAAGCAGCACATGAAACGTTCGATTTCAGCAAATGCGACAACCACTGAACGTACACTCTTCTCCACTTCTTTGTCCTTTGCCAGGAGAGGCGATTTGCTAGCAGAAAGCATGCGGGCTGCAGCCAACTCCGTCAAAAGAAAATCTGGATGATGAAAACCAAATGGGTGAAGTCTTCTCACTTGTTGCTACAAAGTGAGATGCCACGAAAAAAAAATCCCTAGGACCTTTCATGGAACGTTTTCTGGTTTACTCAAGGGCCAGGGGTCAAAATACGACAAAGAATCAGCGACGAACATTTTAACCCCCCCCGTACCCGGGAAACCAAAGCGTAACACATACACGTGTACACCAGAGTTACTGACCAGAGCAACTGAACCGTCAGGATCGCATGCTTTCACAAAATAAAACACAAGGTGGACTCGCTTACCTAAGAGGCATGTCGTGTTCTCTTTCGTGGCAAGTCTTTGACTGATGGCGCCTTCTGTTAGAAACGTGTGTGGACAGCCTGAAACCAAAGCCATTGATATTTTCAGTCGACCTGCCAAAGTTATTTTATTGTCATGGATACTTGCAAGAAAGGAAACTGGAACGCCGGGGCGGGGGGGGCCGGGGTGGGGGGCGGGGGGGAGGGGGTGGGCGGGGGGGCCCGCGGGGG
>JAAUXT010053090.1_pt1 | contig 13185 bp, 14 predicted proteins | sample 7278171 | NCBI WGS metagenome assembly JAAUXT01 (sample SAMN14350112, study PRJNA611818) | marine sediment metagenome | isolation source: surface marine sediment (1.8m) | place: French Polynesia: Moorea | collected 2018-08
TTCAACCCCACCTCTGACCCAGCCTAAAAACCATATAAAAATTTTCAAAAATCAAAAATCAAATACTACCTCTCAAACCCCCATACAATGTGCTACATTTCATCAATATACTTCCTTCACAAAAAATTTGTACCTTGAGACATATGGACAAATTTCTACATCAATACCCCATATTTTCTGCACTTCCAAATTTCAACTTTTTGACCTCATGAACCCAAAAATTCAAACTTTACAAATTCTTTCCTTGAGCATTATTGCCAACCTAAATTGAGCCAAACTAGCCCAAAAGATCTTAAATTGATCCTCATCTTGACCATGAAACTGCTGTGTACATACTTTTGGAAGATGCTGCCTGTAGGTGCTTTGATTTGGCTCGCACCGATTTGGCTCACTTGAGCCCAAATCGCGCGACCCACCTCAAATCACCTGAAAACTACGTCACTACGTCAAGAAACCGTTTTTCTGAGGACAGCACTTGTGTTTGACGCACCTCCACACGAAAACTGCTCAAACCTGAACATTCCAGTGAGTTGTTTGGAGACGCAGCGCCTGACGCACCCGGCCTGAACCCACCCAGCGTCCTAATCACCAGTGTTGTCAGGCGTGGGTGCGGGGGGCTCGACCCTGGGACCCAGAGCACTGCAATCCCTGCCCCGACGTCAGCTCACACGTGACTCAGCGTGGGTGTCACGCGTCACTGTGTCTGAGTCTGGAGACGTGAGGTCTGTGTGGGGGAGCCAGGGAACAGAGTGTTTGGGTCACAGGAGACCTGTTTTGCGTTGTTTGTGCAGGCTGTGCCCGTCTGATGTGTCGCAGATACAGGTGTGTCTAGGAACTTGTGCTGGCACTTTCTCGGGGACCTATGGAAACAGGACATTCACAGAGACGTCTGCTAGGGCGAAGGTCAAACGAACAATATTCTGTGGTTGAGATTAATTTCCACCTGGGGGCGGGGCGCCCGACCCTTGATCCAAACCCTGGATCCACATATCAAAACGTCTTTGTTGCGCACACAAAGCTTGAGAATCTTGCGTTGCATAGCCAGAACAGCCTTTGGATTGGATGGCTTACGAGTAAACGCTGCATTGATTTTTCAGTTCAACACAAGGCAAGCGCACCTGTGTGGCTGTGAGTCTTGCGTGACGAGTTCCTCTGTTGTGTTGAACTTCCTTGCAGAAAGTAGGTAACGACAATCGTAAAGCAAAAGCGCTGGAATGACGGCGGACTAAACATGTTTTCCTTTTTTAAAGTTTGACACTGAGCTCCACCAAGGAAACTTTGGCACCTCCCCACCTACTCTCGGGCACTGGCCAAAACTGAAGGGGTTTTCACGTTTGTGACGCCGTCAGCTTTTCTGACGCCGACGGCAATTTTTCTGACGTTGACGACACGTTTGTTTGCACGTTGGGGGTGACGTCGACATCAACATCAAAAACTTCACTTTTGAAGTTGACGTCGACGTCAGCCTACGTGAAAACCGCTTGAGCTTGGACCCCTTTCCCCGGACCATGGACCCAGTGTAACAGACGCTCTTGGACCTGCAGGGTGCGCGGAGATCCATCCCCGACATCTGACCTTGGGGTCCGCCTCTGACCTGCACCACCGCAGCGACCAATGACTTGATTGGACAATTCATCACTGGTGTGAGGAGCAGTTTCAGCTCGCTGCCGCCACTGCTGTCCCAGGAGGCCCGATTCACACTGCATGTCCCCATGCATTACGCCCCTTGACGTTGGTCAGTGGACGCCAGGTCAAAACCTACCGGTACGTCCGTAGTTGTGATCTGCAGTTGGGTTCAAGGTGTTGACACAAGAAGACGTGAGCGCAGGTGTGCAGTGTCGCCCCCCTGGGATCCACCACACATTGTCTCTAAAAAGTAGTCAAAAAATACAGGGACGTTTTTTCTTCTCTAATTGGTAACCCGAGTTTGCATCACCAAATATGGAAGCAGCAAAACAAAGAGACTTCCATTGTTCTATTGTTGGGAATAATCTTTGGCTCAGGAAATGTGGCGTTGATACCCAACGTGCAAACAACACAAAAAATCCACGCCTGAGAATACGAGTCCAGGATCTTATTAGAAACTTGATTTTACGTGTATTTGTTCAGTTGTTGGAGATAGACTACAGGTGGACGTGGCCCCAGGTGTGCGATGTCACCCGGTGGGACCCACCACTGTGGGACGCACGCAAACATCTTTGTTGTAAAGCTCAGACATGTTTTCTTTCGTGATTTTGAACTTTCCTGGAGATTTAGTTTCAAAATGCACAGCCCATAATTTTGCGACATCCGAAAATCACCGCGACATCCAAATTTTGGACGGTTTGTTTGTTGAATGAAGCGGTTTCAATCAGCGGTCAGTGTGAGGTGGGCGGCAGCTATTTTCTCTCTATATTCTTTTTTTTGGCTCATCTCACAACTTGGAATTTCTCAACTGTGGACACCAACAGCAGTAAAATAGAGCTAGGGTCTCACTGGATGGGGAACACGGCCTGCTGGGCCACTGCCAACGTGCATACAGGATTGGATCAGGGCGGCCGTGGAGTTCCGAGGGGGGACTGACTCCCAACTTTGACAATTTGGCGCCATTTGGGGAGGGGGTGTTGGGGTCGGGTGGTGTCGGTCCAGGGGAAAGTGTTCGGTGTCATGACCCTTGGATCCCTCTCTGAAGGTCAAGGGCCGGCAGTTTGAACCAGGACATTGGGGCAAGAAACAAAGGGCCTGAGGACAATGGACCGCACGCAAGTCCGGGAACTCGCTCCAGCTAATGCAGAAATCAGGTCCTCTCAGCACTAACAGAGTCGGATGGTTCCCAGAGTAGTCCTAAAGATCCACCGGGAATACACTGCGAAACGGAACGGGGAGAAGGACGCCAGGGATCTGCTGCAGCTGATGTGGACTGACATTCTTCAGCTGATCCATGTTACGCTGTCCCCAACACTCAAAAATATTTTTGAGGTCAAAGGTCGAAGTTTTGAAAGGTCAAGTCAGGGCCAAAAGTCAAGTGCCACTCAAAAGAGGGTCAAAGTACCAAGGTCACAATCTGCTTCTCATGGGTCAAGGTCACCAAAGGTCATCTCCCTGGGTCAACCAGAAACGTTTTCAGTTTTTGAATTAAATGTTCTGAAATTTGATCAAAATCTTGCAGGTGTCCCGTGTTTTTGTAAGATGAGCTGAGTTATTTTCAAGTCTATTTTTTTTGCGAAATGAGCAATAAAACCAAGTCCTCACGCGATGCCTCACTTCTCACTTCTCACTTCTCGTGATAGAACACTGAGGTGAAGTGAAATTTGACTCGCACGAGACAGGATATGAGAGGCTTTTTTCGGATGGAGAAAGTGGATGATGAGTGTGTGTCAGCAGGCCAGGTGTGGATCCTGGGCAGGTGCTGAATATGGACCTTCCCCCCCCCCCAAAAAAAAATATTTGTGCAAGGGGGCGGCAGGACGTGCCCAACTTTGGCAGGGTGCCACACCCAAAGGACATCAAATCATCTGCCCCCAGCCCGCCCCCCCAAGAACATCGTGCCACCAAGAATGGCAACGCATAACACAGGCTCATTCCAAAGTACAAACCTCTGCAAAACAATCTTCTATGCAGGCGTTTTTGGCCGGAGACTGAATCTGCAGCCCCGGACACACATATCCAGACTGTGCACACAACACGTTGTGATGAATGCGCCGTTTGACCCAGTGGTCAGGTATTGACCACACTGATTGCCACTCCATACATTTCCATGCGGAGACCGGGATTGGTTCACAGGGGCGGATTCAATGACTCGAGGCTGGCCCGCCCAATGAATTGTTCTCCCAATTTGGTGCCGCAGAACGTTATTGGCGTGGAATTGGCTCCCCTCTCAGAGGTGGGTCCACTCCCACGGCGAATTCTCCCTCAGCCCATGGTCCCCATCTAAGACCCCTGGATCCGTCCCTGCCCCTCTGACCTGAGCTTATCTTTGCCCCAATCATGGTCCTGTATCCGTCCCAACATGATCCTGGATCTGCCCCTCCCTCCGACTGAAACCACCCCGAACCCTGAAACACCCCTGCCCCAGACCCAACCTGGTTTCGCCTTTGCCCCTGAAATAATCCCTGTTCCATCCCTAATCTGACCTGACCCTGACCCCGCCCCTCGCAGTAATCAGATTCGGCCCCAATGCCCTGGCCAGATCATGGATCCATCCCTGGCTCTCCTGACCAGACCCTGGATCTGTCCCTGACCCCAGCTCTGACCAGACCCTGGATCCGCCTCCGGCCTAATTGCTTTTATGCAAATGAGATTGATCCGACTCAGGCAGAGTCTTTGATGTAGGGAAACACAGCCCGATACAGTCGACTGGGGATCGGCCCCGCCAATTGGCGTACAGGCAGCATTGATTCTGGGAATGTGTCCCAGGAGAGAGGGACGGAACATACACACTGACCAGTGCTGGAACAGCGTGGAGATGAGCTGAATGTGAGAATGTTGGACAGTGCGCGTGTGTCGGTGAGGGTGGGTATGCGTGTGGATTTAAATGCAGGGGTGAGGGTTCAAGTTTGTGTGTGTGAGTGTGCATGTTTCGGGTGGGGGTTTGGATGTGTGCGTGAATGTTCCTGTTTTTGTGAGCTTGGGTGTGCATGCAAGTGTGCGGGCGGGGTGTGGGCTTTACTTGAGTGTGTGTGCGTGTGTGTCCAGGCGTGTGAGTTCGAACCTGAGCTTTGATGTGTGCATGTGTGATGGTGAGCGTGTGCGTGTGACTGTGAATGAGGGAATGTGCGGGTGAGTCAATGCGTTTTTCATTTGTGTGTGTGTGTGTGTGTGTGTGTGTGTGTGTGCGTGTGTGTGTGTGCGTGTGTTGTTATCATCATGTCTTTTCTCAGTTGTGACCAGCAATTTGTTTTTCAAGGCACGCTGCACACTGCTCATTGCGATGCTGAACACAACGACCGGGCAGCTACAGGAACACTGAACCAGCCGTCCCAGACTTTCTGATTCTGGACTCAGGTTCCCAAGACAAAACATTAACGTTGGTACCTTGGCACCAGACTTTCGGCGTCAAACGGACGAGTGGGAAGTACGCAACTAAAGGGCAGGGGAGAAGAGGAAGAATATCAATAACAGTGCAGTGGTGTTTGGTGAGTTTCATATGGATGTGACCAGTCAGCTTGAGTTCGAGAAGTCCACTAGAACCTGGAACAGCCAGGCTGAGATGCCACCCGCTGGACGCTGACCAGACCCATTCCACGTCCGGTGCAAATACTCTCTATACAGTACCACACTAAATTCAATCACGCCACATAATACTCGTATGGTCTGGTCTGAGGGACTTGACAAAAGAGACTGCCGACATTTGCGGAGGTCCCGACAGGGTCACGTCTGAAATTGTTACCATATTGAGTTGACGTGAACGTCAAACTGCGACGTCAAGCAGCAAAATTGATGCTCACTGCTGAACTTCAACTTTGATATTGACTGCAAAGGTGATTGACATCGGCTCAATATGAAAACAACCTGCAGTCAGCGTCAAAACAAAGTTGCAGTTGACGTCGAGTTTTGACGTCGACGTCACCAATATGTAAACCCCTTGAACCTCCCAAAGAACAAACAAAATTTTCTGACCAGAATGCTTGCGCGTGGGGACCCGCGTCAACGGGTCTCACCTTTGCACCAGGGACAGGACACAAAACAACGGGCAGCTGCTCCACGGGTGCGTCTTCTACCTCTGTCCCACAGGATGGAGCCACCATGGATTCACTCCGTGTCCACCCAGTTCTGACTCGGGGAATGGAGCACTGAGGTTGAGAGGGGACCTCGATCCTCGTTTCCAAGAATGTGCCTCGCAACTGCTTTCTCGGCCAAATTTGAAGAGGCCATCATCACCGCAGGGCTAAAACCCCAGCCGACCGAGTGCAACATAACACGAGAAGCCGAAGAAATACATCGACTTGGGAAAAGTCCCAGAATTGGCTCAAAATGGAATACCTTCAACTGCAACAAATCGGAAAAGGTGACAAAGAACGTTGTTCAGGGTTTGAGGTCCCAGGACCTGGATCCGTTGCAGCCTGATGACGCTGAAAGCGTTTTTGCGTTTGGGAGCGACGGCAGCTGGTTCTTTCATCCGCGTGCTGGAGCCAAATGAGCCGCGTACTCTGTACACAGCCACGTTCAATCTGCACCCAGACGCACGCGAAACCTTTTGTTTGCTGGAGCTTGAAATTCACTGTGTAGTGAACAGCAATATGAATCGAATTCTGTTGGCACACACAGAGAGAGTTCAAAGCCACGTATCTGATGTTGTCGCTTCTTGAAAACGAGAGATGTGGAATGGAACAAAGCCAACTGAAAAGAGCCGTGTTGCTTGCCCCTGCTTCACACAGCAAAACCGCTACCCTGCGGAGAAGATGCTTTTGAGTGATCTCCTCCACATAAAATCTCCCATACGTGCGTTCCTTTGCACAGACAATAAAAACGGCTTTTCACACAGGCTGCGCGGCGTCAGAATTTTTAACGCGTTTGTCAAAAGGTTGAGGCGCAGGTGTCAAATTTGACATGATGCCCAATGGAGAGCATAAAAAATAGTCCAGTCTGTTCCTGGCGTGGCATCAAGATTTTGACACCTCGTCATCTGTATCAAAAACCCTAAATATGTCTTCCATGCTGCGTCCGAGATGGCATACTCGTACAGGACTCTGGCTTTGGGAAAAGTGCTACGAGTGCTCCCATTGCCCCATCAAACTTTTCTCGTGAGTTCGTTTTGCACAGACACTGCAATGGAAGCCTCTTCCACGCTGCGCCTGAGACGGTAGGAGACGGCAGACCTGAGGAGTCTGGTCTCCGCGGCCCGAACTCACCAATTACCGTGAAGAGGCCTAATTGCCTGTTGGACCTGCGCGTCTCCCACCCCTTCAAATATTCAACGTGGCGCCGTCGGCCATGCTGTGCCCATACAGGCGTGTTCCGCTTTACTCGAACTGCCATTGGGTGGGATGTGTGCACACAGGTGTGTTCTGCTTTACTCGAACTGCCATTGGGTGGGATGTGTGCATACAGGTGTGGTCTGCTTTACCCGAACGGCCATTGGGTGGGATGTGTGCATACAGGTGTGGTCTGCTTTACTCGAACTGCCATTCGGTGGGATGTGTGCACACAGGTGTGTTCTGCTTTACTCGAACTGCCATTGGGTGGGATGTGTGCACACAGGTGTGTTCTGCTTTACTCGAACTGCCGTTGGGTGGGATGTGTGCACACAGGTGTGTTCTGCTTTACTCGAACTGCCATTGGGTGGGATGTGTGCATACAGGTGTGTCTGCTTTACTCGAACTGCCATTCGGTGGGATGTGTGCACACAGGCGTCTTCTGCTTTACTCGAACTCCCATTGGGTGGGATGTGTGCATACAGGTGTGCTCTGCTTTACCCGAACTGCCGTTGGGTGGGATATACGCATACAGGCGTGGTCTACTGTCAGCCAGGGTCTGCACAAACAGACACATCCTGCATTAATTCGAAAGTGGCGTTTTGCGTCAGCTGTGCTGTGTGCCTATGAACCTGTCCCGTTTCACTCGTGGCGGCATCAGGGGTTTTCACACAGATGACGCGGCGTCAAAATTTTGATGCAATGCAGAAATGGACTGGGCCACTTTTTTGTGCTCTCCATTGGGCATCATCTTAAAATTGAGGCCCTCACGTCACAAATTTTGACGCTGGCGTCAAAAAATTTGACGCCGCCCTGCCTGTGTGAAAACCCTTGCTGGTTGGGTTGTTTGCGTACAGGCGTATCCCGCTAAACTGGACCAGGCGCGTGGATCCTGCTTCACTTGACTTGAAACTCAAATCAAACGTGCAGTTTGGGCGACATACGTTGAATGATTGAGCTGTCAAATTGAGTGTGTTCCTCTGCTCGGTAGACTAAACACTGTTGACAGGTCTTTTTCACCCTTCAAATTGACCAACATTTCAATGAGCAGATGTTGTCTCACCATGTGTTTCAAATTGGTTGTTGCAAAAACAAAAATGCCGAGCCTGAATGAGCGAAGCACGCTTTTGTCGCATTTGTTGTCAGTTATTTCAAAAATAGAAAATTCAACTTCGGTAAGTTCGAAAAAAGCAGGACCAAGCGGCTATGCTGGGAACCAGGCCGCTGAAAGTTTGATGCTCAGAGCTCAGCTGATCCAGGGGCTGCGCACATGTGGCTGGGCCAGATGAAGACGCTCACAGTCCAGGGTGGGGCTCACACTGGATCTGGTGGAACGAAATGAGGGGACACGAAATCAGTTGGCACAGGCCACTCGGAGGCCCAATGTATGTCTAGCCATGACATTCACACATTGAAATCAGTTGACACAGTATCTGGCCATTTCAGGTGAGAATTGAAATGAGGAGGTATGGGGCAAGGAGCCTTGCATCCAGACATGACTGACCTTCGGCAAGGCCCTCCCTCTCCCATGCCTCCTCATTTCGGATGTCTGGCCATTTCGTTACAATTGGCACAGAACCCCTCACCCTGTGCCTCTTGATTTTGACTCCCCCACCTTTGCGCGTGCGTCTCTGACTTGACGCTGCGTCCCTGCGCACGGACGACGCAACGTCGTGCGCTCCTTGACGACGAGATGTGACGCGTTGTTACAACTCTTTTGAGTCATTTCTTCAGAGCTGCAGCTGCGTCCCGTGTCGGACAAGGCGTATTTCCGTGTAGGCAGGCAGGCAACGCATACTTTCAACTGATCTGCATAATATTTGCGATGACGGCCTTGGCCCCAAATCTTCATTCCAAAAGTTGAATTTTCTCCGCAATATTTTTCTTCCGTCAATCACACAAACCTCAATGACGGACGGTTCGAAAGCGGCGAAAATACCTTCAAATCAAAATATCCTCTTCTGATGGACCTCTTCCTGATGTGAGCTCAGCTGATCAAAACCAAAGTATCACACACGGAGATCTCTGCAGGAACCAACGAGCATACACTGCGTGTGCGGGACGAAGAGAATAGTGCAAGTGCAGTGAACCTACCTGACTCCGTTCCCTATCTTCAGTCACCCTGTTCCATGGGTCTGCCTCTTCCCTTGAAGTTAATTTCCGCGGGAGGAAAATCCAAACACATCCGCACCACTGGAAAACTCGCGACCAACTGAGGAGAGCCAAGTTGCCCCGGTGAAGCTGCAGCCGCTACAGAGAGAACACACTCTCAGACACAAACCGCTTTTCTTAAAGGACAAGAACCTTCAATTTTTGTGACGGATAAAAGCACGCTTCTTGAGCTCGTTTCAATCCGTGTGTGCCATTTTCGCATTGCGGCCAGTTGAGTTGGCAAAAATGGATAAATTCGCCCACTTCGTCCCGTGTCCAACCCAGAGTGAAGTTGCGCCACTGCGCCACTTCGCCAGACGCTAACCGCACACGTAAATGTAACACGCCCAATGATGTTTCTTTTCTGTTGAGTACTTTCCTTTCTTCGAGCGCGTGCACGCAAACGTACAACTGCACATGTATCCAAAACGTACTGTTACCTTTCTTTCCTTGTCCCTTGTTTGCTTTGTTTGAGTGTCACAAAAGCCTTCTGGACTGTGTTTCCTCTTGAGAGTCAGCACAAAAAAATTGATCTATTTTTACACGCTATGTGTCTGAGAGTGTGGACGTGGACCTCGAGTCTTCGGTCCTGTCCGGCTCAGCGACCGTGTTGACATTCAGTCCCCGGATTCAGTGTCACGTGCGCAGACCACCACCCTGCTGTGTCGTGTCCTGCTTCACGCTGCAGACGTCTGCAGGCATTCCCGTGCTGACCCTGCCGACACCAAGACGCCAACGTCAAGACGCCAACGTCAAGACGCCAACACCAATACGCCAACGTCAAGATGGCAACGCTAATGTTAAGACGCCAACGCTTATGTCAAGATGCCAACACCAACGTCAAGATGCCAACGCCAACGCCAAGATGCGAATGCCAACGTCAAGATGCCAATGCCAACGTCAAGATGCCAATGCCAACGTCAAGATGCCAATGCCAACACCAAGATGCGAATGCCAACGTCAAGATTGCAATGCCAACGTCAAGATGCCAATGCCAACGTCAAGACGCCAACGCCAACATCAAGATGCCAACACCAACGTCAAGATGCCAACGCCAACGCCAAGATGCGAATGCCAACGCCAACGTCTGGATGCCAACGCCAGTGTCAAGACGCCAACGCCAAGACGCCAACGCGGTCACGTTCAAGCGCACGTCAACAACAAAACTGTTGAGTCGTGTTTGGGTGGTGAGTGGTCCTGGTTCACGCTGCAGGCATCGTGCGTTACAATCCTGCGCAAGAGCCAGCCGAGGCCAACGCCAACGTCAAGACTCTTTGGGGACAACGTTCAAGCGTCCGTCAAAGTGGCATAGCTTTCCGGTGTATGGAACTGGACATCATGCCAAAGCCCAACATTTTGTTTCGCCCACCCTACGTGGACCCGGTCCTCATGCCCCATCGCTCGCAGCACCACCCCAACAACCCTCTGCTTCCAGTCCGCCCCATAAATTTTTGTTTCGGCCCCGTGCCCCCCCTACTCCAGGGGACCCCTTTCGAGTCCCATCCCAATCCTCAAGGCCCCCGTCCGGTCTGACAGGAATAAACCACGCCGACCGAGAGGAGAGGAGCACCTCTCAAATGCTCGGAATGTAGAGCTTCGAGAGCATTTGAGAGGGCTCCAATCCTCAAGGTCAAGTGGTTTAATCCACATATCCCACTGAAGCCTTGAGGTGTTGGCTTTTTGGGACCATTCAGACTATCTGCTGACCCATTTGGTGTCATTGGCTTGTGTGACCACTCAACTAAGTGAGAGGAGGAAATAACAACCCTGCGAAAGCCGACATCTCAAGGCCTCTGTGGGATATGACTACTGTATTTTGTCTCGGTCCCCGGTCCACCTTCCCCGGGTGGATCCGTTGGAGTCCCAGACCCGTCCACACAGCCCAATTAACCTTTACAGGCTGCTTGCAGTTCGTACAAGGCCCCGGCTTCCAGCTGCCATTTGTCATCCAGATCCTATCTGCACGTGCTTCTCGCACAGACCCTCACACTGCGGGGACGGTGCTGCAGCTCGGGTCAAAATGTCCAAGACACTACCCTGGGGTTTTAATATTGTAGTTGCACAACGAACGCCCTTCTGATGTGACACACGCTCAAGCAAAGGATTACTTCTCTATCGCAGTGATTCGGGGCTTTATTTCGTTGCCTTGACGCATTAAAGACGTCACTGTCGTCTGCCAACAACAAGCGCATTCGACAGCCTCGGTCCCAGGTTCACGCAAGTTCCCAACTCCCGCAACGTCACAGGCCACGTACGTCGCTGATTTCGTTTGTGGACCCTCAGGTTCCAGGGGCCCTTTAACCCACACTGGGACGTTGCGCATGCGCTGTGAAGAACGTGCGCCATCGTGCTGGCCCGTTGTGCTGTTGCGTCGCCCCATTGGGTCAGCATTGGGCTGCTTTTGCATCACCCCAACCGCTCCCAAAGCAGTTGGGGTGACAAAATAGTAGCCCCTATATAAACCCAATGGGGTGATGCCTGAGCATGACGAGGCAGCACGCTGGTTGCTACGTCGCTGCGAGTGTGTTCCCAGCCTCAAAGGACACGACACTGGACGCAGCCTGCGCAAAACCAGGGATTCTGCGTCTCTCGCAGTGCGGTCTCGCTCCCGACTGACGCGCCGCGTATTCCTAGGCTCATCCTGGGCCCGGAGGTGGGACTTAAGTGGTCGGGAGACGCGCCTCAACACGAAAACACGCAGCCTCCTGAGAAGCTGCAAACGAGCAACTCTGGTGGATCAACGCTTGGACCCATTGACCTTTGGAAAAAAATTTCCTCCCCTGTTTTCACGCCACAGGTCATAAAATATTGGTGGGTTTTCAAGGTTGGAGGAGGGGCCTGAAGGGGTTGCCCAATCTTGACCCGACTTGTGGATCCAAGTTTCAGCCCCAGGTCAACTCGTTTATGAACTACCCATTCCTTTGCCCAGACGCCAGGCGTGTCGCATCCAGCGTGAAGCAGGCTGCAGTGTCAGTTGCAGAGAGATGAATGTGTGAAGAGGAGCCTGGAGGCCCCGCTTGAACTCCCGAGACGCACCTTTCTAAATGCCACATCCAATCCAGCTGATTCAGATGACTCTGCCACCGCACTGTACAGAGATGCGCCGTGCTCAGTAGGGAGTTTTAGCACCGCGACGTTCGGCGCCGTGCCCTGATCACGTGTCCCAGTTTAGCCCGTCAACAAGGATACCATTGAGGCAATTTGTGATTGGCTATTGGTTATCAGTGGGTGAGCCCCACACCCGCACCCACCACTGCCACCAGGACCTTGTGCTCTGCTCCTGTACCCCCGGCGTCTCACCCCTGCAAGCTCTTCTTGGGCGTGGCCTGCGTTGATTGTGCGAAGTCCCTCAGGGCGAAGCACCATGTGGTAGTGCAGTACATGGCAAGGTGGATGAAGCGTCCCCCTAACCTCCTCCCCCTCCCCAACCCCCTCCCATCCCCCAACCCCTCCCCCTGCCCAAACCCCCCTGCAGCCAGACCCCCCCTGCAGACAGCATGACTGGTGGAAGACAAGGAGGACAAGGAAGAATTGGTGAACAAGGAAGAATTGACAACTTACCGATGCCGCAAGGGACTTCGCACTGCAGTTGCCTTGAGCACTGCTTCTTGTTGAACTTTGCAGGGACAGGGGGTGATTCCCCTGCCCCTTGGATCCCACAAATTGACAAACACACCAAGTGGCACACAAGCAGTGCTGGCCAGCCAAACCTCGAGGATGTTACACGTACTTTTGATGCTCATTTCCCAGTCAGATTTGGCACACGTGCACGTGTCTTTTTCTGTCATTAGAGACTTTTAGCAGAGCAGAAACGCAAATGCAAAAAGTTGCGTTTGCGTTTGCGTGTGATAGTTTGCGTTTTGTATTTTTAGCAGATTTGGTCAACCCAACACAAAAATTCATGGGAATGTGTACGTGGGCTGTTTTACATGTTGTATTTTTAGCAGATTTGGCCAACGCAAATGCAAACGCAATTTTTGTTACTCCTGGAGAGCCATTTTGTGCGCAAAAACACCCACGCTCTTTGTCGGAGAGCGAATCGTCGTCTTCAGACGCGAGTGGTAAGTGTCATCTTTTTGGGCTTTTTTGATCATTCCTGATGCGTTTTTTGAAAAACCAAAATGGCAGTTTTTGAGTGCAA
>JAAUXT010094876.1_pt1 | contig 13184 bp, 21 predicted proteins | sample 7278171 | NCBI WGS metagenome assembly JAAUXT01 (sample SAMN14350112, study PRJNA611818) | marine sediment metagenome | isolation source: surface marine sediment (1.8m) | place: French Polynesia: Moorea | collected 2018-08
CCATTTTGTTCTTTTGAGACCTCAGGCATTATTTAGGACCTAAAATACAACAAATTAACCATTGAGCCCAGAATTTGTGCCAAAAACCTGACCACCACAGTGCATGCCAGATTTTGCAATCAGATGCCTGCAGGTGATTTGGAGAGCAAAATACTGCTTGCTGAAAGTTTTCAATTTTGACCAAGTGGTCTTTTGCCATTCAAATTACCTAAAAACCCAGCTCAAGCAAGAGATCCCAGATTTTTAAGCATGTGGTCACCCAAAGGGCTGTGTACCACACACTTAATGTAATCACCATCAGTCTGTATGTCTGTCCATCTGTGTGTGTGTAAAGCGGGTCTTGGCTGCGGGGGTTGGGGGGTTGGACCCACTTTAGGAAAAATGGTCAGTGAGCATCACTGATCATTGTACTGATCATTTAAAAAAAAATAATAAAATTTCGAAAGCAGGTCTAACCCTAGACCCACTTTTCAGCCAAAGCAGGTCTTACCAGGGGAGTTGGACCCACTTCGGGAAAAATGGTCAGTGAGCATCACTGATCTCATTTCTAGCCATTTTTCCCAAAGTGGGTCCAAACCCACTAGGGTCTAGGGTCAGACCCGCTTTCAAAAAATTTTTATAGGCCGATTTCTCCGAAAATTGGAATATATTGTTTTCACCTCTGTCGGGTTTTTTTTTTTTATTATTTTTGTTTTTTTGTTTTTTTGTATGTTTGCCCTATAACTTTTGCAAGCTTGCCTCAATCATTACCAAACTTTATGGGTATGGTCCTTGGGTGAAACCACCGGACGAGTTTGAATTTGGTGTATGCAGGTCACATGGTCTGGCGGCCATCTTGGATTTTGTGAAAATGCCATTTCTAGCCACTTTGAAGGGCTGTGGCTTGTTGCTGTTGCTTTTCTTGCTATTGTATGTGCCCTTGGAACACTGCATGCCCTTGGAACACTCATTTCTGCCCTAGGAAATGCTTCAATCGGCCTATATTGAGTTGCAGGCAACATCTAGTTTTTTTTTTTTTTTTTAAATGATCAGTGATGAACTGCGAACGTTTGTATAGACCACACGCTTTTTATGCGTAGCATTCTTGTTGCTGTGCCCATCAGAATTTTTGTGATCACCACTACTCTTACCGGTACTCATATTGATGGTGTCACGCGATGTGACTCGATCTGATGTTCTTTGCGTACAAAAGGACAAATTCACTTGCTTCGCTCGTGAGGTTGCAACACTTCCGGGCACTGAGCGACTCAGTTTTCTTTTTGCATTTCTTTCTTGCAGTGTTTATTGGTAGGAAATTCATGGCCATTTGGGCTGGAGAAATCAAGATCCACGAACTGTACACAGCAGGATGTGGACTGTACACCATTTGGTTGGTTCTCAGAGCCGCGACCATTGTGTACACGTGGATACCACAAGGATTTTCTGCAGTGTTGGGGCGAATACATGAATGGACATTGTTAGGCCTGAAGTCTATCGTGGCCGCCAGTCTTCTTCTGGGCGTTGTTCCCTTGTTGCTGGGACTCCTAGTCGACATTGTTCTAGTTGTGCCGTATCGTGTGCAGCTCGACCAATCGCCAGTTTTCTTTCTATGGCAGGTACGTCGACAAACCTTGCTCCTTGCTTTTCTCATTTTTCGCATTATTTGCCACAGACACCGAAATAGATGTCTAGATTTTGCTTTTAATCGATTTATTGATCATCGTCTGTACACGACTCTCACATCCATGTGCGAGGATGTGTCAAAATATAGTGTCACTCTCCACGTTGAGCGTGTTTGGCAACAGCCACGGGTTGTCAATTCGAGACAATGTCAGACTCGCCAATTCTTTTGTCCTCTTCAATGCAAGCTGGCAATTTAACTGCACAGTGCCACTGTGTATAGATACGTCCTCGTGTCACTTCTTTTGTTTTGAATCGCTCTGTTGTGCGTGTCGGTCTGGTGGTCGAGGTCCCAGTGAAAAAGCAACCCACCTCTGTCCCAATTTCAGGCAGATCCTCAAAGTGCAGGATTGGTATTGAGAAACCGATTTTGTCGCATCCAAATGATTGCACATGCGTGACTTCTTTCTTTTTTCTTCAGAACTGGGCGATTGGGGTGTTGCTGTTCAAGATCATCATTTGCCTTACGTTGATGGGTCCACAGTGGTGGCTGAAAAGAGCGATTGAACAGGTAACAAATGATGCGGGAAGAGTGCAAAGGCGGACAGACTCGAGGAACAAAATTAGCTTTGTTGTCAAGCTGCTCTGGTCGAGAGTCGCTTTTCTTTTGGGCAAACGCAAAAGTCACTTTATACCTGGATTCCAAGATTGATTTGGTTGTCTAGAGGTGGGTCATGGCGTCAGATCCTGGACAACCTACATCAGAATTATTTCCTTCGGGACGGGGGTGTCGGCACAAAATTTAGTTCGAGCGAGACACGTGGACACACCGGAAAGCACTCTGGTGATGTGGCTATTTACTGTTGTGTCTATACTTTTAACCTCGATGGTTGACTCTGAGAGGTCTATTTTTTGTTTCAGGTGTACAACCAGGGTCTGCGAAACATGAATCTGACGTTGATCATCACGAGTCTGTGTTTGCCAACCATCGGTTGTCTGGCAATGATCCTGGCCGTGCCGTATGCTTTCGCACGAACTTTTGTTCCCCTTTTTGGCGAGTATCTATTTTTTCTTGGCATTGCTTCGTGTGCAGTGAGACATGGCACATTTCTTCGAGCGGAACCTGGCATTCAATCGGACAGAACAGTCACAATTTGAACATGTATTGGTTTCCCTTGCAGGATTCAGATTTGAAATCCAGAACCTCGTTCTGCGTCGGATCTACCCATTCCTTCTTGGTGTTGTCGTGTTGATCGGTTTCTGCCTGTTCCAAGCCAGACAGTTCAAACGCCTGTACGAGCACATCAAAAATGACAAGTATGGAACCTCAACTACTTCAGTGCTTTTTCCCACTGGTGTGAGTCACCTCAATAAGCGGAATTCTCGACCCTTTCGGTCAGTTTCGCCACGGAGACCCGCACGGACGTCTTTGACTTGCAGACGAATGCTCCAACACCTGTCACTGTTTTTGCGCCAGGTATCTTGTCGGGCAGATGTTGGTGAATTACGAGAGAAGATCGACGACACCGGCGGCGTCGTAGTGGACGCCGTGTTGCGCGATCGGCATCGTTGACCCGAGCCTCACTGCGCCCAGTGTGCTGCAAGCCAGGATCGTGGCGATGACCAAGAGAACTCAGAAGCCCCAGTGCCGAAAGGATTGTCGGTTTCAAACGGCTTGGACACATTCAAGTTGAATATAATTTTCTTTCGTTCTCCCGTTCTCTGGAGATGGAAATGGTGATTTTGTTCTTTGTTGGACACACTTTGTTGGGCACACTTTTTGAGGGTGTCGCGTGCAACCGGGTGCTCACGTCACCATTGACTGTGCTGGACCCAACTGGACCCACATTTCTGCTCTAGATGCTGTTGCGGCGTGTGCTTGACATTGAGTGAACATTTCGTAGTTCTGTTTCTGGAGGTTTGGAAAATTATTCCAGACAAAGTCGTCAACTTAGCAACGAGGCGAAAGCACAAAACGGGTGCGACCAGTGAAGTTTGTCCTTCAGCAAAACTTTTGGCACTGTAGCTGCACATATTAGCCGATGTGCGATTGTTTTCCAGTGCTACACACCCATGTGGATATGTCGTTCGAAACAGCGAACGTTCTCGACGTCGTTCCGAGCTTCATTGCAGGCATTCTTGTGAAGAAGGAAGCGTGAAGGGACTGTGACGGGATGAAGTAAGGCTGAATTGAGTGATTCAGAATGTGATAAAACACTGTTGTGTCTTACCAGCACACATGTACATTTCAAGATGTACTTCGTGGATTTCTTCGGTTTTATGAGCTCACTAGTCACACACAGGTCGCATCAAAGTTCGTCTCTAACCTGTAGAGTGCCCACGCGGGAAGTTTCAGAGACCGTGTTGTTGATCTATAGATGTGAACACGCAACGTCAAACATCTTGAATTCATTTGACCAAAGTAGTGCTGACAGGAAGTGTTCTTCATTTGAAATGATAGACAACATGACCACGTTGGTTTTGCGCGGGACGTTCAACGCATTCTCGTGCGGACCAATTCGGACTCCTCACACGGTGTTTCCGTTGATACGATGTGAAAATAAAAAAAAAAAACATTTTCTGAATTTTGAGTGTTGCACAACTGTTTTACCCTGACAGGTCATGTTCGGGACGTGAATCCCGATCTTGCTCACACCATCTTTGACAGTGTGACTCAAGGCTAACGCAGTTTCAACACGATGATTTGTTGCATGTACTAAAGAAATGTATCCACAAGGTAACTGTGGCAGTGTTTGGAAACTGATATCACTGTATTTCCCTTGAAACGATCACAGAAAAGAGAAAAGTTATGTCTGGACCTTTGCGGCGCTCGCATCTTGTTCTCACGTTTGAGGCTTTGAGTCTACCGTTGTCTCTGTCGTGTCTTTGTCATGTGATCCTCCATGAATTTCGGGAGATGTCTGCAGTGATGCCTTCAACTCTGACTTCATCAGAAGCTTGTCAACATAAGACTGCTTTCTGTCAGAGCCTTTGAATGCACTTCTCTGAGGTTCGTCTCGAGCTCCCTTGATCGTGGTTGGTGAATCTTCTGTGCTGTATTGCGCCCCTTGGGCTGACTCTTCGGCTTCAACAAGCGGTGGACTCTGCTTGATGTACCAAGTATGGCTTTTGATGCTGGAAACGTTCATCCTCTTTGCAACTTTGACAAGGATTCGGCAGACTAGATCTTTGCACTCGCTGGAAGTGTTCGGTTGCTCGGGAAACTGCGGTCCTCGTGTCACTTGACGAATCAGTTCTCGGTGATTGGAATCGTCGAAAGGCAGTTTGCCGTACAGCTAAATTGAGGAAGCAAAGAGAAAGGACACGATGTGAATGGACACAATGTGACAGTCACTTTGATTTTCTTGTTTGGCAAATTTAGAGCCATATTTTGTGTTGCTGTCCCGAGCTCAAGGTGATCAGAAACTGAAGAAAACTTAAATTTGGACATGAACCTCCTCGGCGAAATCATAATTCCGTCCGTCTTGAATGTGAACGAAGGTCGCTTTTTGACAGCGGGATGAAGCTTACCATGACAAAAAGAACAACGCCTGAGCTCCAAATATCAGCCATCTGAGGTGCGTACGGGGTCCCGGTGAGGATCTCTGGTGGAGCGTAGGCGTAACTTCCACAGTAGGTTTCACTCAGGAGAAACTTCTCTCCTTCGGGTTTCATTCCTTCTCGGGCGAATCCGAAGTCAATGATCTTCAGATTCAATTTGGCGTCAAAGATGACGTTTTCGCACTTGAGATCACGGTGCACGACGCCCTGATCGTGGATGTACTCGATTCCAGAAATAAGTTGAGAAAACCACAACGCAGCCTGTGGCTCGTCGATGGTTTTGCGCTCTCGCAGAATGTCCAGGAGATCTCCCTTGGGAGCCAGTTCCATGATGATGTACAGTTTGTTCGTTGTTTCAATACACTGATAGAACTGAATGATTGACGGGTGCCTCAAAACCTTGATGACGTTTATTTCGCGAGGCAAAAACTTTTCCAGAAATTCTTCGGGAGCTTTCTTCTTGGAAATCACTTTTATCGCAACTTTGCATTTGTGCTTGGTTGAATGGGCCTCTTTCACATTTGCATAAGATCCTGAGCCAATACTTTTACCAACTTGATATCCGTGCATCTCGAGTACCGTGGCTCTGGGAAGGCTGTCAACGGTTGGTCGCGACGAAGAGTCACCATGTGTGTCGTTTTTCTTTGACATGTTTTCCTTTTTGATCATGCAGTTTTGACCGTTGACACTTCTTTGTTGAGATGTCGATTTGTTCAAACACAAAACGTGATTTGTGTACCCATTTCTTCTTCGCTTTGAGTTGCGTTGGATGGTTGTTTCCCTGACAACGCGTTTGCTTTCGTCATTTGGGGGGCGTTGACGCGTCGCGAAAAACCACGCGCAACGCCAAAAATATGTCGCGCTTTTATTGGCGGGAAAACGTGGATTGCGAAATCAATAAACCCTCAATCCGTAGTCGGAGAGTCACTGATTGAGTGCGCACTATTGAGCGATAATACAGCATCTAGATCAAACAGTAGATTCTATTTCCGAGAGATTCAAACAATAACATGTTGGGAAAAACCTTGGCTGTGTCAGCTGGTTTCTTTGCAGCCTTGGCTTCTGTGTGTGGCAAGCTGGCGATGGCCCAAGAAGCCACCTCTCGTCTGTGTGAAACTTTGATGGGAGCCGTCGACTGGCAGACACAAGTTTTGTCGTGCAGTTCTGTGAGTTGCAGTTTTCACCTGAGGTTTGAACGATGTCGTTTCAAGCGAGGGAGACTATATGATTCAGCGAAGTAATGAAGTTGTTGATGGTCGCGGCAGCCGGTCATCTCGGTGAAGTTGACTGCTTAAAAAACCAGAGCATTCATGTGTGCAACTGTGCACACTCTGACGGGGACGTGACCCGCCCCCCCCCCCCATTTGCCACACCCACTCCCCCATAAACCATGCCCCCTTCCCCTTGGCCATACCCCTCCCCTCAACTATACCCTCCTCCCCCTTGGTCACACCCCCTTTTGGATTTGCCCCTCCCCCCTTGGCTGTAGCCCCCGCCTGGGCCATTACCCCTGACCCAGGTCATCACCCCCCCAGGCCATCATTCCCCACCTTGGCCATTACCGGCCCCCGCACACACACACAACATGCAGTATGGACGTGTGACCATCGAGTCCCCGCTGCCGGGACTTCTTTTTTGTGTGTGTTCTGGCTCCAAACAAATCAGTACAACAAATCCTCAGGCAGTAAGTAGATTGGGTCTCGCGTGGGGACACGGCCGCCGGGGAGACCAGGAGGAGGAGGAGGGTTGCAAGACAGCGTTAATTTTGAAACATGAATTTCTTTCTTGTTCCTTGCATCTCCCCAGGGAGACACGCAAGAAAAAAGTTTCTTTGACAGCTTGACTTTCAAGCAGATCATCATCCGCTTGAGCCGTAGTTCGCGCCTGTATGTATTCGTCCACCCAAATTCCGGAAGGCCATCCAAAATTTTTGGGTGGTAATGGTGGCAGGAGGAGGGGTTATCTGGACTCCCAAAGTTTGGAAGCTTCACCAGACATGTTCAGGTGGCAGTTGTCTTGGAAGGTGTTGGTTGGACTTGGATACTTAAATTTTGGAAGCCTGACCAAAACTGGCAGAGTCTGAACATTTTTGGGTGGTGGTAGTGGGGAGGGGGGTAACCCAGATGGCACTGTGCAGGTCAAACTGACGAAGTTCGAAAATTTTTGGGCGGTGGTGGTCTGGAGTGGCGGTAACTCAGATGGCCACGTCCAGCCCATCAAAAACACAGATCTACGCGCCGAAAACAATATCAGCTCAAGCGACTGATAAAAATGCTTTCTGCTGGAAAGTTCAGGAGACAAAAGAAATTGTTAAAGTGATCAGGGGACTCTCCTTGTCCAAATTTTTTTTTTTTTTTGGGGGTGGGGACGATGTCAACTTTCAATATTTTGACGCGGAAAAAATGAACAAGTGTGGTCTTCGTGGTGCAGAGAAAGCAGGGAGGGGAATCCGGGAACGGACGTGGAGCGACCTCTTGTCCTTCATTCTTCGCAAATCTTAAACTGATGACATCACTTTCAGGTGATTTTGTACGTTCGGGTGACTTTCTTCGGTCTGACATTCTTGTGCAATGCCTTGATGTGGACATCATTTGTAAAATCTCTGCAGAAGTGTAGTTCTTCGATTGAAGCAACAATCATCAACACTTCGTTCAACTTGATTTTTACAGTGAGTACATGAATCAAGGCTCGCGTCTGTGTTCAGTACGTAACTTTGTAGTTTGGAACTCAGACTGCCCCCTCCGACAAATCAAAACTTCGGATGTCAAGATGGGTCACGTCAAAATTTCCATTGAAGGCACCCGCGCTCACGATGATCGCGGGTCTTCCAGTCGTGTTCTCTTGTTACCATTGCCAGTTGTTCCTGTGCTGCCTCTGGAAATCGCTCGCCTTGACACATTTGTGTCCACGAATGTTCACAATTTTCTTTTGTGGTCGCTCGCAGGATATTCACGTGACATATTCTGGTTTCGTTCACAGGCTGCGTTTGGAACTCTCTTGTTTGGTGAAGCACTGTCACTTGCTTGGGGACTTGGCATCATGCTGATTGTGGCCGGTTTGGCACTGCTGCACAAGGCCTCACAGACCGAAGAAGCCAAAGAAAAGGTGTCATGACAAGGACAAAGTCAATTCTGCAAGGACCACAGTTCTCTTGGTTCAACGTTTCATGCCAGCAATCCAGACACGGGTACTTTGGGTCATGCCTGTGATTTTCAACGGACGCTTGTGTGTGTGTGGTCCCAAACCACTGCGCGAGGACTTTCGGGCTGCAGCAGCGCGAGTTGCTGCCCTGCACACAGAGAGCAACGCATGGTGAGTCTTGCACGAGTATTCTTTTGACACAATCCAGCACAAGATGCTTATGCAAACTAAGACAAGTCAGGGAATCACATTCTGGCAAATAAAACGAGACATGCGGAAGCGGACTCGAAACATCAGTCAGAACTCAAAGATGTCCCGAGTCACAGTTTCTGTTGTGAGTCGTCAACATCTTCAAATCACATGAGTTGTTGAAGAAACCCGCATTGGAATTTCGTGAGCCGGAACCGTTGTTCTACCAGGAAAACGGTACCTTCGGTGAAATTTTTGCGGCGCTTACGGCCTGCAGAAGTCCTCGATAGGTTTCATTGGCTGTCGGAACAATGAGACTTTGTGGAAGCAAAAATCCAAATTGTCCTTTGTCGCGTAGTTCCAGCGTGTATGAATATCGAATGTGAGCTCTTGCTTTGGCCCAGTCCAGACTGGAGCCTCCTACGTGATCTGCAAAGAAATTGGAAATGAAAAGAAAATTTTCTGACCCCGATTGCCCGCTCGATTCAGTCTGAAGATCGTGTTTTTGGTCTCTCCGTTGGCGTGGTAAAGTGTGAGCGTGCGCGCGTGCGTGTGTGTACGAATTATACAATGTGAGTGAGTTCAGGGAATGTTGAGCTGTGCAGCAAATTGACCAGCATAGATGAGAGTGTCAAGCAAGCAAGAAGGGAAAACGCGATTCTCAAATGATGCCAAGTTCTTTCGAAAAGCATGCACAAAGTGGATAATTTCCTGTACTTTCGGCGTTGATGTGCTGTTCGTGATCGCATCAACTGCCGCTGCTATTCCCTGCCATGTTTCCTCAGCCGTCGGCAGAATGTGGTGCACAGGCAGCAGAAAGCCGTGTTTGCCCAGATCCCTCAGCTCGAGCACGAACGCGTACTGAATGTCGGCCACACCTTTCACCCAATCCAAAGACGACCCACCAACGTGGTCTGTTTGGAAGGGCAACTTACTCATTGCAACAAACGGAACGGAACACGAAAAGAAAATGACAGATGTCTCATTGAAAGTCCAGGCAACTGAAGTGAAACGTGCAAAATCTGCAAAGATGACGACGTTGAGATTGCACTCACATAGTATTCTGGCAGGTGACCCGACGACGTACTTGGTCCCGTACGTATTTTCTAAAGCTGCGCATCCTGCATGCGCCACCCTCTCCTGCGCAAAGGAAAACAACTTTCGATCAAAAGTGTTCACGTGGCACATGGCAACAGCTTTTTGCACCGAGTTCCCAACGGTCGAGGCAACTACACAAGTCCTGCATTGTTGGACGCGCGTCTTTTGTCTCGCTTTCACGACGTCACAATGGTTGGGATGTCGTGCAGGCTACCACAGTATGAGCGTGTTTACCAATTCTTTTGCATCCTTTGGCAAAACTTTGGTGTAACCCCACGGAAGTAACCACAGTTGAGAGTAGGAATGCAGCGTGAAGAAAATCTTGATCCGTTTTCTGTGTTTCAAGATGAAGTTGGAAACAGCTTTACTCTCCGGTTCGGAGAAAGGCTCTGGGCCACCATACACAGCCGAGCAGGGTTTCTCGGTGTCTATGCAATGCATGGCTTTTGGATATTCTTTGCATTCTGGAACGAAAATGGCAAAGACGAGGTGAAACCAAAATACCAGACGTTGTACCGAACGCGAATCGCCCGGAAGCTCATTTTCACAGCCCGGCGACAGGCAGAAGGCTGTTGGGAGTCATGATGGTGTGTGTGGCTGACCATTGGGTATGGGGGTGGGGGGTGGCGCAGCTGTTAGTTGTGAGTGGTCAGCTTGTGCTTTCTTGTTTCCTCCTTGCGGCAGTACGAGTATTGGGCGTCAACTTTAAAACCGAATAGATTGAAATGCACCCCAGCAGGTGGGTGTACGTATGCAAACAAGCTGTGAAAAATTCCACCCAGCCCCCACTTACTTTGCCACATGTACCCGTAATTCCTGTTGAGGTCAATGCCAGTGCACTTTGCATTGAACGTCGGAGCTCTGCTCTTTCGCCACATTCTGTTCTACAACACAAATCACAAATTCAGAGACGGACCCACGATTCGGCCAGACGCTCTCCTGGGGGCGACCCAGGAGGGCGATTCAAACTTGTAGGGTGTTTGACACGGGCATAAAATTAGGGCTCAGGCGCTGAAATTTGCGTCAGTCTCTCAAGCAAGACCCCGGCAGTAGGGAGTACGTGCTACGCCTACGGAGCACGTCTGCTAAACACCCCAAAACACCCTAGTGCCCCACCCCTGAAATCCGATCTGGATGTACGAGGACGTATCCAATAATTCTAGGAATCATCATGGCCACAGCATTTTACCAATTTTGGGTGCAGACAACAACAAACATGGTTACCTGACTGGTTTGTTGTGGTCTCTGTGATGTTCACATTGTACAACTCCTGCAGGAATTGATTGGCCATCAGTCAAAAGCAAGAGCACTTTGGTCGCAGACAAAGACCGTAACCATGCTGATTCTTAGAAGTTTTGGATACATCCTCGTACTGGACATACGTACGTGGTTTCTACTGTATTCGTAGCCATCAGGATTGTGTATCGGTAACAAGTACCAATCGTACGCCCGCAACATCTTGGTGATTTGCGGATCTTTGCCGTATCGGTCTACGAACTGGAAAGAAAGAAGCAGATTCGTGCCGTGAAGCTGAACCACAGAACTCTTTGAGCAAAAGCCGCCGTACTTCTGACCTGGGCAGCAAAAAAACAGTGGGAATCCAAACTTGCTCACCAGGTTGACACGTGGTTTGCAAGAAGGTAGGGACAGAGGGGTCGGCCGGGTGAAAGAATGTTTGGGTCGGACAATGCAACAGCAGGCTGTAGGCGTTGGGTTACTTCTCAAAATACTTCTCAAATACGATGAAGCAATGGGAACCCTCCCTCGGTGGTTCCGTGTTTCCAGAGCTGACAGGGAGAAGCCCTGTACACTCACCTGAAATATGATGTAAGTGGCGGCTGCAACGGTGACCCATTCCCTGGCGTGAATTCCGGAATCAATCCAGATGATCGGTTTGGGTTTGCCGTCTTTCCTTTGAGCTCCGATCTGACATAGGAATCAGCAGAGGAAACTCAGAAGTCAAACAAGCAGAGCTTTGAACACAGGCGCCTCGCAAGCGCATGGCCTCCAGGCAGGTTGGTCGTGTGTGTGTGTGTGTGTGTGTGTGTGTGTGTGTGTGTGTGTGTGTGTGTGTGTGTGTTTCCAAATTCTGGGTTGGTCCCACACACCATTCCATAGCCAAGATAGGTGTCGGGTGGGGGGGGGGGAGAACCGACCGACCCAAAATCTGGCCAGGTCCTGCCCCTGGGATGTCCCCCAGTCAAGGTCAAGGTGGGTCAGGGGAAAGAGTTGGACCATGAGAAGGTCCCCCCCCCCCTCGTAACGGCTCAAGGTTTGCCAATGCACAAAAAAACAGGTTCATTCCGAAGGACGGGACTGTGTAAAGCAAAGAAAAGACGAGTTCAAATCATTGCTCGTCCAGTCAGTTGAACCTTGACGAGCAGTAGTGGTCTTTTTTCGTACGAATGACCAATTTGTTCCAGCTTCACAAGGTTGGGCTTTGCATTTTCTGCGAACCGCAGCCATTCGTGTATCTGAAATGCAAAAATGAGAAAGATTTTAACACAAAAAAAGATTGCCCTGCCGACAGAGAAGAGACCCTGGAAAGAAGACGTTGGCTGCGAGAAGTGTGTTCTGGAAGAATTCTGGTTTGTCCACACCTCTTCAGTCGAAGCGTATTGCCCAACAACGTTGAACCAGTAGAAAAGTTCGGGATCCAAGGTGAAACTTGATTCAGCTCCAGATCCGCTTTCGATTTTCAAGGCGGATCTACGCAGCCGCCTGTGGTTCCTCCATTCTTCGATGTTGTTTTCTTCTGCATCAATCAAACTGCAGACAAATTTGAAGCAATCGTTGGAGTGGTGAGCAATCACTGCAGTGGGTTCAACTCGTGATGACAAAAACACTCTGCGTGGATTGCTGCTTTTTGTCGCGCGTGCGTGAAGGCACATGCCTTTTTCCTGTGTTTTCATTGCGTCCGCAGATTGTTTGGAAGCAGTTGCACGCACCTCTGAATGTCCTCGATGTTAGTCGTGTACTCGATACCCTTTGATTGCACGAATGACAACACTTGGTCGAGAGATAGAGGAGGAACGCAAACATCCACTGTGTTGTTGAGGACCGGCTCCGTCCAGAAGTCCAGCTGCAATGAAAAAAAAACCCTCCTTCGCACTCTTGTATCACGCGAAGTTCTTGCCGGCACAGGCTTTTTGTTATGTATTTTTTGCAGAGTCCGTTTCGGTGGTGGAGCAGAAATGGAGGATTTTGACAAGTCCCTATAGAAAAAGCTGCGTGACAGGAAGAAAAGGACGCACAATTTGAATTTGGATTGGGGAATCAAACATTCTGATTTGATGCAATTGTTCACCATCAAGCTTTTGGCACGGGTGGTCGATTCGAAACAGCAACAGACCAGCACGATTCCTAGTGGCACACCACACTTAACTTCCAGTTTCTTTTCAAGTGGTCAGATTTTGAACGGGGTGCTCATTCGAGTCACATGTCGTGCACAGGCAACAGCTTTCAGCATGACCTGGACAGGACCCATGAGTAGTATTAGGGCCCGTTACTTGGTGCACACTTTACGTTTATTGTTCATATTTTTCAGGTTTTTTCATCGAAAGAAAGAGAATTGTGTGTATCTACATCTCGAATCA